>Ga0209284_10000558_pt1 | contig 60789 bp, 60 predicted proteins | sample FRY03_FD_187211 | JGI IMG/M metagenome (GOLD analysis project Ga0209284, IMG submission 187211) | Freshwater microbial communities from Lake Fryxell liftoff mats and glacier meltwater in Antarctica - FRY-03 (SPAdes) (version 2) | ecosystem: Environmental > Aquatic > Freshwater > Ice > Glacier...
TGAGAGGTTGGTGACTCGTCATATCCACAACGAGAACAACGTCTATTGTACTTCTTTTTTCCAGCGTTAAATCGTTCGTTTTTACATTTTCTACATTTATATTTTTCGCCCCATTTTGTCGCTGCTAAAAAAGCTAAACATTGATCTTCCAACCCAAATTTAGCCCTAAACTCTTTTCTGGATAATTCTTTAAGTATCTTCATTTGTGCTTTCTTTACACAAAGAAACTCTCGCTGAACATAATCTATTTACGTTCTGTGATCTAAAGGGGTAACCCTATATTTTTTATTAGTTTCAAAGATCGGATTTCGTTATCAATCCACAACTGGTGGATGGGCAAAGTTTGGATTTAAACTGTTTCAAAGATCGGATTTCGTTATCAATCCACAACATAGAGAGGACAAGTTGGCGTGGCTTGATGTTTCAAAGATCGGATTTCGTTATCAATCCACAACCATACGTGTAGACTAGCCTTTCTTGGCCATGTTTCAAAGATCGGATTTCGTTATCAAGCCACAAGCATTTTATGTGAATTAGCATATTAGTTTGTGAATTATATAACAATGGATCAAGAATATGTAATAGTTTTGACTTTTATAAAGCTACCTTTGTTTTTGTTGACTGAGAACCAGACAAGTGCTGAAGTTAAATGCATAATGAGTGAAATAGAATATTTAACTTTAAAATATGATTATCCAAATAAATACAGATCACAATATCTCCGAAACCGAAAAAATGGTTGCCTATTTTAAAACAGTAATTGCAGATGCACTAAAACACTACAGCGAGCACATTACACGCATAGAAGTGCATTTTTCGGACGAAAACGGAAGTAAAGGAGGTGCTAATGATAAAAAATGCTTGATAGAAGTGCGAATAGAAGGCAAAAAGCCAACTGCCGTTACTGCTCAGGCAAATACAAATGAGGAAGCATTAAATAGTGCAATCGATAAAATGGCTGCCATGCTTAAAACAAGAGTAGGGCAAATGAAAAGTCATCATTAATGCACATATATAATTAAATAAAACATAGAATTATGGCAACTAAAAAGGAAAATACTAAACCAACAACAGCAATACATCACAGGGACGCCGGAACAGGATTATATGTCACAAAAAAATATGCTGATAAGCATCCCAAAACTACTGTAAAGGAAACGGATAAGATTAAATAATAAATTTCTTGTTCGTAACATTTCCTGGCAATAATAGCTTGAAAATGTGCCGAGTACTATTAGAACTCAGGAACGGGGGCTTTAAGTCATGAAACATGAGCTGAAATTATGCTTGTTATACTGAAATAGTTTTCTTTAGACAGTATGGAATATAAATTCTGGTAATTACTGAGATTAGAACTTGAGGAAATTCTTCAGGTTAATAATGGCTCGTATTTTTTTTGGAACGTTTGAAGCATTAGAATTACCTCCAATGAGTCTATAGAGTAAAAAGCCCTGATTTGTCAAAAGACAAATCAGGGCTTTTTGTTTCGTTGCGGTGGCAGAATTATTTCATTATCCTGATAGGGGCTGTCCTGAAACAAAAAGGCCAGCTTCCCTTTGGTCGGATTCGGGCTTTTTTCATTTCATCCTGATTGCAAGCCTGCTTGATACAGACTGAAATGAAAAAAGCCCTGATTTGCTTGATGCAAATCAGGGCTTTTTGTTTTGTCGGGGAGGCAGGATTCGAACCTGCGACCCTCTGCTCCCAAAGCAGATACGCTAACCGGACTGCGCTACACCCCGAAACTCTCAATCATCAAGCTTTACAGCCTTTCTATTGCCTTTTTGTGCTAAAAAGGATGGCAAAGATAGTATTTTTTCAGAAATCACAAATGATTTTTCGTGATATTCTATCAGGAATAGATAATGACTTGAATATCAACGTGTAGTAGAGTTGTTAGTCTTCTTAGGAAATCCCGATTGTGTTGATTCCTTCGCAGCTTGTTTGTTGAGCAGCTTTATTATTTGGATGATCGCATGATTTTTTTAGGGTTTCTTGTCCTGATTTGAGTTCAGCATTTGAAACTTGCCATTTTTCGATCATTTGTGGGTATACTCATTTTGCATCTATAAGCATGTAAATCTTGGTCGAATTATTTACATTCAAGAAATTTTCGTCACGCTATTGGCTTATGCTCCATTGATAATCCATGTCAATGATAGTGAAATCTTTTCTGTAGGAATGTGGCGCCAATTCGCTCTCGTTTTGCGTCTTGGGTGATGACAGTTGCAATGACTGAAAAAAGAATAATTACGGACAATGGCTATTGGTTTTTTTGGAGCCAAAACTAATGCTGAGCCATTTTATTTTTGAAAAATATTGAGGAAACGGTATTGCTAATTCTTGAATGGTATAAATGAAAAAAGCGCAACAAAATGATGCGCTTTCAATCGGGTATTTTTAAAAAATCAAACGCCTTCAGCGAGATTTTTAAATTTAGTATGACCTTCAGGACATAATGTTTCCATAGTTTTCATGAGCTGATCTTCGGTAACTTTGCTGTATTCAGCCTCTTTACCAGCGATTTCTGTCATCGCATTTGCAGCATCAAGCAGAGACATAGGATCAGCCTCGTTGTACATTTCCATAGCGGCACACATTTCGCCGGCCATCTTATCGACCGTGGCCTGGTCGGCGCCGCAGGAGCTCAAAAGGCCTACAGCCAAAGCGAAGATTACAATTTTCTTCATACAGGTTTTTGTAAGATTAGTATTTTTACAAGATTAGCCACAATTAATTACCTCGTTTATGACTTTCAGCGAAAGATGCTAACAAGGTTATTAAGATATTGTAAGTCATTGGATTTATAGGCATGTTTTCTAAAATATCCGAATTGATCTCCATTCATTAAATCTTCAAAACTATTGAAGAACTTGATATTTTTCGATGTACTTGGGTAAAGTAGTTGCGAAAAATCTATGCATTGATTAGACTATTAATTTTTTCAAATGAACAAAAATGTGATACGCTTTCATTTTATTTGCGCTTCTTAAAATATTGCCTGTATCTCTTCTTCATCTAAGTGTAATTGGTCAATTTGCACAATCTCAATCTTTGCACTTTCTACGTCCAATTCATTTTCAGGTTCCCTTCAATAAAATGCCGCTGGAATTGCAAGATCAGGACTCCTTGAAAGCTTTTCAACTTAGATGATTACTTGATTATTAGGCTTTTGCGCTGTATTGTCCCCGCTTCAGAATTTGATTCAGCGAATATATTCGACAATAGTTTTTACACCGGAGTATAGTGGTTTTTTTTCAGAAAATGGGATGAAAAAAAGGCAGAATAGAATCCCGCTCTCGCTCTGTTCCTAATTCTGCCATTCGTTCTAATGATTAGTCCCTCCGCACTCTCTCCTCATTCTCTATCTCATTCTCTATCTCATTCTCGCTCTGTTAAGTGATCCCGGCGAGATTCGAACTCACGACCGTCTGCTTAGAAGGCAGATGTACTATGTTTTTATAGCTTTATATCCCTTCATGAGTATATCAGTATATATGAGTAAATATAGGCTTTTCAGTGTGAATTTCATTTTGATCTTTGTAAAATGTTATATTTGAAAGTGTAAACTTTATGTAAACCGAAGATGAAAAGCCCAAAAATAGCACTTACCCTTTTCCCAAGTAAAACTCTGATAGACGGTACAAATCCAATTTTAGTGCGTATCACTTATGACCGCATAAGAAAATATGTTTCAACAGGATGCTCAGCAAAGAAGGAAGATTGGGATTATGAATTGGAGCAAATGATAACAAAAAAGGATGGCAAAAGGTTGAATAAGGCCATAGACGTTAACAAACAAATCAACAGAAAATTAGCAGAGATCGAAAGAGAATGCTTAAGTATGGGTGAAAGATTCCAGTTGCATAAAATAGGAAGCAAAATCACAAAGACCGATGATTTGAGCAAATACATGCAATCTGTAATAGAATCTTTGCTTTCTGATGATAAGCCGGGAAATGCTGTAGTATATAGAACAACGTTCAACAGCTTAATGCAGTTTGATTCAAATCTTCGATTCAGCAAAATTGACAGCAAATTTCTTGATCGGTATGCAAAGCACCTCAACCAAAAGGGATTAAGCCAATCAGCGCAGAATAATTATATCAGAACGTTAAGAGCTGTATTTAATAGAGCGATTGCCGAAGAAGTAATAGATGAAAATATATATCCCTTCTCCCGGAGAAATGGCGAGTCTGGCAAATTTAAAGTCAGCAGCCTGAGTGTTAAAGCCAGTCCAATAGGATTAAGCATAGAGCAAATGCTTACTTTGAAATCTTGCGAAGTATCAGAAAAAGATGGATCAGCCGAAGCAAAACGAATATTTCTATTGAGCTATTTTCTCAGGGGCATGAGTTTCACCGACCTTGCCCGTCTTAAATGGAATGATATTCAGAACCAAAGATTCAATTACATCCGGAAGAAATTGCAAAACAGACAAGGTGCGAAATCATTAAATGTTTCAATCCCTGAAAAAGCGGCTGAAATATTGGAGTATTATACACAGTTTGGGGGTATATATATACTAAATGTTCTTGACGGAACTGAGAAGACAGAAAAGGCCATGAGGCAGCGCATTCAAGGCAAATTGAAAATCATCAATGCAGGATTAAAAATAATTTCTAAAAGCAACAATTTGCCGGAGCAATTGTCAAGCTATTGGGCAAGGCATACCTATGCAAAAACACTTAATTCAAATAGTGTTCCCTTATCTGTGATTCAACAAGCATTGGGTCATGCAGAATTATCTACCACAGGCATTTACATAAAAAGCATGAATCAAGAGGAAGTTGATGCAACATCCAATTTTTTGTAAACATTTGTAAACATTCAGTGCACAATTTTGAACCTAATAAATGTTAATAAGTCACATTGAATTTATTTGTAACTATTTTATATTCAAAGATATACATGCTTTTTTTGAACTTAATAAAAATTTGAAATTTAAACATCAAGATCGAATACTTCCAAAATGCGAAATACGAGTCGGCTTATTTCTATTTAGATTTGTTCTAAATAACATTAAAAACGTTTAATGAGTATAGTAAATTTTGACAAGCTGTTTCAGACCATACATGAGTATGAGCAGCGCATTTTGAAGTTGGAAGGCGCGGAGCGCGCTAAATTACTTTCAATGCACCAATTTATTGAATTGGGCTATATGAAAGCACCAACCTTCTATCTGAAAGCTCCTAAGGGCGAAATTCCCGGAGCAATTAAAATTGGCGTGCGTTGGTTCGTCGATTTAGATGTGTTTATTCAATCTTTGAAAGACTGGAAATAAAAAAACCCGAACTCAAAGATGAGGTCGAGGGAGAAAATATTTTCTTTGATTGTGTCACGTCAAAGGTATAAATTCTTCCTCGCCTCTTTTCCTTCTTAACAGTTTTTATCTAAGAGTTATTAACTCAGTGCCGTCATGTCATTTGGCGCATTGTACTGGCTATATATTGCTGTATAAATCTATTCATGATTTGCACAGAACGGCCATCTTATTACATCATTTAATATGAGTTCAAGTACATGGCTTAACAAATCTACAAGCACAGATTTCCGGATTAACGAATTGATGTTAAAACAAGAGGTCAACAATATTATGGCTTCACATTCAATCTTTCCGGATGATTTTCCCGTAGATGTTCCAACAAGGTATCTCAGCGCAGTTTTGAGAATGTACTCTTCACATGATTACGAATGTGATTTGAGTAAATGGATTCCACTGAATGCAGAAATGATGCGAAAGCCTGAGAATGCAGGACGACGCTACTTAGAATTTGAAAGAAGATTGCAAGAAAAAGGGCTGATTGAAAAGCGACCAAATAATTATTTAAAAGGTAAATATTCCTGTCATTTTAGATTCACTTCATTTTTTGTTGAAGGTTTGTGCAGTCTGATTCGATTAAGTCTGTTGATTAATTTTAAAAAATATGAAGTTGATGAAAATTTGTTGCATGTTCAAAATTGCATTTTCTTTTTTGGTTTTGACTTGAGTAGGCTCATTGAAAATGATGCACAAGAAGCATTTTCAATTGGATTGAAAAAGGCATCAGAATTATTGGAATTTTATCGAGATAAATCTTTTGCATTTCAGCTTGAGTGCAAAAACATTAGATTGAAAAGGGATGAAAATGTAAATAGATTGCATAGTCCGATTACTTCATTATCTAAGTCATACAGACCGTTTTTAACAACGAGGTATCCAATGATTGAAATAGACGTTAAAAGCTGTCATGTGTCGATTCTTGTTAGTCTTTTGAAAAATATTATTGAACCAATTTTTTTTTTACGACCTATATTTGATGAGGTTTTTGATGTTTCTTTCTCCAAGCATGTAGTTAGCATTCAAAACAAATTGATTCAATACCCCATTAATGATGGCCAAATAAGGGAATTAACTAATGTATGTTGGCCAGATCACCAGATTGTCAATCCAGTAATAGGAAGGATGATATCAGAAATTGATGGTTTTGAGATTGAACAAGAATTAAATATTTGGAATGAAGCATTGAAGGGTGGAAAATTCTATGCGTTATTTGACACAATCGCGCGCGTGAAGAAACCTGAATACAATCAAGAAGAAAGACGGGATTATATCAAGGAGCAATATGCACGATATATCAATTCTAAAAGGTCTTCACTTACTGAGCATATCAAATCCAATTACCCTGAAATCCATGAGCTTATTCAACTTTTGAAAGCAAAAAAGTACAAGGGCAAAGATGGAAAAGATAAGTTTGAGTTAGGTAGGCAACTGATGAAGGTAGAAGCATATTTGATGATTGATGTAATAGCCAAACTGCTTTGCAAAAAGCATAGAAATCTGCCAATTGCAACCATACATGATGCGATCATTTGCCCCGTGCATTTGGATGATGAAATATCTGATCTGATTCAGGAAAAATGGATGGACAAACTGGGCTTAGAATGTAAATTAAAAGTCAACACATTCCCTACAATAGTGAAAGGCTGAATTTGGCATTCAATGGATCATAATTCATCTAATTCTAATCTTGATGAGTTGAATAGTCTTCAATGGGTTCAGATGGCAATTTTTATGTTAGTTTTGTTTTTATCAAAAATATACTCCGGCAAATGGGTTTAAGAAAAGGACAAACAAATAATCCGAATGGCAGGCCACAAGGCTCTAAGGGGTTGAGGAAGGTGCAATGGGAATCTTTGTCTGAAACAATACTAAATGCCCATACTAAGGAATTTGATGACTATTTGCATGAACTCTGGAAAGGAGATCAAGCACAGCGATTCATGGCAGCGCAGCTATATCTTAAAACTTTGCAATATTTCAAGCCAAAATGCCCCATAAGTCCTATACCAATTGAATGGTGAATAAATATGTGATAAGCATCCATATTGTTCGAACAAACCCAATGGATAATTGATTAAAATTCGGATTGATGTGAATCAAAAACAATTAGAAGACGGCCTAAAATTTGTCAATCAATGAAAACCTAAATAACCTACCTAATAACCTAATTAACCTAATTGGTTATTGAGAAACCCAAAAAACCCAAACGGTTAATGAGCTGCCGAAACCAAATCATAACCAATGGTTTCGAAATTATGAAACTAATGGAGGTTCTTGATCCTTATTCAAATTTCAACTTCGGAAGCTCATTCACTATATCAACAGTCTGAACGCTTAAATTGATGATGCTAAGTAGTAAATCTAAAATGTAACGTTGATTTCCTACCTCATCAGCCCAATCATTAGGATCATTAGTGATCCCGCTTTCTTTGTGAGTGCTAATCTGATAACGTTCCATGATCCATTCAATAGCCGATTTACCGTTTACAACATAGCTATATGCCTTCTCCGGAATGTTCGATACAGTGATCTTACTGTTATAAATAATGCTGCTTTTTTCGCCCTTTTTTGGGAATCGCATTTTCTCAACCCGGTATGATTGCCCATCATCACCGGAAACAATTGCATCCGGATGAGGTGCAACGTTTTCATAATTCAAATGCAGTTCAGTTAATGTTCTACCTGCTTTGCTGAATTTCCAAAAATCTTTTACATCTTCTACCAATGGCAAACGAGGCAACATTTTCTTTAAATCATTGGCAAACATTTCTCTGTATGATGGGGAATGTAGAAAGCCATATACATAGTAAAAAATATCTTCTTTGGTTATTCCCGATGATGTTATCGGGATACCATACTGCTTTTTTGCTCTTTCTAAAATAAAATCACTGATGGCATCTCTGCGAATAAAGTCCTCTTTACTATCATCATCAAACATTCCTTTTTGTGTAGCGTTGTTTTCTTCGTAGTAATAGAGAGGGAAACATTGACCATTAAATTGCATTTGTCTATCGGGTATGTTATCAGTTATTACACAAGAAAAGTCTTTAGTACCACCTGAACCTGAAATACAAATCAGTAAATTTTTAGAATCCTTGTTGGGTATTATTGATGGTAATTGATACCTACTCCAATTAAGATTTTTATTGAAATATAGATTTTGTTTAAAAAATGGACGATATAAACCTATTCTTACTGAATCATTTTCAAAATTAAGTTTTCTGCATTTTGAAGCATCATCCATAAGACCCTGGTCCCATTTTATTTTCTTAGGGTCTTTAAATACGACAGCCTCTAATTTCAAATTGGAGTTTTCTTTGCTCATTATTTTATACTTTTCAACTTCCTCATTATAAAAATCTATCATTAATGATACTTGGTTAATGAGTTGATTTTTAGAAAATGAATATACCCAAGATTCTCTATTGGTAATTACACCTGCTGTATATCTATTAAAAACAACATTCTTATTATCTTTTTTATCACCAAATTCTATAAAATTTTCAAAAGAATTATTACGCATACTTATCCAGTCGCCATGTTCATTTGGTTGCAAGACTTGTAAAGGCATAGCCTTATTTTCAAAAGATTTGAAATCACTAATTATTTTAAGTTTTTCTTTTTGGTGTAAATAATCACCAATGTCGTGGTAATGAATGGTTGCTTTTTCCGTTTTAACATCTGGGTTTTTAACCAATAATGTAATGGCTATGGGTGTTCTTGAACCACTACCAAAAATCTTTCCTCCTTCTTTACGGCTCAGTTCTCCACTGGTGCGTTGGTTGCCTCTTAAATTAAAAACATAGATAGCCGTAAATTCTTTCTCTAATGATTTACGAAAACCATCTGTTGCTTGACCATCTATCCAAGAACCATTTGAAACAAAGGCAATGATACCGCCAGTTTTATCTAACCTGTCCGTACTCCATCTAAAGGCTTTTATGTAAGCATCATATACTGCTCTTTTCATTGCCTTAGTGCCTGCTGCATAAGTACTCTCAATTCGTGAATCTAATTTTGGATAAGATTGATTTTGAGCATTATCGTGAAAGTCCTTTTGTCCAACAGAATAAGGGGGGTTGCCCATTATAATTCGCAATGGTGCTTTTTGTTGGCGTTGTACTCTTTTACTATTTTGAGGGAACATATCGGAAAAGAGTTTTTCTCCGTCTGCTGTTTCACCTAATTGAAAAGTATCTGTTAAACAAATACCTTCAAAGGCTTTGTAAGTGGAATCTTTGCCTAATAAATCGTGAAAAGCATTTTCAATATTTACTGCTGCAATGTAATAAGCCAATAAAACAATTTCGTTGCAATGGATTTCGGATGTGTATTTGCGAAGCAAATCTTCTTTATTGATTAAGCCACTTTGCAATAATCGAGTAATGAATGTGCCTGTACCTGTAAATGGGTCTAACAAGTGAACATTTTCATCGCTAATGGTTCTGCCAAATTCTTTAATGAGAATATCATTTACTGAATGAATTATAAAATCTACTACCTCCACTGGACTGTACACAATGCCCAATTTTTCCACCAATTTAGGAAAGGCAGTTTTAAAGAACTTATCGTACAACTCAATAATGATGCGTTGTTTGCCCTCTGCATTGTCAATGCCAGAAGCACGCATTTTTACAGACTCATAAAATTTCTCTAATGTTTCAGCATCTTTTTCTAATGATTGTTCTTCCAATAAATCCAACATCTTTTGCATAGATTGGCTCATTGGGTTGTTTTGTACAAACGAATAGTTTTCAAAAAGAGCATCAAAAACTGGCTTCGTTATGATGTGCTGCGAAAGCATTTCTACAGCTTCATTTTCTGTTATGCTCGGATTGATGTTTTTGTGCAATCCCTTAAGGAAACTATCAAATGCCTTTTGATGCTTAGCATCTTCTTTGATCAGTTTAGTGATTCGGTCTGTTTGTCTTTGTGCAATTTGAGCAACGTTTTGCGCCCATTGTTCCCAATACCTTCTATCACCTACCTTCTTAATCATTCGGGCAAAAACAACATTCTGCAATTCCTCAAATTGCATGGCCAATTGACGGCTCATTTCAGAGGTAGCACTATATGATTCGTTTTTATCCCTCGCAATCGCTTCACCTTGATCAAATGAGTACTGAACTGCTCCACCTATAATTTGCGAAGGTCTTTTTTTATTCAGCTCAATTTTATTGATTGTAGCATTAAATCGGTCATCGTGTGCCCTGAGTGCATTCAGTACAGACCAAACTACTTTAAAACGCGCATTGTCATCCAATGCCTTATCAGCTTCAATAAATGAAGGAACTACAACCGGAATAATGATATAGCCATAATTTTTGCCCGTTGATTTGCGCATAACTCTACCAACGGATTGCACAACATCAACCTGAGAATTTCGAGCAGATAGGAATAATACAGCATCTAACGAAGGCACATCAACCCCTTCACTTAAGCATCTTACATTGGTTAATACTCTGCATTCTCCTTCGTTTACATCAGCTTTAAGCCATGATAAAAGCTCATCCCTTTCAGGGGCTTGCATAGTGCCATCAATGTGCTTTGCTTCGGCTGTAATCATTTGTGCAGAAGCATCATCCGGCAAAGCTTTTTTGTAAATAGTTGATGAGGTATTAAACATGGAAGCAATTCGCCTTGAATCTTTTATGCGCGGGCAAAATGCTACAGCTCTTCTCATGGGTGCAGGATCACTTGATTTAATTAATCCCTCATCACCTATTATTTGTTTAGATAGAGCATTGATACAGCCAATGAGTTTGGAAGCATCATCAGAATTGATTTCACTGTTTTCATCAGTAATTACTTTTTGCAATGCAGGGGGAATGTCATTTTCGCTCAGAGTTAGTATCAGAACTTTATAATCCGTCAATAAATCCCGGTCAACTGCTTCACCAAATCCAATGCGATAAATTTCTTCGCCATATATTGAGGTATCATCCATTGAACAAAGCACAGCATCAGCCTCTTTTGCTTTTGATTTGGCATCATCGCTAAACAATCGCGGAGTAGCAGTCATGTACAATCGTCTTTGAGCTTTGATGAAATCATTATTATGCACCCTTGTGAATGCAGATTCATCTTCATCACTTAAGGTTACTCCGGTGCTCCGGTGTGCCTCATCGCAAATAATCAAATCAAATGTTCCTATCCCGGATTCCAATAGCACCGCCTGTGCGTCAGATATAACCTGAATGGATTGATATGTAGAAAAAACAACGTTTAAACCCGGTTTGGTGCTTTGTAGTGCCTTTTTGATTTGATGTACAACATTATCAATATCAGTGGATGCAGGAAAAGCAAGGTCTAAAGTGCTGAACTGCTCAGTATCATCATCAAATGATTTTTTCCGGGTGATCTTAGGATCTGAACAAACGCAAATTGGCTTTATAGGTTCATTTGCATCAGCAGTCCATTCCCGGAGCGTTTGACCTAATAGAGCAATGGAAGGAACAAGGAAAAGAATCAGGCCATTGCCGTTGGTTTCATTTTCGGCAATCCGGAGCGAAGTAAAAGTTTTGCCAGTGCCACATGCCATGATAAGTTTGCCTCTTGCATTGGTTTGGAAATGTAGGTTTGCTTTTTCAAGGGCTTCTAATTGATGAGTTCTTATGTCCTTTTTGCGAATCCTTGTTTCTTCACCATGTATGCCCTGTTCAAGTTTTCCCCAATCAACCGGAGCTTCTTGCAGATTGCTTAAGTTAATTCTTGTTACAGATGGAGTTTGATTTTTTAGTGTTTCGGCTGCATTAGTGCTCCATCGGTTTGTAGTAGATACCCAAATACGATTTATAAAACGGATTTCGTTTCCTGCATCATCCTTAAAGCTTCGCCCGGATGTTGATAGAAAGGTATCTACAGAAGCTTTATCAATTGCAGCACTATCATTGTAGAACTTACATTGAATAGCCCAATATTCGCCTTGATCGGTTAATGCTACTAAATCAATTCCTACATCACTTTTCCCAAATTGTTCGCGAGCAAAGAACTCATTCCACAACCAGACCTTTTTTATAGTGTGGGAATATGTCGGATCACTCAATAAATATGTTTGAATCAGTCGTTCAAATTTATCTCCCTTATCGCGTTCTGAAAACGCATCATTCCTATACTTTTCAATTACACTGCTAAAAGTCATCGTGCTAAAATTTACTTATCCAAAAACAGAAGCCCTAAAGTAGTTTACAAAATAATACAAGGGGATATAAATGTGAAATCGTGATTGACCATTTTTGAGCTGTGAAAAGCACAAAATAGCAGCGGAAATGTAAACTTTATGTAAACCGGAGAAAATAAAAAAGGACTCAATCACTTGAATCCCTTGTAAATACTATGTGATCCCGGCGAGATTCGAACTCACGACCGTCTGCTTAGAAGGCAGATGCTCTATCCAGCTGAGCTACGGGACCATTTTTGGCTGAAAACCGCTGCAAAAGTAGTGCTTTTTAGCATATTTAGCTTGTTTCCGATCCAGAATTATTGTGGTCGAAAGCTGAAAGACTTGTTAACGCTTGGCTACAACCGCATAATATCGCGGTGTGATGTTTCGTAAAATAGTTCTGAAACCCAATTTATAAGAGGGTGAAATCCACTTTTGACGCTCTACCAGTTTCCATCTCGCTTTTTCAAGAAGCATATCAAATTGTCGGTCTTCAAATTCATGGAAATGACGATCCCAAGGATCATTGTCGTTCCAATACGCCCTGGCATACCATAAACGCATAGGTACGGTTGCAACTAACATTTTCGCATCAATGGCATTCAGAACATTAAAAGGAGCTACCAAATGCTCAAGAATTTCGAATGCCGTTACGGCATCCACATCAGAGCGCTTTACCGATGCAAAAACCAAATCCAAATCCTCGCCCCCTGTATTAATAACAGTATAGCCTTGATCCCTCAGATAAGCAGATAGAGGATTGTCGATGCCTAAATCTAAAAGTGTTGCCGGTGCCGGAATGTGTTTCTGAAGAAGAGCAAGGGTTGATTTGTAGCGCTTGTCGAGGATTTTTTGCATGTCATTATTCGGATTCGCTGCGAAGATACTAAATGCAGTTAAACCCGAATCACCAGCAAGGGCATTAGGTGGACTGGACCCGAATCTAAGCAAGCTCCAAAAGAAACAGTCTTCTAATATTGTTCATACCACGTAAATTTATCTTGCACAATATTTTTCATTTCCTTTTTCAAAAACGCTAAAAACGCTGATGAAACAGGAGTATGTTTTTTCCCCTTGAGCCAAACTAATCTCCAAGTTGTTATAATTGGAAGCCCTTTAACGGGTATAATCTGCAAATCCTTGTTGTGCAATTCATTTCTAATTCCAATCAAAGGCATTATCGAATAGCCTAAACCAGCTAATAGAGCCTGTTTTACAGCTTCATTGGAGGAAAGTTCCATCTTTTTCAACACCGATATATTATTACTTGCAATAAAACTTTCCATAGTTTGACGAGTGCCTGAGCCCTTTTCCCTGAATATTAATGGTAGGTTTTCAAATATTTCTTTGGTTTTGAGCCCTTTCTTAAATTTTGAATTTGCATTGCCTACGAGGTATAGTTTATTCTGAAGCAAGTCTAATTTCTCAATGTTAAGTGTAGTGGGCAAAATAGAGACAAGTGCAAAATCAACTTCATTATTTTCAAGGCTCTCTATAACTTTATTTTTGTTGGTTACATCCATTATTAGCTGTATACCCTGATGGTCCTTCATAAAATCAGAAAGAAAATAAGGCATTACATATTTCCCCGTTGAAACCACTGAAATTTTTAACCTTCCGGTCAATTGCCCTTTAAATGCCATCGTTTTGTAATTGATAGCATACACCTGATTAATAATATTTTCTGCTGATTCCGCTATTTCTCTACCAAAGTCAGTGATGTAAATTCTACGCCCAACCACTTCCGTGAGTGGAATATCAAACTGGTCTTGAAAATTTTTAAGTTGTATAGAAACAGCAGGCTGGGTTAGATGCAACTCTTCCGAAGCCTTGGTAACGCTTTGGGTTTGCACAACTTTCAAGAATATCTGAAGTTGATTAAGGGTGTAGTTCATAAAATATATTTATGGATTGTATTACAAAGATAAATAAAAAATTATGAATTAGGATCCCCACTTTTGCAGTGTCAAAATTTAAATCTAATCAACAGATGATGAAAATAACAGTAGCAAAAGGCGATGGAATAGGACCCGAAATTATGGATGCCACTTTGGAAATAATTTTGGCAGCAGGTGCAAAAATTGAAATTGAAGAAATTGAAGTGGGTGAAAAAGTGTACCTGTCGGGCAATACATCAGGTATTGCAGCAGAGTCATGGGAAACAATTAGAAACAACAAAGTCTTTTTGAAAGCGCCAATTACAACTCCTCAAGGAGGTGGTTACAAAAGTTTGAATGTAACTACCCGTAAATTCCTTGGACTATATTCTAATGTTCGACCTTGTATGAGTTTACATCCATTTGTAAAAACAAAGCATCCAATAATGGATTTGGTGATTGTAAGAGAAAATGAAGAGGATTTATATGCGGGAATTGAACATCAACAAACGGATGAAGTAGTGCAATGTTTGAAATTAATAAGCCGCCCAGGTTGCGAAAAAATTGTCCGTTATGCCTTTGAATACGCCAAACAACAAAACCGGAAAAAGGTAACTTGTTTTACCAAGGATAATATTATGAAACAAACGGACGGTTTGTTTCATCAAGTGTTTGATGAAATAGCAAAAGAGTATCCTGAAATAGAAAACGAGCATTGGATAGTTGATATTGGTGCAGCTAAAATGGCTGATACCCCGGAAGCATTTGATGTGATTGTAATGCCCAACTTATATGGGGATGTGCTTTCGGATGTGGCGGCACAGATTACTGGTTCTGTAGGATTAGCAGGCTCTGCAAATATTGGCGAAGAGTGTGCAATGTTTGAAGCCATTCACGGTTCTGCACCACGTAGAGCTGGACAAAATGTAGCCAATCCTTCGGGTTTGTTGCAAGGGGCAGTTATGATGCTAAATCATATTGGACAATCAGATGTTGCCGAAAAGGTGCAAAACGCTTGGCTAAAGACCATTGAAGATGGCATCCATACTTATGACATTTTTAAAGATGGAATAAGTAAACAAAAAGTGGGAACAAAAGAATTTGCAAAGGCTGTAATTGCCAATTTAGGTAATAAACCGGCTACTTTGAAACCAGTATTATATGCCAATAATACTGCTTTGAATTTGCCTAAATACATACGAAAAGCTCCAGCAAATAAACAACTGGTAGGTGTGGATGTATTTGTGCATTGGAGCGGTAGCAATCCTAACGAACTGGCATTGAAAGTGAAAAGGATTGAAAATAATGGAATTAAACTTACAATGATTACAAATAGAGGGATAAAAGTATGGCCTGATGGTTTTAAAGAAACTTTCTGCACTGACCATTGGAGATGCCGATTCAAACCCAATCAAGGAATGGAAATCACTAAAGCCAATATCATCGAACTTTTAAAAAGTGCTGTGAATGAAAATATTGACTCTATAAAAACAGAAAACCTCTATGAATTTGATGGCAAGGCAGGGTATTCATTGGGACAAGGACAGTAACTTATAATATTAAATATGGTTAATGTAATTATTTATGTAAAAAAGGAATTCCAAGCGGAGGAATTGGTCAAGTTTCTTCTTTCGGAAAAATTAATTGCATCTGCATCAATTGATGAGAACAACACTTCTTACAAAATGGCTGATGGCAATTTTCAAAAGGAAGTATTCAGTGTAATAACAGCAAAGTCTAAAGCACTTTTGCTAAAGAACATTATTAAAGCTGTAGAAGAAAGAATAAACGTTGAAGTATTGATTAATTCAATTCCAATAGTAGGTTCAAATAAATTTTTCGACGATTTAATAATTGAAAACACTCAGCAAATCTAAAAATGCTATGAATATACAACTGATAGAAGGAGAGTTTAAGTCCAATGACGCATTGGACTTAATCACTCAAATGATTCAGATTAAAATAAAGTTTCACGAAAACAAAATCGGTAAAAGTGAAACAGAAGAAGATATTAAGGGCAGAGAGGCTAAGATCAAAAGGCTTCAGAATGATTTGTTTGAATTGAGAAACATGATCAATTCAACGTCCAAAGGAGTGAAATTGAATACAATCATTAACATCGGATAAAAAATGAATAAATCAGCAATAATTGCCTATTCAGCCTTGATGTTGATGGTGCTGTTCTTGGTAATATCATTCGTAACTACTGATATACTTACCAGTAAACTTATGGTTTCATTTGGAATCATTGCTGGGGTTTTTACTACCCGTCAAATTTCTAAATTGAACGAACAATGAAAAATCAACACGCATTTAAATTAATTGATGGTAATTTTTCAATAAAGGAAAGTCGTGAAATTCTGCAGAGTGTATTCTCGAGTAAAATTCAATTTCATAGCATGAAAAATTTCAGTTCTCAAGAACGTTTTGGAGAGGACGATAAAACAGCTATCGAAAGAATTCCTCAACTTAAAAAGAGTATCAATGATATTTTGAAGATAATCGAAGCGGCGGAAAAGAAGGGGGAGTATCTTGAAATAAGGTCAGAGATAGTTATAAGTTTAATTAGGTCTACTGAAAATGTTTAGAGGCAGAACTTTACTTGTTGCCACCAAGCACGAAAAAGAAAAAGTGATTGCCCCTATTTTAGAAAATCAACTGGGTGTTAAATGCATAGTTTCTGAAGGTTTTGATACCGATGAGCTGGGAACATTTACTGGAGAGGTTGAAAGGAAAGATGACCCAATTACAACAGCAAGAACCAAGTGTCTTCGTGCTATGGAAATGGCCAATTGTGATATGGCTGTTGCCAGCGAAGGTTCGTTTGGTGCTCACCCAAGTATCTACTTTGTACCTGCAGATGATGAATTTTTACTTTTTATTGATAAGAAAAATGATTTGGAAATTATTGTGCGTGAATTAAGTACCGAAACCAACTTTAATGCAGTAGAAATAAAATCAGAAAGAGAACTGAGAGAATTTGCTATTGCAGCTCTGTTTCCTTCTCATGGATTGATTCTTAGAAAGAATAGAGAAAATTATACTGAGATTAAAAAGGGCATAATTGACTGGGATATATTGATAGATGCCTATCATCATTTTTGTAATAACGATGGAATGGTATATGTGGAAACTGATATGAGGGCTATGTACAATCCTACACGAATGAGAATTATTGAAAAAGCAAGCAAAAAATTAGCTGATAAAATTAATTCTGAATGTCCTGCATGTAGCACACCCGGTTTCGGAATTACAGATGCCAAACCTGGACTACCTTGTGAATGGTGTCATTTCCCAACAAACTCCACCTTAAGCTATACCTATATTTGTCAGAAATGCAGTTTTATCAAAGAAGAGAAGTATCCCAATGGAAAGGTAAAAGAAGACCCGATGTATTGTGATATATGTAATCCATAAATAATGATTAGCAATAACATAAATCTAGCTGCAACTATTTTAAAGGAAGATGGAGTTATTGGCCTTCCTACGGAAACTGTTTATGGTTTAGCTGGGAATATTTTTAGCGAAAAAGCCATCAAAGAAATATATAATATTAAACAAAGGCCTCTTTACAATCCTTTAATTGTTCACATAAAAAGTATAGAAGATTTAAATTCTATAGCAGTAGAAATTCCCCCTATTGCAATTGCATTGGCCAATAGCTTTTGGCCTGGCCCATTAACATTATTGCTCAAAAAAAACACTGCTATCCCTGATTTAGTTACTTCAGGAAAGCCAACTGTAGCTGTAAGAATGCCTAACCATCCAATTGCTCTCGCTCTTTTAAACCTACTTGATTTTCCTTTGGCCGCCCCGAGTGCTAATCCGTTTGGAATGATTAGTCCCACTAAAGCACTACACGTTGATGAATATTTTAAAGGCAAGCTTAGATTGATTCTTGATGGAGGTGATTGCGAAACGGGAATTGAATCGACAATCATAGGATTTGATCACAATGAAGTTATTATTTATAGACTTGGAGGTGTTTCAATGGAGGAAATTACAAGCATTGCTGGAGAGCTGAAGTTATTTAATAAAAGTGATAATGCACCCGAAGCACCAGGTATGCTTTCTAAACACTATGCACCTTCTACACCTTTTATATTTACTGATAATATTGAAAACTGTATCGAGCAATTTAACGATCGAGAAATTGGACTCTTGCTTTTTAGCAATACTATCGATAGTGTTCCTAAAAATGTGAAGCAAAAGGTACTATCGCCTAATGAAAACTTAAAGGAAGCTGCCGCCAAACTTTATGATGCACTTCACCAATTAGACAAAATGAACCTGGATATTATTATAGCAGAGCGATTTCCGGAAACGGGACTAGGAGGTGTAATTAATGATAAACTAGCCAGAGCCGCTATCAACAGGTAACAATGAAAACATTGATAAAGAACGCTACTATTGTTAATGAAGGGGAATCTTTTATTGGAGATGTTTTAATTGAAGGAAATAGGATAGAGAAAATATCTTCTGAGATAGAGGCGAAAAATGCAAATATAATTGTTGCCGATAATCTTTATCTAATACCAGGCGTAATTGATGACCAAGTTCATTTTCGTGAACCGGGATTAACACATAAAGCAACAATTTATTCTGAATCAAAAGCGGCGATTGCCGGTGGCATTACCTCTTATATGGATATGCCCAACACCACTCCAAATACACTCACACATGAATTGTTGGAGGAAAAGTATAGCATAGCTGCCAAAAGTTCTTTAGCCAACTATTCCTTTTTTATGGGAATAAATAAAGACAACTTGGAAGAAGCCCTCAAAATAGACACCGAAAATGTTTGTGGTATTACCGATGACGGTTTGTATTTCAGCAATGACGAAGGAATTTTGGCAAATTATCCCGAATTCCTTGAGAAACTTTTTTCAAGAAGCGAGACACTCATTGCTTTACATAGTGAAAACGATGCTATCATCAAAGCTAATACTGAAAGCTATCGGAAGATTTATGATGAGGATATCCCCTTTAAATTTCACCCGCTTATAAGAAGCGAAGAAGCATGTTTGAGAGCCACAGCAAGTGTTTTGGACATAGCAAAACGGCATAATAACAGGCTTCATTTCTTTCATATTTCAACTTTGGAAGAGGCAAATTTGTTTGATAATAGCTTACCTGTGAGTAAAAAACGAATTACCGCAGAAGTTTGTGTTCATCATCTTTGGTTTTATGATAAAGATTATGAAAGACTTGGAGCTAGAATAAAATGGAATCCATCCATAAAAACTTTAAAGGATAGAGATGGACTTTTAGCATCATTATTGGAAAATAGACTTGACTTTATTGCTACCGACCATGCTCCTCATACCATGCAAGAAAAAGAGGGTAATTATTTCAATGCTTTGTCTGGCGGACCTCTAGTTCAGCATTCATTACCTGCTGTTCTTGAATTGCATCATCGAGGTAAAATTAGCTTAGAAAAAATAGTTGAGAAAATGTGTCATAATGTTGCTGATTCATATAGACTTAAAGAAAGAGGCTACATAAGGGAAGGGTATTACGCTGATTTAGTTTTAGTTGACTTAAATAACCCTTGGAAAGTGAAACCTGAAAATATTCTGTACAAATGTAATTGGTCGCCATTTGAAAATGAATTATTCAAAAGCAAAATTGTTAAAACATTTGTAAATGGAAATTTGGTATATGATGAAGGCAGTTTTGATGAAACCAATAAAGGCATGAGGATGAAATTCTCAAAGAATAGATAAGCATTTCAAATATATGACGCATTATGTGCCCTTTATCTGGCTTAAAACGTTTTTGTTAAGGTAATTCGGAATTGATATTATTTTCTAACTTAAAATGTCTTATTTATGTACACAAAGTTGGAGTATTTTTCGGTTTCTTGTAATAAAATATTTATATTTGTTAAAATATAAATGTGAGCTATGAAAAATCTATTTAATGGAATGTTTCTCATTGTTTTGTCAATGGCTTTATTTGCATCTTGTGCTGATGTGAGTGAAAAATTTGAAGAAAAAATTAATGAGTTAAGTAATAAAACGGATAAGTTGGACTCTCTTGTTAACAAAGAGTTTGATAAGGTACTAGCCCTTGATTCAATTATAAATTTGGAAGGTGACAAAGTAAAAAAGCTTGACTCGCTAATTAATAATTCATCTTCGAAACTTGATTCCATCGCAAATGAAAAGTTGAATTGATTGAAAAACTGAAATAATTGATTAAAAAAGTAAAGAAATGAAATGTCCAAATTGTAATGTAAACCTTGTAATGTCTGATCGCAGTGGTATAGAAATTGACTATTGTCCAGAATGCCGGGGAGTTTGGCTTGACCGAGGAGAACTGGATAAAATTATTGAACGGTCTTCACAAAATATTCAGAATTCTCAAACTGAAAGTAATCGTGATCATCAAAATTACTCGAGCGGTAGCACTTATCATAATAAAAAGAAAAAGGGCTTACTTGGTGATTTATTTGATTTTTAGTCAAAGATATAGAACGAAAGCCTTAAAATATATTCTGTAAATGGGTGTCAAGTGCAAGTTTAATTTGCTGCGCATGGTATGATTTTATGATAGATTGAAAATTTGGTCTTTTTGGTTAAGTTACTGACCGTTTTGAAACTTTTGTTAGAATCATAATAGAAGACAATACATCACCATTAATTTGCAGAATCAATGGAGTTATTGCCAGTAGATCAAATTAGAGTTAGCAAGGCTAAATTGAACAGAAAATACCATTTGGTAAACGCTATTTATAGGCTGATAATTTGCAGCAGATACAATTTGAATGACAACCTTTTAGATATCTATTTGTCAGGGTTTTATGAGCTTCAAAAATTGCTGAATTTGAAGAATGCACAAATGGAGGCTCTAAACGAGCAAGAAGCAGAAGAATATTGGAAAACTGAAAGGTGTCTCTTGACTTTGTAATGCAAGAAATTCGAATACATTATAATTTTGAAAAAGAACTGCAACTTTTTCAACTTCTGTGCTTAGTTTCTCCTCAAACTAATGCGATACATCAAAATCTTTACAAACAGACATTAGTGCTGATTGAAATACACATTTGTCCTGGCCAGCATATCATTCCTCAATTAGTTTCATAACTTTTTTATCAAATGCAAGGTATAGCAGACCCTAGTCTTAAAGCAGGTTATTTTCATCACGAGTTAATCAAAATACACCCAGTTATTAATGGCAATGGCTGGGTAACGAGAGTTGAAAAAATCGGCATGTTGATGTATGATTTATATCCATCTATTTTTATCAATTGTGCCCCGCACAAAAAAGAGTACATTGCCTCAATTTCAAAAAGTTTCATACAGCTTATTAATTTCCCCAAGAAATGGAATGAACATACCGAGAACTTTTTTGAGCATGAACTGGTCCGTTTAGTAACAAATGCGACTTTGCTTTATGAAGCAGTTAATAGAATTGGAGAGACAAAAAAATTAAACATTAGAGCTGATGGAACTATATAAAATTCAAATAATTGAAACAGTTGTTGTGTTTGCTGGGTATATAATTACTCACTTCATAACTAAAGTATTTGTTAATAATTCTTTAAAACAAACTCATTTGCAGCGCGGTAGGAGAAAAATGATTGTCAAGGCTGTTCACTTATTTTCTTTTCTTACCATAATAGTTCTCTTGTCTGCAATATGGGGGCTTAACCAAAATGAAATAGCTGTTTTTGTGGGGACTATTCTAACCGCATTGGGGATAGCTTTTTTTGCTCAGTGGTCATTACTCTCCAATATTACCTCAAGTCTATTATTGTTTTTTAACCATCCAGTAAAAATTGGGGATACCATTAAAGTGTTAGATAAAGATTACTCATTGGAGGGTGAAGTCTCCGATTTGACGTATTTTTTTGTTCATCTCAAAACAGAAAGTGGCGAAATAATCACCATTCCAAATTCTCTTCTACTTCAGAAACCAGTTTCTGTTATAGAAAAGAATAAACTACAATAGATCAGGCTATTTTTTGAAAAGACTGAATACCCCTTTAATTAAAACGGATTTTTCAAATAGTCACCACACTTGATTTAGGCAGCCAGCCTACGTTTCCACTCGCAATTCTGATTTCGTACCATTCGCCTTCGTCATCCCGAATATTCACTTTGGTTCCCTCGTGAAGAATAAAGACATCAACGCCCTGAGCCCCCGGAACGCTCTTAACTTCTATCTTATCCACAAAAATGATGGCGTCTTTATTGCTGTGCTCTGATTCGATACTACTCGCCATATAATAGCTGAGTATAAAGGCAAAGAAACAAAATGCACTTCCTAAAATCAGTAGTCTTCTTAAAATGGCCGACTTATTGAATAGCATTAAAATGAGTAATCCAAATGCTAGAACAAATAGAATTATACTGCTGTTTGTCCACTTCTGCAAGTTATCTTTTGCTGTTATATTGGTCCAGAAATCCTTTACTCCAAGCGTTGGTAGAGCTTCAATTTTGTCTATTACTCTTTGGTTTGCTAATTCAATATTGAATTCCAGATTTTCGTCATTTGTTTTGATCATTTTAGCTCGTTCATAGGCCAAAATACACGGTGCTAAACTATCAAGTTTGTAGTAAACATTCCCCAAATTATAATAATAGGCGAAAGTGTGATACTCGGCTGTAATTTGCTTATACGACAGCAATGCTTCTTCGAATTTTCCCTCTGTGAATGCTGCATTGGCCTGTTCAAAAGCACTTCTGGCTGATGTTAAATCCTGAGCCTTTAACGGAATGATCGCAGTGATCAGCAAAATGATAATTATTAAATATTTCATTTAACTGATTTTTGAAGTTCAGTAATCAAGGTTACGGCGTCTTTGTATTGTTGCATCTCGTTGTTTGATGAAACAGGACTGAATCTCGCCATCTCGCAGTTGGCGAGCAAGGCAAGCAATTGATCTATGCTTGAAGATTCAACTCTATTTTGAAGATGCTTGCGAATTCCTTTAGAATCCATTTCGCTAACCGGAATTCTGAATTTATCGCTGAGATAACCTTGGATAGCCTTGATCATTTCACCCGAAAATTCTTGTGACTTCTGCTGGCCTGCGAGTGATGCTGCTACTTTTAATCGTTTTTGAACTTCTTTATCAGCTTGCTTCATTTTCCAGGTTCCTGGATCATTCAGTATTTGTTGCTTCTTTTTGTTCCGTCTAAATGCAATAATGAAAGCTAGCAAAGGCAACGATAAGACTCCATAATAGCCAAATGTGCCAAAAAACTTCTTTGAATTTTCCGTAATCAGGGAGGCATCAGTAAGAATGTATCGTATGTCTGAATTCAATAAAGCTACATCCGTTTTACTATTATAGGTATAGGAAGATGCATCACCACCCGCACTTCTACTAACAGAAAAATCCAATGATGGTGTTTCTATGCTCACATATTTTTCGGTAGTTGGATTGAAATAATGTAAACTAATAGAGGGTATTTTATAGTTGCCGGACGAACGTGGGATGAGAACATATTCGAATGTTCTTGAACCGCTTATTCCTGAAGCATTAACCGCAATATTATCTGTTCTTTTTGGATCAAAAACTTCAATATCAGCCGGAAATTGCAATGGCATTTCATCAATTAATTTTAAATTACCTTTTCCCGTCACTTTTACTTCAAGATTGATGGCTTCATTTTGATTTATCTGAGTTCTGTCAGGATTTAACTCGCAGGTTAATTGATCAAAAGTACCTACGAAATTTTCGGGAATTGGAACCGGCAGCGCACTTACTTGAACAGTAATCGGTTTACTGGAAGCCGACACATTAATGTATCGACCAAAAAAGGAATTCTTTCCCAGTGCTTGAATTTTGGTAGGAGCAACAACGAGTTCTCCACTTCTTTGTGGATATAACAACTCTTTTTTCAGAATGGCAACTCGATATTGTTGACCATTAATTACCTGAGCCTGATTTTCCCATTGTATATTGTCTTCTTCGAGCGTTTCAGTCCAAAATCCGTCTATAGCTGAATAGTCGATGCTTTCGAAACGCAGATCAGAATAACGCGAATAGATCTTATAAGTAGCTTGAATCTGTTCACCAACAAATACTTTTTTCTTGCTGAGTTCAACACTTACCATAAAGTCGGCATTGCCTTCTATCTGTGCTTGTAGCGATGAGGCATCCTTGGTAACGGTTACGTTAACTATATTGGATTCAAGCCATCCGTTTCCAACTCGGCATCGCACTGCGGGTAAGGTGAGTGTGCCAGTTTTAATGGGCTTGAGTAACCAGGTTTCAGAATATTCGATGGATTTCTTCCCATTAATAATTTGTACGCTTTGACTGCTGCTTGGCCCTTGTAATACTTGAAATCCCTCAAAGGCAGGTTGCTCTATACGGTCTTGTGTATTTTTTAATGTAAGCGAATATTGAAAATACTCGTTTATTGAAATTGTATTTCTGTTAACCGTTGCAGAAAATGCCGGATTTTGAGCTGAAAGTTCCGAACTGCTTAAACTGAAGAGAATCAGCAAAGCAGCACTCAGCATGTGAAATGCACTAAAGCTTGTTTCTTGCGTCTTCATTTTACCAGTCTTTTTCAATTTTCTTTTTTTGTGCCTTACCTTCCGGTTTGCGCAATTTCTTTTGTAAATCACTTTCGGCATTTTCAAGGGCTTTCAAAATGCGTTCCGCATCTTCTTTTGAAATTTGTCCCTCGCCTTGTTGCTCAGAAGGTTTAGGTTCTTTTCCTTGATCTCCCTGCTGCTCCTGATCGCCATCTTTTGGCTTTTGATCGTCTTTATTTTTATCTCCTTGTTGATCTTGTTCCTGCTTATTTTGATCCTGTTTGTTTTTATCTTGTTCCCCTTTATCCTGATCTTTTTGGTCTTGATTTTGGCCTTGTTGGTTTTGTTGATTCTGCTGCTTTTGTTGCTCTTGCTGCTGAATCATTTTGCGAGCATAAGCAAGATTATATCGAGTGTCTTCTGCATTGGAATCCAAACGCAATGCAGACTTGTAAGACTCTACTGCCTTACCGTAATCTTTGGCTGCTACGTGGCTGTTTCCTTCATTATGAAAAGATTTGCTTCTAATATTAGCATCTTGACTATCTCGTGCCAACTTGCCGAAAATTTCCGCAGATTCTTCAAATTTCCCTTGTCGGTATAGGGCATCTGCAAGGTTAAATTCAGAAATTTCTTTCAACGTTGGATCTTTTGGATCAAGCGTTCTATATCTGTTTTCTGCATCCTCAAAATTTTCATTCTTGTAGGTAGAATTAGCATCCATCAATGCACGTTTTTCATTTTGTGAATACGCGCAAATCCATGCTTGCATTAAGAGCAGAATGGTGAAGATTGACTGTTTCATGCATCGTACAAATTAAGTGCTTCAGTCCAGGATTTTCTAGCAGAACCGGTAACTATATCAATTAATAACAAAAATAATCCAATGGCAAAAAACCATTGAAATCGGTGCTCATAGTCTGAAAATTGATAAACTCCTTGTTCTTGTTTTTCCATCTTACCAAGTTCTGTAACGAGCTCATTTATAATCACATAACTGGCTCCTGCTCGAATAAATATTCCAGAACCAGCATCCACTAAATCAATAAGCATATTTTCGTTCAAGGCTGAAACAACGGTCTGTCCACTTGCGTCTTTTATGAAGCCTATGGTGTTTCCGCGACTATCTACAACAGGTAATGGCGCACCTTCAATCGAGCCCATTCCGATGGCATGCACTACGGTTCCTTTTGACGCTGCATCTCGCGCTGCCTCTATCGCATCATCTTCGTGATTCTCTCCATCGGTAATAACAACGATGGATCGAGATCTGCCTTCCTGCTCTGCAAATGATTCCAATGCTAGTTCAATAGCAGCGCCAATAGCAGTGCCTTGTACAGGGACGCTTTCGGTGCTAATGCCAGACAAAAACATCCTTGCGGCTTCATAATCAGAAGTTACCGGTAGTTGAACATAAGCATCGCCGGCAAACACTATGATTCCAATTCTATCGCCTTTTAAGCGGTCAATCATTTGACCAATAGTTTGTTTGGCGCGTTCTAGGCGATTTGGAGTGATGTCTTCAGCCAACATGCTCCGCGATACGTCAAGTGCTATAATCACATCAATCCCCATGCTTTTAACTTCTTCCAATTTACTTCCCATTTTGGGGTCAATGAGACCAAAAATGAAGGCTGTTAAAGCAAAACGATAAAGCAAAAATTTAAAAATGGTTCGCGTTGAACTGAGATCGGGTAATGCTTCAGAAATGAGATCGACTTCTGAAAATGCCTTTAGTCTTTTATTTTTCCAGCGTAATAACAAAAGAAAAATAATAGTGATAATTGGAAGTGATATTAGCAGCCAAAAATACTTTGGTCTATGATAAACTAAACCCGGAGCATAGCTTTTCAATCCAATGTAAAATCCAGCAATAGCGAGCCAAAAGATGATTTCTATAGCCAATAAACTAAGGGCAATTCCATAAATATTATATGTTCCTCGTTTGCTCATGTTACGCTTCTGAGGAATAAATTACGTATTAAAAATTCAGCCAGTAAAAGAATGATCGAAGCAAATGCAAACATGCCGTATTCTTCTGTTTTCTGATTGAATTGTGTCACATTGAATCTTGTTTTTTCCATTTGATCGATCTCGGTGTAGATGTCTCTGAGTTTCCCTACACTAGTGGCACGGAAGTATTGTCCACCCGTATAATCCGCTATCTGCGTCAAAATTTCCTCGTCAATTTTTACTTCAACCCAATCAAATAAATAACTTCCATCTGGTAAAATCCTCACCGGACTCTTTGCTTTTCCTGTTGTTCCAACACCGATAGTATATACCCGAATTCCAAAAGCTTTTGCAATTTGCGCCGCGTCGAGTGGCTTAACTTGTCCTGCATTATTCACTCCATCAGTAAGCAAAATAATAACCTTGCTTTTAGCTTCACTGTCTTTTAACCTACTCACTGCCGTTGCTAATCCCATTCCGATTGCCGTTCCGCTTTCAAGTTGACCGGTATTTAATCCGGCAATTGCACTGGAAATTACACGGTGATCGGTAGTGAGTGGAACCTGAGTGAAACTTTCACCTTCATAGGACACAATAGCCACTCGATCATCCGGTCTTCCCGCAATAAAATCTCGGGCAACTGCTTTTGAAACTTCCAATCGATTTGGATCAAAATCCATACTGAGCATACTGCCGCTAACGTCCATGGAAAGAACAATATCTATCCCTTCTTTGGTCAGATTCTCATAGCTGGTTTTAGACTGAGGTCTTGCCAGAACCATTATTCCTGCAATAAGAGCGAAGTTGCGCAAAATATAGGGAAGATGCCGAATCCATTCGGCAGAGCCTGAAGAAGGAGCAAATTGTTCAAAGCTGCCTGTTTCAACAACTGCTTCCAACTTCGAATCTTTCCAGATATACCAAATGCCTAACAAAGGCAAAATCAAGAATAAATAAAAAGCAAATTCAAAGTCATACTCATACTTGCTTCGGAATTTGTACCAGCAAATTAAAGCTGTCAAAAGCACAATGATGAGAGTTGATATGGCAGAAATTCGCCTAAACATTTCTTTTGTTTTTGTCTATGTTTTCAAACGAAAATGTTTCTGCTGTTTGTTGCACAAAATTCACCATCACTTGCATAGAATCTTCATTCTCATGAGGCATTGGTTTTTCTTTGGCAAATTTTACTAAATCTGATAATCGTAGTACTGATTCAAGTCTTATTCGGATACCTGAATCTAAAGGCATTCGTTGCACCTGACGAATCAATTCTGTTGAAGTTTCTTCCATGGCTTGAATGCCATACCGTTCATGAAGATACTCTCGCATGATATCACTCAAACGGGTGTAGTATTGCTTGTGTTTTCCTTTTTGCCAAAGTTCTTCTTCTCGCAAAGTGGCGAATCTTGATAGGGCTTTAATATGCGCCGGAATCGTCGCAACTTCTATTGCTTTTTCAATTTTATTCGATAAAGTTTTGCCTTTTAGTTTTCTAATAATTACAAGAATAATAATCAGAATTGCTAAGGCTCCAAGTATATATGGCCAATAGGGAAGGAGTCTTTCCCATAAACTTAAATCCACTTCGATTATATCGTGAATGTCTCTTATATCCGCGCTTTCATCTACAACCGGATCCCGAACTTCAATCAAAATTGCATTGCTCGAAATGGTGTCTCCATCAATAATAAATTGCAAAGGTTGAATAGCTACAAAGCCAGTATCGAAGGATGTAATTTCAATTCGTTGTACCTGACTGAAAAGGAATTGATCGTTTTTAAGAGGATCTGTTATGGTGTCAATTTTACTTTGAGAAATAACTTCAATTCCCTTAGCAAGTGTATCGGAAATTGAAGGCCATTGAATGGTATGTCCGCCATCATCAACACGGTATTCTACTTCAATATCTAGAAATGTGCGTTCGCCTGTTTTGATGAATGTGGTATCCAAACTTAATTCAGGACTGATCTGCGAATGCGCCGAAATTACAGAAATCAGAAAAGCCAATAAAATGCTGAGCCTTACCATTTTTATCTCCGTTTAAATAGGTTCATCAATGGTTTCACGTAATCTTGCCCAGTCTCAACAAAAGCAGCATCTACCCCTGCTTTTTTGAAAGTTTCTTGAAGTTGAAGTGCATGAGCTCTCGCATTTTTTACAAATTCTTTTTTTACTCTGGACGATGAAGTATTGATCCATTTGGAAAATCCACTTTCTTTATCAGTCATACGTACCAAGCCTAAATCAGGCATTTCCTGATCAAATTTATCGGAAACCCGAATAGCAATTACATCATGTTTACGGGCTGCAATTTTGAGTGCTTTTTCGAAATCAGCATCCAGAAAATCGCTGATTACAAAAACAATACAACGCTTTTTAATTGCCTGACTCAGATATTCAAGTGCTGCGGCGATATTGGTTCCTTTATGCTCAGGTTTAAATTCCAGAAGCTCCCTTATGATGCGCAAAATATGCGTTTTTCCCTTTTTGGGAGGGATGAATTTTTCCACCCTGTCCGAAAAAAGAATCACTCCTGCTTTGTCATTATTTTGAATTGCCGAAAAAGAAACAACGGCTGCCAATTCAGTGATCAACTGTCGCTTTAGCATTCTGCTGGTTCCGAATTGCTCTGATGCACTCACATCAGCTAAAACCACTGCGGTAAGTTCTCGTTCTTCTTCGAAAACTTTCACAAAAGGATGTCCCATTCTGGCCGTAACGTTCCAGTCAATTGTACGAATTTCGTCGCCGTGAGCATACTCCCGGTTTTCTCGAAATGCCATTCCACGACCTTTAAAAGCGGAATGATATTCACCAGAGAAAATCTGGTTCGATAGGCCCCGGGTTCTGATCTCGATCGTTCTGACTCTTTTCAGCAACTCAGAGGTTTCCACAGCTAAGATTTAAATGAATCAGGGTACTTCTACTTTGTTCAGGATCTCAGTGATGATCTGTTCCTGATTGATGTTTTCGGCTTCTGCCTCGTAAGTTAATCCGATGCGATGACGCAATACATCATAACATATTGCTCGCACATCTTCCGGAATAACGTATCCTCTGCGATGTAAGAAAGCATAAGCTTTTGCTGCCAAGGCCATACTAATGCTGGCGCGTGGCGATCCACCAAAGCTTATTAATTGTTTAAGATGCCCCAAGCCAAAGTCTTCCGGGTTACGGGTAGCAAATACAATGTCAACAATGTATTGCTCAATTTTCTCATCCATGTAAACCTCGCGAACCAGTTGTCTGGCGCGAACAATATCTTCAGGTTTGAGAATTCTTGCAGGCTCAGGTAAATTAATAGGACTAATATTCTGACGAATGATCTTTTTCTCTTCTTCTTTGGAAGGATAACCGATCACTATTTTCAGCATAAATCGGTCAATCTGAGCTTCAGGTAAGGGGTATGTTCCTTCTTGCTCCACTGGATTCTGGGTGGCCAAAACCAAAAATGGTTCAGGCAATTTGTAAGTCTCGGTGCCAATTGTAACCTGTCTTTCCTGCATAGATTCGAGCAAAGCGCTCTGAACCTTTGCCGGGGCACGGTTAATCTCATCCGCAAGAATAAAATTCGCGAAAATCGGACCTCTTTTTACGGTAAATTCTTCGTTCTTCTGATTGTAAATCATAGTGCCGATGAGATCCGCGGGTAAAAGATCCGGTGTAAATTGTATTCTGCTGAAAGCGGCGTGAATTGTTTGTGCTAAACTTTTGATTGCCAATGTTTTGGCCAGTCCTGGAACTCCTTCAAGTAAAACATGACCATTGGACAAAAGACCGATCATGAGTTTTTCAACCATGTCTTTCTGACCTATAATGGTTTTTTCCATCTCGATCATCACCAGATCAACAAATGCGCTTTCGCGTTCAATCCGCTCATTCAGCGCTCTGATATCCCCTGCTTGCGTAGGGGGCGTCGTGCCGATCGCTGCGTTTTCCATTTCCAATTGAAACAAGATTTTAGTTAAACTTTCTATACCAATGCAAAGAAAGAGAGTTAGCTGATGCAAAGTTCAGCAGCACTGTCTTTGTACCAAAGGCCGTGAAGTTAATAATTGTTAAGTTATGGCGGTCATTTGGCTCTAATTAATGATAAAAATCGTTGTAGCTCTGATCTACTACGTAACAATTATCACATATCTAATTATTGCTTCTAGTTCTTCCTGAAAGTATCACAACTATCGCTTGCTAATCTTATTGCCGCTAATTTGTCGCTGTCTGCTGCACCTGAAACGAGATATCTCCTCCCTTCGTTTTTTTAAATGCTTGCTGCTCACTTTGCTGTTTACACGTTTTCTCCAGAGGTTAAAACTACTGCGTTTCAGATTGCTACGCATGATGCCAATTACCATTGCCTCTGTTGTGCCAAATTGCAACATAATAGCTTCAAATGGGGTACGATCTTCCCAAGCCATTTCAATTATTCGATCTATTTCTGCTTCGGCCAGTTCCATCTGATTCTTGAATTGCATCTTTTTAATGACAGTTAGAATTCAAAGAAGTTCACAAAATCGGATAATGTTCTAGTCGAAATTGAAGCTGCTGATTGGATGTTTCTATGGGATTGTGGAACTACAAAATAGGTTCAAATTTGGCAGTGAAATGTCGCAGGAATTTTGGCTCTTCAATAATCATACAGCCTTTCACTTTTTCTCTTGATTTCATCAATTCTTCAAATGTTTCGATCACATACTCAATATGGCTCTGGGTGTAAACACGCCTTGGGATTGCCAATCGCACCAAATCCATTGGAGCAGTAATCAGTTTTCCTGTTTCATCATATTTCCCAAACATCACAGAACCGATCTCAACAGAACGAATTCCACCTTTGACGTATAATTCACAAACCAATGCCTGACCGGGATATTGCTCCAATGGAATATGAGCATAAAATTTTCTAGCATCTATATATACAGCATGCCCGCCAATGGGAAGCATTAGGGGAACTCCAAGTTCATGTAATTTATTACCCAAATAGGCTGTGCTGCGAATACGATACTCCAAATAACTAGGATCAAAAACTTCCTGAAGGCCTATTGCCATTGCTTCCATATCTCGACCCGAAAGTCCGCCATAAGTGGCAAATCCTTCTGTTATGATGAGTAAATTGCTGCATTCATCAGCTAGTTTTTTGTCTTTTAGCGACAAAAATCCGCCCATATTGACCAATCCATCTTTTTTGGCGCTCATCACTGCGATATCACATAATGAGAACATCTCCTGTGCAATTTGTCGATAGGTGTAATTTTCAAATCCCTTTTCCCGGTGTTTAATGAAATAGGAATTTTCAGCAATTCTGCAGCAATCGAGCACAAAGAGGATGGCATTTATATTGCAAATTCTTTGAACCTCACGTGCATTTGCCATGCTCACAGGTTGCCCACCACCGCTATTATTAGTGACAGTTAGTATAACCGCAGCTATGTTATGCGCTCCTTTTTCAGTAATAATTTGTTCTAGCTTTTGAGTATCAAGATTGCCTTTGAAAGGGTGAAGTATTTCAGGGTTTTTACCTTCTTCAATAGGAATGTCAATGGCTTCAGCGCCAGAATATTCGATGTTGGCCCGAGTAGTGTCAAAGTGGGTATTACTGATGAAAAACCTATTTTTTCCTCCGATTAAACTGTAAATAATTCGTTCTGCTGCGCGGCCTTGATGAGTTGGTAATATAAAGTGCATCCCAGTGAGATCCTGGATTTCCTTTTGCATTCTGAGCCAGGATTTTGAACCTGCATAAGCTTCATCTCCATTCATAATTCCGGCCCATTGATTAGCACTCATAGCAGAGGTGCCGCTATCTGTGAGCAAATCAATAATTACCTGATCAGATTTCAGTAAGAAGGGATTGTAATGTGCTTCCTTCATGAACGTTATTCGCTCAGCTTCTGTGCTAAGTTTTATAGGCTCTACTGACTTTATTTTAAAAGGTTCGATAATGGTTTTATGCTGCACGGCTTTTAATTTGGTGCTGCATAATTAAAGTAAGAAGATCAATTAAAACATGATCAGAGTCATAGGCAATTTGAGATTGCATTTTTTGACATCTCAGAAGAATAAAGAATGAGCTTAGTGTCCTTTTGAGGGCACTGATTATCAATCCTTTTTTAAAAATGAGCTGAATAATTTTAATTTATTCCAATCGTAGGTTTTATTTATTTCAGCTCCCATCAAATAGCCATAGGGAGCCAGCGGTTCAATTCGATCAAATGTTACTTTAATCATAGCAATAAAGGGAATAGCCAGAAACATGCCTGCAATACCAGCAATCGATGCGCCTATGATTACTCCCAATACGGAGACCATTGCATTTATTCTGACTTTGTTACCCACTATGCGGGGAGCCAAAATATTATTATCGATAAATTGAACTACAACACTCAAAATTACAACACCCAAAACTAATGAAAGGCTATCTGAACTTACAAGTGTTGCCAAGAGTGTGGCAAGAGTGGCAATTAATATTCCAATGTAAGGTATTAAATTAAGGATGGCAGTTATTACTCCCAAAAGCACTGCATACTCTACCCCTAAAATTAGCAGACCTCCTGTTGTGAGTGTCGCTACTATTGCCATTTGAATTAGCAATCCAGTGATATATCTTTGAACTACAGCTTTTATTTCACTGAGAATTTCTTGAAGTGTTTTTTGATTTTCCGTTTTTACAATTTTAAATAGAAATTTGAGGTATAAGGTTTTGTATAAAAGAATGAGAAATGTATAAATTGGAATCAATAGGGTATTCATAAGCACACTAGAAAATGAGATGATGGTATTTCCCATCAATTGACTATTCCCATCCATTACATCGGAAGTTGCTTTGTCTACATAGCTTTGCTGATTTTTGAAGCTTATATTGAATTTTGTTTTTATCCAATCTTGAATTTTAAAGTAATGAGAATTTAAGTTGGATTTTATTTGTATCCAGTCATCTGTAAGATCAGAAATTTGCCAGCTTATAAAAAAGATTATTCCCAAAATGAAAATCACAAAGAGCATCACAGTCAGAAGTACTGATAAGACGTGTGGAATTTTTAGCTTTTGATTCAGGAATACTTCAATAGGTCTTAATAATATTGCACCTAATAAAGAGAGAAAAACTGGAATTAATATGTGCCTGCCGATGTTAAGTAACACAAAAATCAGGCAGATGCTGAAGAATATTAATGCAAATTTGGCATAGATTGGCAGTTTTACAATATCTTTTTCCATGAGATGTTATATTTAGGGTACAAGCAAATATCGGTGATCTATTATTGGAGCTTGAAATTTGGCATTAAATAATGTTTATTCTAAATGAAAATATGTTTTGCTAATTATTATTTAGCAAAACATATTTTTTCAGGATCTGAACTACATCTGTTTCCAGCACTTGTTAATGCTATCACTGTAGTCAATGTATCAGTAGTTTTAGCACTGACTGCGATTGTTACTCTTTAATGAAAATTAGTTGAGAGAGAGAATTTTGGCACCCGGTTTTTCAGTTCAGGTGATAAATTAATTTTCAAGTAAAGCTCAGATTCTGAGGCCCAAACATAATTGTAACCATTGATTTTTATAGCGGGGTGTGTCAGAAGTTCCGTCACCATTATTGGTTTGTAAATCCCATCCAAATCGACCGGCGATAACAAAGTTCTTTATGTTTATATCTGCGCCTGCTACAAAGCCTAAGATATTCTTCCGAATGTTGTCATTTTCGAATTGCTCTTCTTGTTCGGTGCTATTAGACCCAAATGTGTAAACGTTTTTTTCATTCAGTATGTAGGAATATTGTGGACCGAGCACAATGGTAAGATATTCTATAGGCTTTAATTGAAATTGAAGTGGAATGTCAATGTGCGTTGTGGTTCTTGAGAATGAATAGTTCTGTCCTAGCAGTACTCCTTCTCCTTGAAATCCTTTTTGAGAAAATAGCACCTCAGGCTGTATACCTATGTAAGTTCCAATGGGAATACTTAAAAATGCGCCCCCTGCAAATCCAAGTCTTGGATCAGCTCTGAAATCTTGCCCTTGTTCGTCCCATACATTGGAGTAGTTCATTCCAGCCTTAATACCTATTGAAAGGTTATCGCGCAAGTCCAAACTAGAATTTTGGGCAATTCCAGACGTAACGATGGCTAATACTAAAGTCCCAATTGCAAAAAGTGATTTGTGGTTTAAATCGGTCGTTTTTGACAATGAATTGAGTTTGTTTTTGAAGTTCATAAGGCTGTTTTCAATTGTGAATTAATTCTCACATGACAAAGGTAATTTCCAAGTATCAAAATAATTTACAGGATTATTTAAATCCTTTGCATAATTGTACGGAAATTGCAGGTGCTAATTTCATTTAGGACTATTTGGTGAGGGCTTTGGAGGTATTATTGCTCTATTATTAAAAGATCATTCCCCGCAATTCTGAAAGGAATAATTGTAATTATGTAAGTGAAAATGAAAGAATTACACAAGAAATATTGAGCCCAAATTTTTACAAAATATAAGTTTGTTCTTAGCTCACTTGCTACTCAAAAGACGACTCCAAGGCTTGAACTCATCAAAGTGATCAGCCATCAATCTTAAGACAGCCACAAATGGCAAGAATAGAATCATTCCAGCAACTCCCCAGAATAGGGCGCCTAGGAATATGGCAATGATAGCTGCTAAAGTATTAAGATTTACAAATCTTCCCACTACATAAGGAAATATTAGGTTAGCCTCCAGATATTGAACTACCGCAAATACCGCAACAATACCAATTGGTTGCCAAATGGATTCCGTTTCCATCCAACTCACCATCATAGGTAGTAATGCGCTTATTATTATTCCGAAGTAAGGGATTATTGTCATTATGGCGGTAATCATTCCGTAAACAAAGGGAGTGTCCACACCAATGATCCAAAGTCCAATAGAATTAAGAATGCCAACGCTTAAATAGACGAGAACCATTCCACGAATAAATCGTGAGAATAATTGAACGGTATCTTGGATGACGACTGGCATTTTTTCACGAAAATTCTGTGGTACTATATCGGTTGCAAATTGAACTAGCCTTCCTCTGAAATGCAGAATCAGGGCGATATATATTGGGATGATTATAACATTAAACAAGGCTTCGAAGGTAGCCACGAGGGCTTTGCTTATAATTTTACCTGTGTTTTGACTCAAGGCAGATAAATTCTCTTTTATCCAGCCTGATTGCATTTCTTGTGTCCATCCTAATTCTAGTTCAAGTTGTTTTTGTATGTCAATTAAATAGGGTTCAAATTGATGATGAATAATAGGCCATTTTGCGCTAAGCATGGCCAACTCATAACTCAGAATAAGAGCCAAGCCCAAAATGGAAAGTGAAACTAACAGTATAGGAATGAGAATAGAAAATGCTCTTCCAAATCCTTTGCGTTCAAAAAATTTGGTTAATGGGTAAAGTACTAGTGCCGTTAGAAGTGCATAAGCCAAAGGAATCAAAAATGTTTTCCCAAACCAAAGTATAATGCCAATAAGCACCACTGTGGCGCTTATTTGGTAGATTTTCTGAAGCTTCATTTTGAATCTCTGTTGGTACTCACTTTTTCTATTGACCAAATTTATGTATTCTAGCTCATTTGTTTATGACTAATTAGAAAAACGACCGAAGATGTTAATCAATGTGCGTTTATACTCTAAATTGGAGATTTTGATCTCCCTGCAAATTTTCAGTTTTGGAAGTGTCGTTTTGCCTATGCCATGTAAATTGCCAATATCCGATTCATAATGTTGCTATGGATCATTTATTTTGTTAATACCGGAATTGCTGAAAGCTCTGAGCGCAAGAAATGAAAGCACGGCTAAAACAAATTTTTTGTTACTCCTCACTTCTTACAGGTTCCTTTATCCAGATTTTCTTGAATTCGGAATCTGGTAATTTTTAAAATTAATTCAATAAGGAGTGGTTCATTATTCGGGAACTGTTTGGAACCTTTTGCATTTTTATATTTGGAAATATCATAACTAAAATGAGCAATTACAGAATTCCCGGATAAAAGCCTATATGATTTTTATAACCAGCATAATGAATGAGATTTCCATTTAACTCAAATGTTGGAATGCCATATTTAATACTTTACGTTGCTTCTGGAAAGATATTTCAAATGTGATTCTGAACCATTTATAGGCGATCTTTTGTGCTTTCTGGAAATGGTGGAATATACTGTTCAATAGATTGATCATTATTCATAATAATTATAATAAAAAATGGCATTTAGTGAATAATATTTATCGAACTATATTTTAGCAAAGAACTGGAATCTATTACTCTGGCTTTTATAGCAAATTCAAATTCATTTACCCAACAAATTTCTTCGATAATTTGACCACTTAAAAATCCCGATGAGTGATTATGAAGCCTTATTTTGTTGCTAGCTGCGGAAATTGAGATTAGCTGTAAATTTACCTCGTCATCGAAAATGTCATGAGAAATGCATATTATAAATCTGTTTTCAGGTGATATTGAAAGTAGATCTATTATGCCATCAGTTTGTGACTCTAAGGTGTATCCAATATTATTCAAACTATCAATTAATAGAGTTCTACCTAATGTGAATTCACCATTCCACTACTCTTCTGTATGATATAACTTTAAATTCTCATGGAAGCCTTTGTATTCTAACCAATAAAATCCTCTTTCATATATATAGTTTTCATTTTCAAATCGTTTGGGATAGCTTAAAATAGAAGAGGATGTGCGCAAGATGATGGTGCTGTCAGTCAATTCCATTTGATTGCTGTCAACAAGGAAAGCCGCTGTATTCAATTTTGGAATGGCATTATAAGCATCAGCATCTGATTCCTTTAGTAATAGTTGAGGTAACTCAATCATATCCTCTTGTAAAAAGAGCACTACTGTACTATCGAGATTATGAATGTATTTTATTTGGTTTGGCCTCAGATTTTGGCTTTCTATTGTTAAAGGTTCTGCTTTTGAATAACATCCAATAATAAGCGGAAGAAATGGGAACACTTAGTAACCTAAGGTTTTCATGTGATTTGAATTTCGATAGTAAATTTATTCAAAATCTCCTAACTCAATTAATTTCTACCCTTTTTTGTCGAAAAGGAACCTTCGATTTTCTTGAAATTGTGCATTTTAATTGCAGAAAATTGTTGACAAAGCCCCTTAACAAGTTCATAAAATGCTATTCTAGCTATTGTTCGGAGCATTTGCAGTGCATACCTTTCAACCATGCAAAGTAAAGACCTGCCTTTTTCTAAAGTTATTGATCACGTTAAAGAGTTTCACGATGTTTTCGGAATCGGAAACGAAAATGAACCAACTGCTGAATTAACACAGGAATCAGTTTTACTTCGCTACAGTTTAATGCGCGAAGAAAACGAAGAATATCTCGAAGCTGCATCGCAAAAGGATTTAATTGGAGTAGCGGATGCTTTGGGAGATCAATTGTATATTCTCTGTGGTACAATTCTTAAGCATGGACTGCAGCATAAAATAGTGGAAGTATTTGAAGAAATTCAACGAAGTAATATGTCGAAACTCGATGAGAACGGTCAACCCATTTACAGAGAGGATGGCAAAGTTCTCAAAAGTTCAAAATACTTTCCTCCCAACATAGCCTCAATACTGCTGGGAGTAAAGGTTGGAGCGGATCAGATGGGTTGATTGTTATTTCTTCATTGGACTTGCCGGTTAGAGGGACCGGCAAGTTTTTTTGGTTTAAGCTTGAATATTAATTACTATGGATATTAGTAAAGCATTCGAAATGGCCTCAGGGGGTCCTTTTAAAAGGGCGTTGTTGGATCGTTTGCTATGGAGGTATATTCCTTTTAATAGAAAGCACCGTCTAAAAATCGCAGAATTAAAACCCGGTTTTGCCAAAGTAGTGCTTCCTTATACCACTAACAATCTTAATCATCTCAAAGGTTTACACGCTTGTGCTCTAGCAACACTAGCGGAGTACACATCCGGTTTAGCTATCCTCGGAATATGCGGAAGTGATTTCCGGATTATTATGCGAACAATGAATGTGGTGTATGAAAAACAAGGCAAATCAAATGCTTTTGCTGTGTTCAGAATTAGCGCAACCGAATTGGAACAGAAATCGCTAGAATCCAGAAAAACCGGTGAGCCCATTTGGATCAAAGCAGAGGTGCCAGTTATGGATGTTAATGGTGAAATGCTCTGTGTGGCCCATGTGGAGTGGCAACTGAAACAATGGGACAAAGTCAAGTCTAAACCATAGCTATAGAATCAGGCCATTTTCGTACTTTTGCAGCTCAATTCCAGAATTTAAGATGTTGAAAATTACCTTGCCCGATGGCAGTGTGCGTGAAGTTGATTCAGGCAGCACTCCTTTCGATTTGGCCAAAAGCATAAGCGAAGGTCTTGCCAGGAATGTACTGGCAGCAGAAGTAAATGGCGAAGTGCGCGATGCAAGTCGCCCATTCGAGTCTGATAGCACTCTCAAATTATTAACTTGGAATGATGAAGGCGGCAAATCTACAATGTGGCATTCTTCTGCTCATATCATGGCAGAAGCAATTGAGTCTTTTTATCCAGGTGTAAAACTTGCAATTGGCCCTCCAATTGAAAATGGATTTTACTACGATATCGATTTCGGTGATTATGAAATTTCCGATAAGGATTTTCAAAAAATCGAAGAGAAAATGCTAGAAATAGCTAAAGGAAAGCATGCTTTTCGCCGTTCTGAGATTTCTAAAAAGGAAGCAATTGCCTTCTATCAGCAAAAAGGCGATGAATATAAGCTGGAATTATTGCAGGATTTGGAAGACGGTAAAATCACCTTCTATACACAGAATAATTTTACCGACTTATGCCGCGGTCCACACATCCCAGATACCAGCTTTATCAAAGCAGCTAAATTGATGAGTATTGCCGGTGCCTACTGGAGAGGGGATGAGAATCGCAAACAGCTCACTCGAATTTATGGTATCACTTTTACGAAACAAACAGAACTGAAAGAGTATCTGGAGTTGTTGGAAGAAGCGAAGCGTCGCGACCATCGGAAATTAGGTAAGGAATTAGATCTTTTTCATTTCTCTAGTAAAGTGGGTCAAGGATTACCCCTATGGTTACCTAAAGGCGCAGAGTTGCGCGGAAGATTGGAAGCATTTCTAAAGGAAGCACAACGCAAGCAGGGCTATTTACCTGTTATTACTCCGCACATTGGGAATAAAGAGCTTTATGAAACCAGTGGTCACTGGGAAAAGTACGGGGAAGACTCATTTCAACCAATTAAAACTCCGGTTGAGGGCGAAGTTTATTTGCTTAAACCGATGAATTGTCCTCACCACTGCGAAATCTACAAATCCAGACCTCGTTCTTATAAGGATCTACCTATTCGATATGCTGAATTTGGAACTGTTTATAGATATGAGCAGAGTGGTGAATTGCATGGTTTAACCCGAGTTAGAGGATTTACCCAGGATGATGCCCATATTTTCTGCACCCCTGATCAAGTGAAAGAAGAGATCAGTAAAGTGATTGATCTCGTGCTTTACATTTTCAAAACACTTGATTTCAAAGATTTTATTGCTCAAGTGTCATTGCGTGATCCTGAAACGCCCGGAAAATATATCGGTTCAATTGAAAATTGGGATAAGGCTGAAAAGGCGATCGCTGAGGTGGCTAATGAAAAGGGTTTAAAAACGGTTGTTGTATTAGGAGAGGCTGCTTTTTATGGGCCTAAACTTGATTTCATGGTGCGCGATGCCATTGGGCGGAAGTGGCAATTGGGGACAGTTCAATTGGATTATAATTTACCAGAGCGATTCCAGTTAGAGTACAACGGTTCTGATAATCAAAAACATAGACCTGTAATGATACATAGAGCGCCTTTTGGTTCTATGGAGCGCTTTGTTGCAATTCTGATTGAGCATTGTGCCGGGAGATTCCCATTGTGGTTGACTTCAGAGCAGGTTCGAATTCTGCCAATTTCTGAACGATTTGTAGATTATGCAATAAAAGTTTCAGATATCCTTAAAAATTCCGATATTCGCGCCCTCGTAGACGAAAGCAACGAAAAAGTAGGCAAAAAGATCAGGGATGCCGAGATCGAAAAAGTGCCGTACATGCTCATTATCGGCGAGAAAGAAAGCGAGGAAGGCCTCGTTTCTGTTCGAAAACATGGTGAAGGTGATTTAGGGGCAATGAGTGCTGCTGATTTTGCCGTCATTATAAAAAAGGAAATTGAACAGTTACTTGCCAATTCTCAAAGTTTAATTTAATACTTAAGACCATAGAAACCAGACCAGGGCGTCCTTTTAAGGGTAGGCCAAAAAAGCAGGAGGATCCTCACCGTATCAATGAAAAGATCACGGCAAGGGAAGTAAGGTTAGTTGGAGATGACATCGAGGATGGCGTATTTCTGATTGAAGATGCCCGAAAAATGGCTGAAGAAAAGGAGCTTGATCTTGTAGAGATAGCTCCGGGTGCAGTACCACCTGTGTGCAGAATTGTAGATTACAGTAAGTTTCTCTACGATCAAAAGCGCAAACAGAAAGAACTGAAGGCCAAACAGAGCAAGATCATCGTAAAAGAGATCAGGTTCGGCCCTAATACGGATGAGCACGATTTTCTTTTCAAACTCAATCATGCCAAAAAGTTTTTGGCGGAAGGAGCTAAAGTGAAGGCTTACGTCTTCTTTAAAGGAAGAACGATTGTTTTCAAAGAAAGAGGAGAAATACTTCTGCTCAAATTTGCTCAAGAACTTGCAGATGATGCAATTGTAGAGCAAATGCCAAAATTGGAAGGGAAGCGTATGCAAATTATGCTCTCTCCTAAAAAGAAGAAATAACACTGAATCAATAAATAACAATAAGGCAATGCCTAAGATGAAAACAAAGTCGAGTGCCAAGAAGCGGTTTAAGCTCACTGGCAGCGGCAAAATCAAGAGGAAGCACGCCTTTAAGTCGCATATCCTGACCAAAAAATCAGAAAAGCGCAAGCGTAAGCTCACCAAATTCACAACAGTAGCAAAAGTGGATGAGAAGAGTATCCGTACTCAACTTCTTGTTTAACAGCTATCTGAATTAATTATTGGTATGTTTAACCCGGTGAGCAGTTTTAAGATCGGCTAATACCCGACGCTGGTTGCCAAAAAACACAACAAAATGCCTCGTTCAAAAAATAAAGTCGCATCGCGCCAGAGAAGAAAGAAAATTCTTGATATGGCCAAAGGGTATTACGGAAGACGTAAAAACGTTTATACCGTAGCCAAAAACGCAGTCGAAAAAGCACTCTGCTATTCGTATATCGGTCGTAAACACCGCAAACGCAATTTCCGCACCCTCTGGATTCAGCGTATTAATGCAGGTGTGCGCCAACACGGTTTGTCATACTCCGTTTTCATGGGTAAAGTCAATGAAAAAGGAATGAGACTTAATCGTAAAGTTCTGGCTGATCTAGCCATGAACCATCCCGACGCTTTTAAAGCAGTTGTGGATTCAATCAAATAAGAACCATAGATTTAGTGTTATAGAACCGCCGAAAGGCGGTTTTCCTTTTGCTCAATTTATTGCTTATACCAAGCGCATCAAAGAAAAACTGTACCTTCATTGCCCTATTTAATCAATATGAAATTGCGTTTTAACTCCAATACCTGCTCAATCCTTATTGCTTTTCTATTCTCCTCAACTCTCTTATTTGCGCAACCAACTAAAGGGGTTACTCCTAATAAGCAAGAAAGAAAGGATCTCTTGGAAATTAGACGAGCAAGCTTAGGAATTACGATTCCTGAAGATGCCGTTTGGCTTAATACAACACGTTCAAGAATTCTGTATGAAGAAGGAAGACTTTTTATTGTAACTACTTGGAGCCCCTCGTCATTGGAATGCCGGGATGTTTTAAATGAAATTGAATACCTCACTAAAGAATACCCTGAACTCCAAGTCTTGCTTTTTGCAATTCCTCAAAATCCTTCTGAGGATATTGAACTTTTCAGAAAGGAAATGCTAATTCAAGGAATCACGCACCCAATTGCAGTGCTGAAATCCCGAAAAGGTTTGGAAATGTTCAATTTTGATTGTTTTCCAAATACTGCACTTGTAAGAGAAGATGGCACGCCGATGATTCAACATTGTGGATCAGGTTTGGATAAAACCATGCGCAATGGTGTGAAAGAAATCCTTGATATATATAGAATCGCTGGTGCGGCTAATCAGAAAACTGCGGGTACTATGGACGTGGAAGACCGATTATTTTATGCTCGACCATTGTTAGGTTATCCAACGTTTATGACTTTTGATAATAATGGAGAACGCCTTTTTGTGTCATCTACAGGATCCAATAAGGTGCTGGTATTGAGCATGTACGGTGAAATTTTAGATGTTTTAGGCTCAGGTGAAAAAGGAAATGCTGATGGTGCTTTTGAAGCTTGTGCTTTTGATCAGCCCATGGGATTGGCTTATGACGAAAATACCGATAAACTCTATATCGCAGATATGGATAATCACAGTATTAAAGTGGCCGATCTAACTACTCGAAAAGTGAAAACCGTGCTGGGTTCTGGACTTAAGGCTTATGAAAGTAAAACAGAGCTGCGTGGTGTTGATGGAAGACTAAACTATCCTTGGGATATCGAAATGAGTGGTACTCAATTGTTAATTTCTATGGCTGGAGATCATTCTATTTGGAGTATGGATCTTGGCAGTCTTTCAGCTAAGCGCGTTCTAGGAAGTGGCAGTAAAGCGGAGGTGGATGGAAAAAATAAAAAAGCCCAATTCAAAGGAATTGGTGCATTAACTTCTGATAATCTCGGAAACATTGTGGCAGTCTCTCCCGAAACCGGGAAGATTAAACGTTGGAATCGCAAAAAACTAGAGGATTTTTCGCCTGTAGCTCCTAAAGAAGCAGACCTTGATACCATTAACTTGAATTTTCCTCAGGGATTGGTGATGATTGGAAATGATTGTTGGATAGCAGATACCTATAATAACCGACTTGTAAAACGCGACAAAGAAGGAATTTACTCCGTAGTTGCTGGCTCTGCTGAGGCTGGATGGGATGATGGTAAAGCTGGGGCAGCGAGTTTCAATTTGCCTTGGGATATTGTTAGATACAATGGACTGCTTTATGTTAGCGATACCTATAATAACCTGATCAGAATTTTTGATCCGGAATCAGGTGAAGTTAGCACGATGCCTCTGTTAAATACAATAGCGCTCACAGAACTCATACCTTCTCAACAAGATCGCTCCAGCAGTATTTTTCTAGATGAGGTTAAGCTGAATGAAGGGGAAAATGAGATTGTACTCCATTTTGATATTCCTGCTGGTATGGAATTAGTGCTGGGTGGAAGAAACGAGGCCTTTATGATCTATAGTCCGTATAATGAGCTTTTATCTTTTAATGCATACGAAGGTGAAATGATCATCAAAGCAGACGGGGATCACAGCAATGTCAATTGCACTGTAGAACTCTTTCTGGAATTTAGTCTTTCCGAACGTCCGGAAACCCGTTTTTTCCGTGCATGCCGGGTTTTTATGCCATTTTCATCTGTTAATCCGGGAGAAGTGGCTACCAAGAAAATTGAATTTGCCCCTTTAGATTTGCTGCCCTATTAATTGTCAAGCATCCTACTTAATGATCTGGACGCAGGGGTATAATCAGGTTCAATTTTTAAGGTTTGTCGATAGTCTGCTTCGGCCTGAGCTTTATTTCCCATGCTTTCTTCACTCAAGCCGCGATTGTAAAATGCCTGGTAATATTGAGGATATCGCTCAATGGCTTTGGTAAACCATTGTGAAGCTTCAGCATAATTGCTTTCTCCATTTATTGAATAGTATTCCAAATGGATGTATCCTTTATTGAAATAGGCAGCGGCATTGTCAGGATCAATTTCTATAATCTTATCGTATAATAGCATTGCATCTTCATACCTTGAGCTATCTCTAAATCCAGTATCCTGAAGATAGATAGCCTTATCATAAAGTGCCTCAACGCTTTTTGGATTGAGTGTTATTGCTGTTGAATAGTACTCAATTGCAAGGTCATTTTTTGCCGCGGCATATAGAAATCCCAATGCTATATATGCTTCATAGTAATTTGGATTTACCTCAGTTGCTGTTTGGTAAGAAGATGCCGCCAGAGTAGTATCTCCTGTTTCGGCATAGAGTATACCTTTCATAAAATAAGCTCTCGGTATATATTCATCTTTTCGGAGTGCATTATTTATTTGTTCTAATGCCTCTGCATAGCGACGAAAGTAAAGGTGAATTTCGGCAGATTTTAAAGCGCATTCAGTAAACTCAGGAGAATATTTAGAACAAGTATCAAACTCAGCAAGAGCATTGTCAAACTGCTGACGTCCAAAATAAATATCACCTTTAGAACCATAATATTTGCCTTCCCTGGGATTAGCTCTTATTGCTCTGTCAAGGTCGCCTAAAGCAGCATCTGCATTCCCCGAATTGCTTAAGTAAATAGCACGTTCAAAGTAGTTTTCAGCATTTTCAGGATTTGCTAAAATGGCAGAATTTATAGCGTCAAGCAAAGAGTCACGAGGATTTTCTGATCTAGATTGCTCCGTATTATTTTTACATGAGCCAAAAGTAAGAGCCACTATTAAAAAGAGTCCTGAAATTTTATGCATGTTGTAAAAATAGTCAATTGAATGCTATTGAAATGTCAATAAAAAAAGAGTCTGTTTTGCAGACTCTTTCCAATATATTAATAAACAGGACATCAGGCACGAACACCGTTAAGTTTTGCCATAATTTTCTGCTGAAGTTCTTCCATTAATTCAGGATTATCAAGTAAAACCTGTTTAACAGCATCTCTTCCTTGTCCGAGTTTAGTATCTTCATAACTGAACCATGATCCGGCTTTTTTCACGATTTGATGCTCAACTCCGAGGTCAATAATTTCACCAGATAATGAAATACCTTCTCCATACATAATGTCAAATTCAGCTTTGCGGAAAGGGGGAGCAACTTTGTTTTTAACTACTTTAACCTTGGTGCGGTTACCTATAATTTCTTCTCCCTCCTTGATCTGACTTGCTCTGCGAATATCAATACGAATAGAAGCATAGAATTTCAGTGCATTACCGCCAGTAGTAGTTTCAGGATTACCGAACATCACGCCGATTTTTTCGCGAAGTTGATTGATGAAAATACAGCAACAACCAGTTTTTGATATCGTTCCTGTAAGTTTACGAAGTGCTTTAGACATCAAACGGGCCTGAAGACCAACCTGTGTATCGGCCATTTCACCTTCAATTTCTGCACGCGGTGTGAGCGCTGCAACGGAGTCTACCACAAGTAAATCAATCGCGCCGGAACGGATCAGATTGTCGGCAATTTCAAGTGCCTGCTCACCATTGTCAGGCTGAGAAATCAGAAGGTTTTGAGTATCAACCCCCAATTTTTCAGCGTAAAACTTGTCGAAGGCATGCTCTGCATCAATAAATGCGCAGATGCCGCCCTTTTTCTGAGCCTCTGCAATTGCATGAATGGCGAGTGTTGTTTTACCTGAAGATTCCGGCCCGTAGATTTCAACTACCCGACCTCTTGGATATCCACCAACGCCAAGTGCCACGTCCAATGATAATGAACCAGAAGGAATCACTTCCATTTGTTCTATCGGTGCATCACCTAATTTCATTACAGTCCCTTTGCCATAAGCCTTTTCAAGCTTATCCATGGTGAGTTGGAGTGCCTTTAATTTTTCCTTGTTGATCTCTGCTGCCATTGTCTTTCAAATATTTCGATAAAGGTATTAAGGCTAGAACGTAATGTATTTACGTTGATGCTTTTTTTGCCAACAAAATGAAAGTCTTTTGAACGCATTCCCCCGATGAATGTGATATTAGGCGTTTTAAACGGAAAATAGGCTTGGTCAATTAAATGGAAGGGTTGCGTTTACCGCAAACATTATTTGGTTGGGATTTAGCGCCATTATTTGGTTGGGATTAATGGCAATTGATTGGCCAGGGATTTATCGCCATTATTCGGCTGGGAAAACCGCCATTATTCGGATCCGAAGCAGCGCAGCCCGGCGGCGGTATTTCACAAATTCATGATCTGTTGACCATGATTTTTGGTGACTACCTTTTCTATGATCCTCTCTATTTTACCCTTCTCGTCAATAATGAATGTGCTTCTGATAATCCCATCAAATTCTCTCCCCATAAATTTCTTCGGACCCCAAACACCATAACTTTCTATGATCTTTTTATCGGTATCAGCAATTAAATCAAATGGCAATTCATATTTATCGGCAAATTGCTTGTGTTTTTTGACGGTATCTGCACTTATACCAATAATGGAGTAGCCTGCACTTTGTAATTCTCCGTAGTCATCCCGTAAACTGCAGGCTTCAGCGGTGCAGCCGGGTGTCATATCCTTTGGATAAAAATATAAAACCACCTTTTTCCCCTTATAATCTTGCAATCGGATGTTTTTGCCATCCTGATTCAAACCCTCAAATAATGGAGCTTGATCCCCCTCACTTAGTTTCATGTTTTATTTATTAACGATTCTCAAAGATAACAGCCTAATAATCAAAAAGTTTCTAAAAAGTGTTGAAAAGAAAAAATGACCGATTCAGCGATTTATTTAATTGTTTTGTCGATCTTTACAAGTACTCCGCCCTATTTTGAATTTGTTTATTTGATGAAAACTATCTGTATTGCTAGGGTGGGAGTGTTTTATCCTGACTTTTGACCTAATGAAGAACCTATGACTCTAAAGTTAAATACTTTAGTGGTGGCGATAGCTGCTACTATTTTTCTTGCAAATTCAGCATCAGCACAATGCTTTGCAGAGCTTGATTGCCTTGAACAATTGGTATTCGAATGTGGCTCAAATACCGATCCTCTTGTTACTGGCTATCCTGAAGTCTCAGGAGAATGCCCTGACGCTGTTCTGAGCTTCAGCGATGCAAGCGAAGGTGACGAATGTTTGAGCACCATTACAAGAACTTGGTATCTCATGCTTGGAGAAGAAATACTGGATTCTTGCAATCAAATAATCATTCTGGAAGATACCACTCCTCCGGGATTTGGTGAGTTACCAGAATTTCTTGCCGTTCCTTGCGGCGAAGATCTTCCTGAACCTCCCGCTTGTCCCGCAGTTGACAATTGCAGCGGAGTAGCATTGTGCGAAGGATTTTCTGCTCAAACTGGTCTAGCAATGGATTCTTGCACTTTGAGCATTTCTAATGGTATTGGTCCAGATTGGAGCATTTGGCTGCCGAATATTCCTGCACCTTCTCCTTGGTTTATATGGGAAAATGAAGGTACAATGGTTACATATTTCGATGGTTCGGCATATATCAGTGGTGTTGTTAGAAACGATACCGATCCAAACCTCGCTTTTGAAGTTTCTATTTGGCTTAATAATTCCAGAAGTTGGGATGAATGGTCTGCGCTTGGCAGAAATTATAAAGACGATCTAAATCTTGCCGGAAATAATTATCAAGATTGGATGTATTATGAAATGGTAGGCGGATTCTCTAGACTTACCGGTATAGATGGCTTAGAAGGTAGTTTATTACTTCTATCTCACCTTCCTGCGAATTACTATTTCGGTTTCCAATGCGGGATTGCTGCCAATAATCACAATGCTAACAACGGTATTTCTGGTTGGTTCAATTTCAGCGGTAATTATAATGGCTACCAAGTGGAAGGTGATGGCGATTTAAGTGCTGATAAAGCATGCACTGCTGTAGAAGCTAATGAATGCGCCAGTAATGCCGGATATACCTATTTCTGGAGAGCCGTTGATGGATGCGGAAATGAATCATTCGCATTCCAATCAGTGGCTAGTATAGATGTTACTGCTCCTATATTCATTGAATTCCCCGAAGATGTAACTGTAAATTGCAGCGATTTACCTTTTGAAGTTGAAGTGCCGGTTGCAACTGACAACTGTCCAGGTGGTGTAATCTTAGACGGACCATTTGATGCAATAACGGATGCAGAATGTCCTGTTGCATATAATATTCAACGCACCTGGATCGCAACTGATGCTTGCGGAAATGCAACTACTCGCTCGCAGTTTATTTCTGTGATTGATGATAGCTTGCCTTACTTCGCTGAAACTCCTGAAATTATTGAACTTGAATGTGCTCCCGGAGACGAAGCCCTTGTAGAAGCTTTTGATGATTGCTCGGAAGTAACGCTCAGCTTCATTGATATTCCTACTGAAGGTTGCGAAGGTTCTGCTATCAGAAATTACACGGCTGAAGATGCCTGCGGTAATACAGCTACTTTGAGTGTTCAAATTGTAGTAACCGATAATATCGCTCCTCAATTTACTTTGTTCCCTGAAGATATTCAAGTGTCTTGTGGAAATATACCTCCCGCTGAATCTGCGATTATTCAATATTCTGATAATTGCACGAATTTGAATTTATCAGTGGAAGAAAATTTAATCGACGGTGACTGCGATTATAATTATACCCTTGAAAGAACCTATACAATTTCAGATGCTTGCGGAAATTCAAGTAGTCAAATCTGGACTATTCAGGTAGTTGATGAAATGGCGCCTATTATATATGGTATGCCAGACGACGCGCTTTTGAGCTGTGGTGATCAGGTTCCGGATGCTATTGTTTCGGCATACGACAATTGTGATCCTTTCCCAAATGTTGCTCTTACAGCAATTACCATCCAGTTAGAATGCGGCTATCAGTTGATTCGTACCTGGACAGCATCGGATGTTTGTGGTAACGAAACATCTCAGATGCAAACAGTAACAGTTTCAGATATTGACGGGCCGGTTTTTGATCCTATCGATACTCAGATTTCACTTTCTTGCACTGATCCAATTCCTGAACCAGAAGCAAGTGCAACGGATGAATGCACTGAGTTTACTATTGAAGTTTCTGAATTTAGCATTGCAGGAAATTGTCCCGAATCTTACACAATTTTCAGAACTTATACAGCAACCGATGGTTGTGGTAATTCAACCGTATTTGAACAAGAAATCAGCATTTCTGATAACGAAGCTCCGATTTTCGAAAATGTGCTTGAGGAAATCACTGTTAATTGTGACGATTTCGAAGAAATTCCAGTGCCGATTGTTTCAGATAATTGTAGCGAAGTAAATATTTCTCACTCTGATGTTCCAGGTAATGAAGCCTGCGTGAGTGGACTAAGCCGCACATGGATTGCAACCGATGCATGCGGAAATCAAAGCACTTTTATTCAGCAAATCTTTATCGTTGATACTACTGCTCCAGTTTTCACTGAATTCCCTGAAGATGCAACTTTCTCTTGTGAGGATATCTTGAACATTGGCGATGAAGTAATTTCATACAATGACAATTGCAGTAATGTAGAACTAAGTATCGAAGAAAGTACTTTGCCCGGAGAATGTGAGGATACTTACACTCTAACTCGAACCTACACCATAACTGATGCATGCGGGAACAGTAATTCTGCTGACTGGATAATCAGTGTGGTTGATAATACTCCGCCTTCCCTTTTTGGGGTGCCTGATGATGTTACTTTAAGTTGCACCGAAGAAGCTACGGATGCTGTGGTATTGGCCTTCGATAATTGTGACGATTTTGTAGACATATCACTTTCAGCGGTTACTGTGTCTTTGGATTGTGGATATCTGTTTACCCGCACTTGGACGGCAACGGATGATTGTGGTAACGAAACTTCTCAAGCCCAAATAATTACTTTTTCAGATATGGAGGGGCCGGTTTTTGATCCTATCGATACTCAGATTTCACTTTCTTGTACCGATGCTATTCCTGAACCAGAAGCAAGTGCAACGGATGAATGCACTGAGTTTACTATTGAAATTTCTGAATTTAGCAGTCCCGGAGATTGTCCTGCATCTTATACTATTTTCAGAACCTACACAGCAACCGATGGTTGTGGTAATTCAACCGTAATTGAACAAGTGATCAGCATTTCGGATAACGAAGCTCCAATATTTGAAGATGTACTTGAAGAAATTACTGTGAACTGTGACGATTTCGAAGAAATTCCAGTTCCGATTGTTTCAGATAATTGTAGCGAAGTAAATATTTCTTACAATGATGTTCCAGGCGAAGAAGCATGCGTTAGCGGCTTAAACCGCACTTGGGTTGCAACAGATGCATGCGGAAATCAAAGCACTTTTAATCAGCAAATCTTTATTGTTGATACTACTGCTCCAGTTTTTACCGAGTTCCCAGAAGATGCTACAGTTTCTTGTAATGGTATCCTGCCAGTTGGCGATGAACTTATTTCATACAATGATAATTGCAGTAATGTAGAACTGAGTATTGAAGAAAGTTTTTTCCCTGGAGAATGCGAGGATGCTTACACCATCATTCGTTCTTACACCATAACTGACGTATGCGGCAACAGTACTTCTGCCGAATGGATAATCAGTGTGGTAGATATTACCCCTCCTTCCCTTTTTGGGGTGCCTGATGATATAACTTTAAGTTGCACTGAAGAGGCTTCTGATGCTGTGGTGTTGGCCTTTGATGCTTGTGATGATTTTGTAGATATATCACTTTCTGCTGTTACTGAGCCATTGGATTGCGGATATCTGTTTACTCGCACTTGGACGGCCGTTGACAATTGCGGAAATACAACGGTGGCCACTCAAGTTGTTACATTCATTGATGATACAGATCCTTATTTGTCTTATTTGCCTGAGAATATTTTCCTCAATTGTGGTGATCCTGTTCCCCCGGTTGCAGATGTAGTTGCTCTAGACGAATGTGATCCGGAACCTGTGCTCGTAGTTACTGAAATAATGGAAGGCAGTCCTGATGATTGTCCTTATTATATCGTTCGTATTTTCAGAGCATTTGATTGTAATGGAAATCAAGTAATTTATGCTCAATATATCTATTTTAATCAAGAACCTGGTGTTGTCGGTATGCCTGAAGCTGATCGTCAAGAAATGCAAATGTTTGGCTTAATTGGTGATCCAGGATCAAATGATTATCAGGTTGGAATTACATCTGGCGATGGCGGCAGATACCAACTCGATCTTCTTGATCTAAATGGTAGAGTTGTAGTATTATTGAGTGAAGGTGATTTTGATGAAGCCGAATTATATACGCTTCCTGTTAATATTGAGGGTATAACCTCAGGTATTTATTTACTACGTCTCCGCTCTGCAGCCGGAGAGGATATAATCCGAATTCCTGTGCTGCGTTGAGTATACCAAAACCCTGGTAAAAGAAAGACTGTCGATTTAGACGGTCTTTTTTTTTAAACCTTATCTTAGCCATCCCTATTATGTCATCTCGCTGCGCAGATATTATATTACCCCTTGCCATTCCGGGCACATTTACTTACTTAATTCCTGAGCAAACGGAATTTCCTGTTATGCCAGGTGTTAGAGTTGTGGTGCCGGTTGGAAGAAAATTACATACAGGCATTGTACGTAAGGTATATGATGATGTACCTGATGGCATCCAACTGAAACCTATCGAAACTGTTCTCGATGATTTTCCTATCATCAATCAACATCAGTTTAAGCTCTGGGAATGGATGTCAGAATACTATCTCTGTACCATAGGGGAGGTGATGAGCAGCGCATTGCCGGGCAGTTTGAAACTTTCGAGTGAATCCAATCTTGTATTGGAAGAAAACTATAAAGGCGATGGTTCGGAACTGGAAGGTAGAGAGCTACAAATCTACGAGGCAATTAAGGAAAATGGCAGTTTGAGCTTCACCGAAATCTCAAGAATGCTTGGTATTCGAAGTATACAACCGATCATAAAATCGCTCGTAGAAAAAGCAATAGTCATTCCCGAGGAAGAGCTCAAATACCGCTACAAACCAAGGTATCAGGATATTGTTAAAGCAGGTGAAATTATCAGGGATGAATCTGCTATGGAAGCGATTTTCAAAAAACTTGAGAAAAAGTCGCCAAAGCAATTAAAAGTGCTTATTACTTTTATTTCGCTCGCCACTTTAGGAGAAGATCAGTATGCTCCAGTTCCCAGATTAATACTCCAAAAACAAGCCGGCGTTGACTCAGCAGTGGTGAAAGCTTTGGCTGATAAAGAAATTCTGATTATTGAGAAAATTGAAGTCGACCGACTAACCTATGAAGGTCAATTTGAAGAAATTCCAAATAGTTTGAGTGAAGCTCAGCAAGATGCGCTCAAAAAGATAAGGGACTCATGGTTGAGCAAGGATGTAAATCTGCTCTATGGCATTACCGGTTCCGGTAAAACGGAAGTGTATATTCACCTTATTGAAGAATACCTCCAAAAAGGAAAACAAGTATTGTATTTATTACCTGAAATTGCACTTACTTCTCAGATCATTCGTCGCTTGCAGAAACATTTCGGAGCAGTAGTTGGCGTATATCATTCGCGGTTCAACTTAAACGAAAGAGCCGAAATATGGAAGAGAATCAGAAGTGAAGGCGATGATCAATACAAAGTAATTTTGGGTGCCCGTTCTGCTCTTTTTCTGCCCTATTCTGATCTTGGATTGATTATAGTTGACGAAGAGCACGAAAACACTTTTAAGCAGCATGATCCGGCTCCGAGATACCATGCCCGTGATACGGCTGTAATGATGGCATCGCTCTATAAAGCGAAAGTTCTATTGGGTTCTGCAACTCCTTCGGTGGAAACATTCTGGAATGCCAAGCGCGGACAATATGGATTTATTGAATTATTGAATCGATTTGGTGAAGCCAAACTTCCCGAGATATTATGCGCTGATTTACGACTGGAGCGCAAAGACAAATCAATGGTTGGACTTTTCTCCTCTTTCCTCATTAAAAAAATGAAGGAAACGTTGGAGGCAGGTGATCAGATCATTTTATTTCAGAATCGAAGAGGCTATTCTCCGCTTTGGCAGTGCAATGCTTGTGGCTGGACTCCTGAATGTCCGCGTTGTGATGTTAGTTTAACTTATCATAAACATTTACATCGTTTGCGTTGCCATTATTGCGGTTATGAATCTACACCGGTTGCTCAATGTCCCACTTGTATGAGTCAGGATATTAGAATGCTTGGATTTGGCACCGAAAAAATTGAAGAGGAGTTGGGTTTGCTATTTCCTGATTTTCCCGCGGCTCGAATGGACCTCGATACAACACGATCGCGCAATGCCTATCATCAATTAATTTCTGATTTCGAAAGTGGCAATTCTCGTATTCTGGTGGGTACACAAATGGTAACCAAGGGACTTGATTTTGACAATGTGGGATTAGTGGGAGTGTTGAATGCAGATATGATTTTGCGTTTTCCTGATTTCCGTTCCCATGAGCGAGCTTATCAGTTAATGTCGCAAGTAGCTGGGAGAGCAGGCAGAAAGGATCGACCGGGTAAAGTGGTAATTCAATCCTACAAACCCGATCATTGGGTGATTCAAAAAGTAGTGCAACACGATTATGTTGGAATGTACGAAGCAGAAATCGAAGCACGTAAATTATTCTTGTATCCTCCATTTTACCGACTAATCGAATTTACGGTAAAACATCGTGATTCAGAGAAAGCTGATAAGGCAGGATTGCTATTAGCTCAAGGTCTAAAACTGCATTTTGGTGATAGAATATTGGGTCCGCAGCGCCCTCATGTTTCCAGAATAAATAATATTTATTTAACGAAAGTGATGTTGCGATTTGAACGAAATGCGTCTCCAGCCAAAGTAAAAATCAAGGTGGCAGAAGTAATAAAAAGTGTAATGGAAGAATCCGAAGTAAGTGGAATTCGAATCAATACCGATGTTGATCCCTCATAAAATAGTTATAATTCAATCATAAATATATATATTGTCATGGATGAAATTCTCCAACTAAAGATTACGCTCAAGGATACAAAACCTCCAATTTGGAGAAGAGTGCTTGTGGATAGAAATTCAACATTTGCGCAACTTCACTACATCATACAAATTGCTATGGGATGGAATAACAGTCATCTCTACGAGTTTAGTATTGAACGTAAGCGCATTGGAATACCTAATGAAGAACTGGATGATTTTGATTTAGGTGGTGGCAAACTATTAGATGCAGGCACAGAGAAAATCGAAAATATTATTAACTCAAAAAAGATAAAATTTGGCTATGAATATGATTTCGGAGACGGTTGGAGTCATTTGATTGAAGTAGAGAAATTTTTACCTAAAGACGATAAAATAAGCTATCCGATTTGCTTAGATGGTAAGCTTAATTGTCCTCCGGAAGATTGCGGCGGAGTGCATGGTTTTTACGACCTGCTCGAAATTTTAGGGGATGAGGAAAACCCAGATAGGGAAGATGCTTTGGAATGGATTGGCGGCAACTATAATCCCGATCAATTTGATATGAAAATGGTTAATGCTGATTTGAAAAGTCTCGACCAGTTCATGAAAGATGACCAAGAGGAGGAGGAGGAGTTGTGAGAATAGCGTGGCTTGTTTAAACTTTTTTTAGGGCGAGACAATATCTTAAAATGTTGCTTTGATTGAACTATAGAACTCAATCATCTCCGCCCAAAAATGGCACTGCCTATCCTTACCATATTACTACCACATTCAATCGCAATTTTGTAGTCGCCGCTCATGCCCATACTCAAGGTTTGGAATTCAGAGGATCTTGCAAAGTATTTCGATTTTACTTGATCGAAAATTTGACGCAAATAGGAAAATTCATGGTGTAATTGACTTTCATTATCAGTAAAACTGCCCATTCCCATCAATCCGTTAATAATTATTCCTTTCTGATTTTTGACTGCTAGGTTAGACAAAAGATCATGTAATTCATTCTCATCAAAGCCAAATTTGCTCTCTTCCTCTGCTATGTAAATTTGTAATAATACAGGTATTTTCCTATTGTTCTGAACACCCCTTTTGTTGATCTCTTCAAAGAGTTTTTCTGAATCTACACCATGAATTAATTGAACAAATGGAGCAATATATTTAACTTTATTACTTTGTAAATGACCAATCATGTGCCACTCAATATCTTTTGGCAAATGCTCATATTTATCACGTAATTCTTGGATGTAATTTTCGCCAAAAACACGCTGTCCGGCATCGTATGCCTGCATTATGTCTTCTTCAGGTTTTGTTTTAGAAACAGCTACAAGAACAACATCCTTTGGTAGCACTTGAAGCATTTGTGATATGTTGTTTTGTATGGCAGACATTTCTGAATATTCAAATTGAAATGGAATTGGATTGTATTATCTATCCAATTCATAAATAGTAAGTCCCGATCTTAGTTTGGGCTCAACCCAGGTGGATTTAGGAGGCATCATTTCATTGCGATCTGAAACAGCCATCAGTTCTGAAGGGAGCACCGGATATAGCAAAAAGGCTGCCTTGTATTGATGTTTGTCAACCATTTGCTGTGCTACTAGAGCGTTGTCTGCCCCACCTAAAAATGAAATGCGTTGATCGTTTCTTAAATCTTCTATTTGAAGAATAGGCGCAAGAATATAATCAGTGAGTACTTGGGCATCGGTGAGGTTCTCAGGAATATTCATCTGTGTCATGTCTATCCCATACCAGCGATTATTCAGATACAAGCTAAACTGCCTGCGTTTTTCCGGAATCTCCATCATCGAAAAGGCCTTCAGATCAAATCGTTTGATTAATGCGTCAATAAATGATAGTTCGGTATAGTTCCCTAGTTCTTTTATCAATCGGTGAAATGGATGAATACTGATATCGCTTTCAGGCAATAGATATGACATGAAATAATCAGATGCTCCTGTAATCCCTTTAGCTCTGCGTTCTTTGGCCAACATCACACTTGAAGCACAACGGTGATGACCATCTCCAATGTATAAATTCGGTACTTTTTGGAAATAGCGTTGAATTCCGGCAATAATGTTCGGCTCACTGATTTTCCAAAGCTGATGCCTAACCCGGTCTGCAGTGCTGAAATCATTGAGTGTTGCTTTGCTCAGTTCAGGATTAAGCATGACATGAAAAGATCCATCGTCAGGGAAAGTTAACAGAACTGGTTCAGCATTAAAATCAGTTTCATTCAGGTAATCCTTGAACATACTTTCCCGCGCGGCAAGAGTATGTTCATGAATTTTCACATGCCCAGCCAAATAGTCGTCTACACTCACTCCTGCAATAATTCCGGTATGAGAGTAAGATTCGTGCAGTTGGCGATAAATGTAGAAACTATCCTCTTTATCTCGAATAAAAATTCCTTCTGAAAAAAAACCTTCGTAACGTTCCCTCACCATTTTAAAACGCTCGCGGGTATTGGGTTTGGACTTGATTTTTTTTCCGAATTCTGGATTAATAATATGAATAAATGAATAGGGATTATATTCAAGTTTATCTCTGAGTTTTGAAGCTGAATAGCTTACATAAGAGCGGGTAGCTACAAGATGTACTTTGTCTGCAACCGGTCGGGCTGCTTTAAAAGGTTGCAGGTTTGCCATTTAGCAAAATCAGGATTTAACCGGAGTACCTAAATGTTGTTGAATCAAAGTGGCTAGTTCAGTTCCAATTCGGTCTTGTGCTTCAAGCGTTGCGGCACCAATATGCGGTGTTAGTGATACTTTGGGATGTGCAATCAAATCAGCCCTTGGATTGGGTTCATTTTCAAAAACATCCAATCCGGCACCGGCAATTTTGCCACTGTTTAGGGCATTGATAAGGGCGGTTTCATCAACACTTCCGCCTCTTGCGGCATTCAGAATAATTGCTCCGTCTTTCATGATTGCTATTTCGCCTTCTCCTATAACAGCAGCACCATTGCTTTGTTTTGGTACATGCATCGAAATAAAATCACAAAGAGGTAGAACTTCCATGAGCGACTTAATTTGCACTGCTACCTGAACGCTTCCGTATCCAGCGATTTCCACTTCAATATTTCGAATTCCCGGCTCTAAATCGCTGGCAATTACATTTATTCCATTTCCTAAAGCATAGGCGGCAAGACTTTGTCCAATTCGACCGAAACCAATAATTCCCAAGGTGCGACCGCGAAGTTCAATTCCTTTAGCATATTTCTTTTTGAGCGACTCAAAATCAGTATTGCCCTTAGCAGGCATTAGGCGATTTGAATCATGCAATCCGCGTACAATTCCGAAAAGGTGTGCCATTACCAATTCCGCAACGGATTGTGAAGATGCTGCGGGAGTATTGATAACGATGATGCCTTTTGATCGTGCATAAACATGATCAATATTGTCAATTCCTACACCGCCTCTACCGATTAATTTCAATCCAGAACAAGCATCAATTAGCTCTTTTCTAGCTGTTGTAGCGCTTCGAACTAATAATGCTATATATCCTTCCCGGTTGATGGCTTCAGCCAAATTTTCCTGTTCTACTTTTTCTGTAACCACAGTAAAACCTGCAGCTTCCAATGCTTTTTTACCTGAACCGCTGATGCCGTCGTTTGCAAGAATTTTCATGTGAATTATCCTTTAGAAGTACTTATTTCTTTCATTACATCAACCAGTGCTTGAACGCTTTCTAGAGGTAATGCGTTGTACATGGAAGCTCTGTAACCACCTACTGAACGATGACCCTTTATTCCGCTGATTCCGGCTTCTTTGAGCATGGCGTCAAAAATGGGTTCAAGAGATTCATCTTTGAATCGGAATGTAGCATTCATATTGCTTCTGAATTCAGGCACGGCATGTCCAACGAACAATGGATTGCCATCAATTTCATTGTAAAGTAAATTTGCTTTGGCTTCATTAATCATTTCCATAGCTTTTACACCACCCAAATCACGTAACCAACGAAGTGTAAGCATGCATACATACACCGCGAAAACAGGAGGGGTATTGAGCATTGATTCTTTATCGATTTGCTGAGCGAGATCAAGATAAGTAGGGATTTTGCGACCTGTTTTTCCGAGTTTGTCCTTATTTACTATATAAACTACGGTTCCAGCCGGGCCCATGTTTTTTTGCGCACCGGCATAGATCAGGTCAAATTGAGAAGCATCAACTTCCTTACTCAGGATATCTGAACTCATATCACAAATTACAGGAATACCGGGCTTAGGAAAAGTTTTATACTGTGTTCCAAAAATGGTGTTGTTGGAGGTAACATGCAAATAAGCGTGATCATATACACCCGCTCTTATATCTGGAATATGATTGTGATTGCTTGTTTCAGAATTAGCCACAACTTCAACTTCTCCTAATAATTTGGCCTCTTTGATTGCACCTTTAGCCCAGGTTCCTGAATTTACATAAGCAGCTTTTCCACCTTCAGGTAAGAAGTTGTAAGGAGCCGCAAGAAAGCCTAGTGTTGCTCCACCTTGCAAGTAGAGCACTTCATAGTTTTCTGGTAAATGCATCAAGTCTTTCACCAATTGGCGAGCTTCCGCCATAATTGCTTCAAAAGGTTTGCTTCTGTGCGACATTTCGATGAGAGACAAACCAGTGTTGTCTAACTCAATTACGGATCTCGATGCTTGTTCTAAAACAGTTTTAGGAAGAATGCAGGGACCTGCAGAAAAATTGTGTATTTGTGGCATAGCCTCTTGATTTACGCCACAAAAGTCTGATTTTTTTTTTAGGAATTAGGATAAAGAAAATGTCAATTTTCCCTCACAAGTCTATTATTAAAAGCTTTTTCAAGCTCAGAGCGGGATGTAGCCATTCTGAATTCATCGGCTAATTGCAAAAAATGCCCGATGTCATAAACATGATCTAAAGATAAAATTGCTAAGTCCAGTTTGCGGTCTTCCAAATCGAAAACATTCAGAATATCAGCTAATTGGGAAGTTGTAAGGCAATTTGCAAGAATGAAATTTTTGGCTTTTTGAAACTTTTCTTTTTCGAAGAAGAGATCTGACATCGATTTCAGTAACAAAGCAACATCGGCTTCACTGCATAGTTCTTTACATCCAACCGGACCAGAATACCCAGGCATAGGTATCGAATCATTTGCGATAGGCTCCGAGATATTTGAAGCACTTTCTTTTTGATCTTTTGAATTAACGGCTCCGGTATTGGCTACTGTTTCCGCTTTTTGGGAAACACTCAGAGGCAACAATTGAAATTCTGATCCAATTTTCATCAATTCATAAGTATGCAAATGATTTGGTTTGAGCTGCACACTGAAACTCAAATGCGTAACGCTATCATTGAGCATGATGTCGAGCGGAATTTTTCCTGAATTCAGAGAATCTGCTTGAACTACAGTTGATGAACTTGGATTTATTTTTTGACCGCCCAGCATTAAAAAGAATGGAATGCTGTCTGAACTGCTCAGCTTTAATGAGGAATTCTGCGCTGCTAAAGCAATGTTTGCGAGAATTAATATGTAGCTGAAAAGTATTTTCATTGCGATGGCAAAATTAGGCTTAATTAAATAGAATGGAAAAATTATGCCAAAGCCAATTGAGGTTTCATAATTGTGGAATGTTATGGAGTAATTGGGATACTTATCGTTGATCAAAACAAGAGTTTTGCCTTCTACTGAATTTCATATTACGAGAAATACCAAAAAAGGGAATACAAGCATTTCACAGACCAATTAAACCTGGAACTTGCTATTTAGGAAAATCAATCTGTAAATGAATTGCCGCTTAAACCTTGAACTAAGCCTTAATGTAAACGATCAAGAATTCTTTTTACCATTGGTTTATTGGAGAATCTTCCCAGTACAATTTTTAAAGCATTGTGTTCTCCTTTGCCAAATACAACCGGTTTAAACCAAGCCAAGGCCATTAAACCAAGGCCATTGCAGATGATGGCAATACATAGTGCTAGTAAAGCATTCAGATCAAACTTATCAAAAATATATCGCAAAGGGATTGAAATAATTAAGGTGATCAGTCCCAATTTTAGGGCGGAAAACAATGCCCTCAAATAGGCAGACCACTTGAGGTGCAACAGTTTGAGGCTGAGTCCTGAAATAAATATAAACTGCACAAGTGTTGCAATTACAACTGCCCAAGCCACTTCATTTAATCCTTTTGGCAGAGCAATATAAATTCCCGTTGCCATCAGAATTACAAATCCAAGTTTTATTAAGCTTCCGGTATAGAGTGCATTCAGAGCGCGCAGAACTGAATCGCAGAGTTTCACTAGGCTTCGGAAAGCCACACCCACAAAGAGAATTTGAACAACTGCAATACCCGTT
>Ga0209284_10000560_pt1 | contig 60644 bp, 46 predicted proteins | sample FRY03_FD_187211 | JGI IMG/M metagenome (GOLD analysis project Ga0209284, IMG submission 187211) | Freshwater microbial communities from Lake Fryxell liftoff mats and glacier meltwater in Antarctica - FRY-03 (SPAdes) (version 2) | ecosystem: Environmental > Aquatic > Freshwater > Ice > Glacier...
ACATTCGCTCGACAGAGTTTAATTCGGTCGGCGACAGCATTCAATCTTTCTTGAAAGGCTCGAACGATTCCTGCCACACAACATTCCGGGCGAGATCCCCTGATCCACTTCGACCCATTGATGATCGCATGTCTGATAGCAATTCTCGCCGTCTGAGTTTCGATTCGCTCTCGAGCAGCACCATGGCCGACTGTCCATTTTGCGCCGGTAACGAATCACTCACGCCTCCCGATATCATGCGGATGCCTGCAGCGAGAACGCAGCCGTGGCACGCCCGGATCATACCCAATCGCTTTCCCGTCGTTGAGCAACGCAGCTCGACGCTGAGGGCCGCCGAACTGCCGACCAGCATCGCGACCCAAGCCACGCGATCAGCTCACGGCGTACACGATGTGGTGATCGAGTCGCCGAACCACGACCAAACCATTCTGGCCATCACCCCCTCAGCCTGGCGCGATGTCTGGGAACTCTGTCGGCAACGCATTGCTCTTTTAAGCGATCGCGAGGATCTTCTGTGGGCCACAGTTTTTAAAAACTCGGGCGTTCAAGCTGGAGCGTCGCTTGAGCATCTTCACAGCCAGTTGATCGCTCTGGACTTTGTCCCGCCGGTGCTGGCTGCTGAACTGGAGGCTCTTGCTGGCACTGCCAATCCGTTTGCAGAGTTTCTCGAAGTTGCGCGAATGACGGGCACTGTAGTCGCTGAGGCTGGCGACCTCGTTGCGATTGTGCCACCAGCACCGCGACAGCCATTTGAAACATGGATTTTGCCTTGCCACCCAGAGGCTTATTTTCATGCCACCTCTGCCGCCCGTATCGAGGCCCTGGCCTCACTCACGCAGCGTGTGGTTGCCAAGCTGGACCGCCTCGTTCCAGGGGCCGACTACAACTGGTGGCTACACCAAGCACCATTTGCCAAGCGCGCTGGTAGTCCAGAAATAGCCGGCCTCGCCAAATGGCACTGGCACTTGGAAATCTTGCCTCGCCTCTCCAGTTTTGCAGGATTTGAGTTGGCCACCGGCTGCCACATCACGACACTCTTTCCGCCGGAATCAGCGCGGCGACTGCGGGAGGCATAAGAGAGTTTTACCAACCGTCACCAGCGGCATAGACGGCCAATTGCTTCGCTCTTGACAGTCCCAAACCCAGAAATGCTGTTTGGCGCGACGGAGTTCATCCCAGACAATCTAAGGAGCCCTCCGATCGATGCTCCGCTTCCGTCATTCTCTTTCGTCATTCTAGAGACTGTCTATGTCGTCCGCCGTGCGGTTTGTCTTTGTGCTTCACGACCATCAGCCGGTCGGTAATTTTGACGAAGTGATCGAGCAGGCTTACCTCGACAGTTATCTGCCTATGCTCCAACTTCTTGAGCGGCATCGCGGCATCCGCTTAGGTCTGCACACCAGTGGCCCGCTGGCCGAATGGTTCGACCGCCACCATCCCGACTATCTTGACAGGCTTGCCCGACTGGTGGCCGATGGACGCGTCGAAATCGTGGGAGGCGCATTCTATGAGCCGGTCTTGGCAATGCTGCCAAGCCGCGATCGGATCGGCCAGATCCGGCTCTACACCGAATGGCTTCAGCGGCGACTCAATGCGAAGGTCTCAGGGATGTGGGTGGCGGAGCGGGTCTGGGATCCTGGTATGACAGCCGATATCAAAGCCGCCGGCATCGACTGGACGATCCTCGATGATTTTCACTTCAAGGCTGCCGGTCTGAACGATGACAAACTCGATCGTCACTGGCTCACCGAAGGGGACGGTGCCACGCTTGCGGTTTTTCCGGTCAGCGAGCACTTGCGCTATGTGATTCCATTTGCTGCGCCGCAGGCGACGATCGACCACTTGCGATTTCTTGCCAGCCGTCGGCACGGGGCACTTGCCGTTTTTGGCGACGATGGGGAGAAGTTTGGCGTCTGGCCCGACACGCACAAAGCCTGTTTTTCCGAGGGCTGGTTGGAGACATTTTTCGAATTGCTCCAATCCAATCGCGATTGGATTGAAATGAGCCTGCCATCGGAGGTGGTGCGGGATCAGCCACCGGCAGGCACTGTCTGGCTGCCCGAATGCAGCTACCGCGAGATGACCGAATGGGTGCTGCCTGCGGAATTACAACTCGCCTGCGTGCAAGTCCGCACGATGGCACAGACCGATCAACGCCTGGCTGGCATCTCGCCATTCATACGCGGCGGCTCGTGGCGGAATTTTCGCCGCCGCTATCCAGAGGCGAATGAAATGTATGCGCGAACGATGGCTGTCAGCGAGCGGCTGGCCCGCATTCGCACGGCTGGCCCTGTTGATCCAGCGGCCCTCGTTGAGGCAACGCAGGCTCTCTACCGAGGTCAGTGCAATTGTGCCTACTGGCACGGTGCCTTTGGCGGCATCTATCTGCCGCATCTGCGCAATGCGATCTACCGTGAATTGATCGCGGCCGACATCGCGGCCGACATCGCCGAGGGGCGAAAAGGCACGTGGGTTGACGCCACGACTGACGACTACGACTTTGACGGCCGCACGGAGGTGCGACTTTCCAGCGATGGCCTCGATGCATGGATTGCGCCGGCCCGAGGCGGCATGCTCTACGAACTCGACCTGCGCGATCAGCGCCACAACCTGCTGGCCACACTTGATCGTCAACCCGAGGCCTACCATGCGCAGGTGCTGGCTGGGCCGGGAGCCGCCCGCAGCGTCGTCGATGCTTCGCAGTTAGCAAAATTTAAGCAGGAGGGTCTGGAGAAATTGGTGCGCTACGACACCTCCAGACGCAAGAGCCTCGTCGACCATTTTTATGACGTCGATATTGCCTCCACCGCTGTCATGGGTGGCACGGCCATGGAGCGAGGCGATTTTGCTGCGGGTGCTTACGCAGCCAACATCCGCCGCAACCCAGGCCGCATTCAGGTCCTGCTCTCGCGACTCGGCAATGCGTGGGGGATTCCGTTGACGCTCTCCAAGGCGATCACGCTTGAGTCCGGTTCACGGACTCTGGAAATTGCTTACAAGCTGGCAGGATTGCCGCCCGACTTTCGCCAGCATCTGGCGGTTGAGTTTGGTTTTGCAGGCATGCCGCCTCGTGCTGCGGGGCGTTTTTTCTACGATCAATCGCACTCCGGGCACCGCCAACTCGGTGAACTGGGAACCCGGCTCGATCTGCCCGTCGCGCGGTCGCTGGGATTAATCGACGACTGGCTGGGCATCGATGCCAGACTTTCGTTGGGCGAAGCAACCAACGGCAGCATCGCTGGAATCTGGGCGTTTCCGCTGGAATCGGTGAGCCAGTCGGAGGGGGGATTTGAGCTGGTGCATCAATCGGTGGTCGTGATGCCGCATTGGCTCGTCACGCCCGATGCTGATGGTGTTTGGAAGGTGAGTATGAAACTCACGATTGCAAACCTCAAAGCCGGACAGCCCTTCCAGCCTGTCTTGGGCACAATGGCGGAGGTGGTCTAAGGAATCAGAGCAACCCAGTTGATCTGTGGGTCGATTGACTCCGCAGCAAATGCCAGCACGGCAACGGGTAGCGGCTGGAGTCGCAGCGACAAGTCAATCGCACTGTCATGCATGAGTGTCGTGCCATGCGTTGGATCACCGAAATTTTCACCCTCTGCCGAATGGGTCTGCGAAAGCACTACGGCAGCCACATGCAATCCGTAGCCTCGTGCCGCGTGCACCAGAGCCAGTGTGCGGCCGATCGCGCCCAACCTCGCAGCATCGACAATCACCAGCGGTAACCCAAAATCGCCCGCGATATCGGCATTCAGCGAGACCTCGCTGAGGGGTGAAAAAAGTCCGCCGGCCCCTTCAACCACAACGCAGTCGCTGGCATTGGTCCAGGGTACAAGTCCGTCGCGTAAAAGTTTTTCATCGACTCTTTTTCCTTCGCTGCGGGCACTTCGCGGCGGTGAAAGCGGGGCAGAAAACATCTGTGGACAAACCTCCGTTAGCGTCAACGGGCGGCCGGCCGCCTCCCAGAGCTTGCTGCTGTCGCGACTGGCGATCGGATGGGCTGTAGAAACCCCGCTGGCCACCGGTTTGTAGACTCCCACACGCAGGCCAGCCCGCACGAGTTGCCGGACAATGGCGACTGCCACCGCTGTTTTACCCACGTCTGTGTCGGTTCCAGTGATAAAAAAGCCTCGCTGTTTCATAGAATCTTGGATCGAATCCTGGCTTTTGAATGGCTCTTTGATGCTGAGCGTGTTCTACGCCATTTTTACAGTCGAGCGGGAATCCACGCGGGGCCAAGCGGCATGGCCAAAGCTGATAGGAACACCCGATACGCAGACAGCCGCTTTTATCCACATTAAGTTGCTTCGCAACCAGCCATGGTCTATACTCCACAGGCCTCTATTTGAGACTGAGTCTCAATCTAGTCTCTGCTTTTTACAGGACAGGAGCCCGCCAGAAACGGGAGTCACCTCATGCTATCACTTCAGGAAGTTGCCATTGGTGCCAGTGCCCGGGTGCGGGATGTGGCTGGTTCTGACGCCACATCGCTGCGACTGCTTGAAATGGGACTCACGCCCGGCGTGAATGTCCGCGTTGTGGGCACAGCGCCGCTTGGCGATCCGCTCGAACTCGAACTCCGCGGCTACAGGCTCTCGATCCGCCGCAACGAGGCCTCGCGTGTGGCCGTTACTGAATAGCACTAGGACCACATTCGCCGCGAGCACCCTGTCCGCGAGCACCCTTTGAACACACATTCCGCCGACGGCACGCTCAGCCCACGCCCCCCTCTCACCGTCGCCCTTCTGGGCAATCCTAATACTGGCAAGAGCACGCTCTTCTCAGCACTCGCCGGCATACCGACGCGGGTCGCCAACTATCCCGGCGTCACCGTTGAAGAAAAAATCGGCCAGTTCACGCATCACAATCGGCTGATCAAACTGATTGATTTACCGGGCACCTATTCTCTTTCTCCGAAAAGCCCTGATGAAACAGTGGCCGTGAATGTGCTCCACGGCCAGATGCCGGGCGTGCCTCTGCCCGACTGCGTGATTGTGGTAGCCGATGCCACAAATCTGGAACGCAATCTCTATCTCGCCAGCCAAGTTCTAGAACTCGGCCTCCCCACGGTGATCGCGTTAACGCTCTGTGATCTGGCAGACGAGAAGGGCATTGCCATCGATACGGCCTTACTGGCTGAGCGACTCGGCTGCCCGGTTGTTCGTGTCATCGCCCCCACTCACGAAGGCATTACCGCGCTCTGCAACAAAGTGATCGCCGCTCCAACTGCGCCGCATCCCAGCCCGATCAGCCTTGACCGTGATTTCGCCGCCGCCAGCACCGGCCACTCCCTGCCAGCCCGCGAGGCGATGGCCCGCTATGCCTGGATTGAACGGCAACTCTCTGGCGTCGTTACGAAAACTCCTCCAGCCAGCCGATCGTTTGACGAGCGAATCGATGCCGTCCTCACGCACCGCGGCTGGGGCACGCTGATTTTTATCGCCACGATGCTCCTGGTGTTTACCTCGATTTTTTGGCTGGCAACGCCGCTGATGGATCTGATCTCCGCCAGCATGGATGGCCTTGCCGCTGGGGTTGAATCGTTGCTGCCGCAGGGAGCGATCCGCTCCCTGATCGTCAATGGTGTGCTGGCCGGGATTGGAGGCGTGGTCGTATTTTTGCCGCAGATCGCCATGCTTTTTTTCTTCGTCGCGATCCTTGAGGGCTGTGGGTACCTCTCACGGGCAGCTTTTCTGATGGATCGATTGCTCTGCGGAGTGGGGCTCAGCGGCAAGTCGTTCATTCCTCTGCTCTCCAGCTTTGCCTGTGCGATCCCCGGCATCATGGCCGCACGTACGATTGAGAATCGTCGCGAACGTCTGCTGACAATCCTCGTTGCACCGCTTATGAGTTGCTCCGCCAGACTGCCCGTCTACTTGCTCCTCTGCGGTGCCTTTGTGCCCAATGTGGCTGTTGGAGTGCCGTGGTTACGATTGCCTGCCTTGGTCTTGGCGGCGATGTATGCCATCGGTGTCGTTGTAGCGGCACTGGTAGCCCTTGTGCTCACGCAGACTGTTTTTCGAGGGCCGCCGCAGCCGTTTGTGATGGAACTACCCGGCTGGCGTTGGCCCCGTGCATCGGTCGTTTGGGAACGCGTTCGGGAAGCGTCCTGGTCGTTTTTACAAAATGCCGGCACTCTGATCGTGGCTGTGAGCATTGTCGTGTGGGCGCTAGCGAGCTATCCGTACAGCCAGCAAATGATCGAAGCAGAGGTGAACGCTGACCACCACAGACTGGTCTGGCAACTGAACCAATACGCCCAGACTGATCCCGATCGAGAAGAAATTGTCGGCCAATTAGCGGCTCTTGAAACAGCCGATGGCCTAGAGGCCGCTCGTCGCGGCGCCGCCCAGCGACAGAGTTTTCTGGGCCGCGCAGGCCGCTTGATTGAACCTGTTGTCAAGCCATTGGGCTGGGATTGGCGGATTGGCTGTGCGGCAATCGCCAGCTTTCCGGCCCGCGAAGTCGTGCTCGGCACGCTCGGGGTGATCTACAATCTGGGCGAGATTGATCCCGGCAAAGGGGAGGGCTCGACCGCCCTCGTGCGGCGACTGCGAGCGGCCACTTGGGATGGCACCAATCGCAAGGTCTACACGCTGCCGGTGGCCCTTTCGATCATGGTCTTTTTTGCGCTCTGCGCACAGTGTGCCAGCACGCTGGTTGTGATTGCTAAAGAAACGAACAGTTGGGTCTGGCCGGTCGTGGCCTTTACCTACATGACGCTGCTGGCATGGCTAGGCGCGTTTGCGACCTACCAGATTGGCAGCGCGTTTCATCTCTAGTTGTTCCATCTCTCGTTCTAGACCTCAACGCAAGCCCCACAAGAACAACGTCAAGATTGAGTCGAGAAGGTGCGGGCAAAAAAATCGATCCGCGAGCGTGTCCCATGCAAAATCTGATCGCCATTACCATCTCCTTGCTGGCAACAGCGTGGCTTTTCCGCGCGCTTACGCAGCGGTTCTTTGCTCCTCCCTGCCAGCCGCCATCCATAGGTGGTCCACCCGGCAGCGACGGATTTGTGCCGCTGGAACAGGTGCGTCTGAAAAATCGGCCTCCCAGCAATGGTTAAAGCCACCATTGCAGAAACGCAGGCCCATTTTCATTCAAACACGGATGCCCCGAAGGAACCTCGTCGCCATTCGTTAATAAGCGTCGTAATCGCCGCCGTGGCCACCGCCGCCACCCTTTGGCTTTGAATCCTTGGGCTTCTCGGCAATTAAAGCGTCACTGGTCAGCAAGAGCGTAGAAACGCTGGTGGCATTTTGCAGCGCTGTGCGAGTCACCTTCGTTGGGTCAATCACGCCCGCCTTGACCAAGTCTTCATACTTGTCAGTGGCAGCGTTGTAGCCAAAGTTGCCCGTGCCAGCCAGTACTTTTTCACAGACGATCGAGCCGTCTTGACCAGCGTTTGCGGCAATCATCGTCAACGGTGCCCGTACAGCACGAACCACGATGTTGAATCCAACAATCTCGTCATCCGAAAGCCCCTTGGGCTTGACCAGAGAACTGGCCCTCAGGAGAGCCACGCCGCCACCTGGTAAAATGCCCTCCTCGACAGCCGCCCGCGTGGCATGCAGAGCATCTTCAACGCGAGCCTTCTTCTCCTTCATCTCGCTTTCGGTCGCAGCACCAACATTGATCTTGGCCACGCCGCCAGCCAGTTTGGCCAAACGCTCTTCCAGCTTTTCACGATCGTAGTCACTGGTGCAATTGTCGATCTCGCGGCGAATCTGCTCGATCCTCGCCTTGATGTCGTTCTTTTTACCGGAGCCTTCGATAATCGTCGTGTTGTCTTTGTCGACAATCACTTTCTTCGCCCGGCCCAGCTCGGCCAGCCCAAGGCTCTCCAGCTTCATGCCCAGATTTTCAAACACGCCGGTGGCACCTGTCAGAATGGCAATGTCTTCCATCATCGCCTTACGGCGGTCGCCGTAGCCCGGTGCCTTAATGGCACAGACTTGGAACGTACCACGGAGACGATTGATAACAAGTGTTGCCAATGCCTCGCCGTCAACCTCTTCGCAGACGATCAAAAGCGGCTTGCCGGCGTTCACAACTGCTTCCAGCATCGGCACGATGTCTTTGACGCTCGAAATCTTTTTCTCGTAGACCAGGATGTAGCAGTCTTCTAGCACGCACTGCATCTGCTGCGGATTGGTGACGAAGTAGGGGGAGAGATAGCCCCGATCAAACTGCATTCCCTCAACCCATTCGACTTCAGTCTTCAGGCTCTTTCCCTCATCAACAGTGATGACGCCGTCTTTGCCGACTTTGTCCATGGCTTCGGCCAACAATTCGCCGATCTCCATGTCGTTATTGGCGGCAATCGACGCCACTTGCGCCATCTCCTTTTTGCCCTTGACCGGGATCGACATCTCCTTGAGCTTGGCAGAGATTTCCTCAACCGCCTTCTCGATACCTTTCTTCAACTGGACGGGATTGACTCCTGAGACGACAGCGCGAAGGCCTTCGTTGAAAACTGCCTCAGCCAGCACCGTGGCTGTAGTGGTGCCGTCGCCGGCCACATCGCTCGTTTTGCTGGCCACTTCGCGAACCATGCGAGCGCCCATGTTTTCGTAGACATCTTCCAAGTCGATTTCTTTCGCGACTGTGACGCCGTCTTTGGTCACTGTCGGCGATCCAAAACTCTTTTGCAGGATTACATTACGCCCCTTGGGTCCGAGCGTCACTTTGACTGCACGGGCAAGCTTTGCCACACCACGACGCATTGCCTCACGCGCTTCTTGATCGAACGCCATCATCTTGGACATGGGAATCTCCTCTGGAATGGAAAAGGTTTGTTTCGGAAAAAAAGAGTTGGACGTGAGAACAAAAAAGGCTTAGCCGAGCACTGCCAGAATGTCGTCTTCTCGCATCAGCAGCAATTCGCTGTCACCGACCTTAAACGGTTCGCCGGCATAGCTCGTGAAAACAACACGATCACCCGGCTTGACTTGGAGCGGATGGCGGTTGCCCTTGTCATTGAGCTTGCCTTCCCCAACGCTTACGACCGTGCCACGGGCGGGCTTATCTTTGGCCGAGTCGGGCAGCAGAATGCCACCGGCAGTCTTTTGTTCGCTTTCCTCGCGCTCCACAACAACGCGGTCGCCCAATGGGATCAAGCACGATTTCTTCTTGTTGGCTGGTTTGCTCACAGTGACTGACATGCTCGACACCTTTCGGATGAGGGCGGTAGAAAATAACTAAAAACAGAGAATCGACTGAGGTTTAGAGGAAAATGAACCAGCCTGCAGAAGGATCTGCGGCAAAATTCCAGCGAGGCACAAGTGCCGAGGTGGACTGCCGCCTGATGCAGTCATCAGACCGATCTTGGCCAAAGAAGCAACTGGTGCGCCGGAAGCCCGTGATTTAGAAGAAATTTAGAAAATCGGCTGAAAGAATGGGGCGTTGGCCTTGATGGCCGCTGCGGGCCGTTTCAGTCCGCTGCCAGTTTGGCAGCGACTCCACGGTTCGCCTGGTCGAAGGAACCTTTCCCAAAGGAATCTCTATGCCCGTCTGTTTCTCGGCCGTTTTCCTGTCGTCATGGCAATTGATTTTGTGAAACGCTAGGATTTTCCCCGACACCGGACAACAAAAACAAGAGTACCGGACCCTCGGGTTGGCACAACCGGCTGGAGACATTTTGCATGGCAACGCATCGTCGAATCGACGTCGCAAAAATCGGTGAGATTACGGTCGTCAAGTTTCTAGACAAGAAAATCCTCGACGAGGCCAATATCCAAGAACTTGGCACGGAGCTCTTTGGCTTAATCGAACGGGACAATTGCAAGAGCATTGTGCTTAATTTTACCGGTGTCGAATTTCTTTCAAGCGCCGCTCTGGGCAAACTGATCACGCTTGATCGCAAGGTAAAAGCCAACAAAGGCCGAATGAAGATGAGCAACATCCGACCGGAAATCTTTGAAGTTTTTCAGATTACGAAGCTTAATAAAGTATTTGATATTCGTACGGACCAGGCCGAGGCGATTTCCGCATTTTGATTGCGGTAGTATCAGTCTTAGCAACTGCTTGCATTTTTACGCCACACCTCGACAGCACTGCTCACTCCGGCAAAACAGGCTCCTGCAGACCGGTGAACACTGATGGGAAACCAGATCGTTCAAGCAGCATCCGTTGATCACGCCCCGGAGAGTTGGCACAAAATCATTGATCTACCGAGCGAGCGCGGGGCCAGTCGGTTGATCATGGAAGAGTTGCTCGATCATCTGGGCATTCACGACTGGTCGCCTTCCGATATCTTTGCCATTCATTTGGCCTCCGAAGAAGCGATCGTCAATGCGATCGTCCACGGCAACAAACTCGACCCCACCAAGAAAGTGCATGTCGACTGCTTTGTCTCGCCCGATACAGTCCGTATTCAAGTGACCGACGAAGGGCAGGGCTTTAACCCGGCCACAGTGCCCGACTGCACGCTTGATGAGCGACTGGAGTTGTCTGGCGGCCGCGGCGTAATGCTGATGCGAACATTCATGACACGCATTGAATATAGTGCCGAGGGCAACAGTGTGCTCTTGGAAAAAAATCGCGACAAGGCCTGAGTATGCTGCCAGAGCGGCTGGTGGCTTTTGAGCGATTGGCTAGCGGGCGTTGGCTGGGCGAATCTCTGCAGTTTCAAGCCGTGGTACGAGCAGATGGATCACAGCCAGCGCCAGCAGATAGGCCGATCCGGCGATCCAAAAGACTGGCAAGTAAGCTCCCTGTGGTCTCTAAAATCTCGCCCACCACAAGCGCAACGAGCATGCCTCCAATCGAACCCGCTGTGCCGCCGATGCCGACAACCGACCCCAGTGCTCGTTTGGGAAACATATCCGAGGCGAGCGTGAAGAGATTCGCCGACCAACCCTCATGCGCTGCTGCCGCCAACGAGACCAGAGCCACAGCCAGCCAGAGATTTTTACCTCGGCGGGCGGTAGGAGATCCACCACCAGACGACCCAGGCAAACCCAAGCCAAGCCAGTGGCGACACAAGGACCACTCCCAGCCGTATCGCAAGGTGATCCACGGCACCATCAAAGGTGTCAGCAGGGTGCCGACATTTTTTTCCGGAGTTGAAGATTCCTGTGGCCAGCATCCGCTCCTTTTTTGGGAAACCATTTCGCGACGGTCTTGATCGAGGCCGGAAAATTTCCCGCCTCACCAAGGCCGAGCACGAGTCGTGCGAGGGCAAGCCAGCCAGTTGCTCCACCTAAGAAAACGATCGCCGGAGGATCGATCGAGAGCGTCGGACTTTTGAGCCAAGGGATGTGGTCGGCTGCCGCATGGGCAACGGCGCCGATGCTCCAGACAACAACGGCGATGGAAAATCCGCGCCGCACTTTATTCGGTCGATGATTTTCCCGGAAATGAGCAGGCCAATCGCGTAGGCCGCCTGAAATGTGAAAACGATTGCCACATAATCGCGCTGGTCAAACTGAAACTCGGCCTGCAGAGATAGGCCGCAGATCACCCAGCGAAATCGGCTGGGCAGCACCCGTGCAGCAGAGTCATTTTGATTCGGCTGTGTCGAGCGGCACCCCAGACCTCATCTTTTTGCAGCAAGTACAAACACAAAAACAGGATCGGAAAGCGACCTTGTGGCCCGCAGCAAAAACCCCCAAGCAACTGCTCGCCACCCTGGCCAACGGTCGGAAACGACTAACCAGTCGCTTGAAAACGGACTTTTTAACACCCGTCTCGCCGGCAGCCTTCCGATCCTGTACCGTTTCAAGAAGTGCTTTATTCCCCGATAGCTCAGTTGGTAGAGCGAGCGGCTGTTAACCGCTAGGTCCAAGGTTCGAGTCCTTGTCGGGGAGTTGATTCGATTTTGACCGTCGCTGGCAACGCGAGTCAGCGAATTGCAATCACCGATGCAATAGAGACAGCTGAACGTGAATTACAGGGTTGTTTTTAGTTTGCGAGAATTGCCTTGAATCGTTGGCCATTTTAAGGGAAGTGGCAAGGAGGGCGGGACTCGCCTAATTTTTTAGACTGACTCAACCAACCTGTCCTGCCGTCTTCGGTGGGACGGGTTTTATGTTGGGAGGGTGAATCGTCGGTCAACTTAAGCCGAGCGTCAGGTCGTTCAAGTCCTGTGGAAGGATGTCGTGGCTGGACAGAAAAGCTCGTTGTTCTGCGTCCAATTCAGGTGAGATGCCGACAAACTGCTTGTTCCAGCCTTCGTACTTCGGCATCGCCTTGAGAAACCGCTCCACACGCTGTTTGAAGTTGTTTACATCGGACATCAGCTTCTTGGGCGACCGTTTGCAGGAGCCGAATCGAATGGATTTGGTCGTTTCATTGAAGGCCACCAGATCGATCTCGGTGTCGGCCTTGTCCCAGAATCCTTGCACTCGATGGGTAATCGGGAAATCGCCAATCCCCTTGCGGCTTCGTTCCCCGTAAAGTTGGCCAGCCATTTTTTCCAGTGAACCACCTTCGACAACTTCGAGACGCTGATCAGCTTCCTCAATCAGTTCGTCGATTGGGCGAAACGCTATCGCTGAAACGGGATTGGCCAACGCCGCCAGCCACGAGCGGAGAAAATTGTCGGTGACGTAGTAGCGGCTACGCTTCGCTTCTGGCTTTGCGAACACCGGCAACTTGCGTTCGATCAGACCGAACCGCTCGATGAGAACCTTCAAGTATCCGCCAACTTGTGTATCAGCCGTTGCGCTTGCCTCTCGAATCGCTTGCACGAGTTCCTTGTGCATTCGCCCAGGATTGCGGGCAACGAACTTCAAGACAACATCGTACCGGCCACGCAGTTCACGCAAAAACCAGTTCTCGGCTTCTGACCGAAGTGGCGATGAACTCTCAAAGAAGATGCGCCGAAGCAGGGTCTTGCGTTCGGCGGCAAGCACGTCTTGCTCATAGCAATCACGGTAAAACTTCGGAACTCCCTCGAAGAGGTTCCAAAGAAACAACAGGCGCTCCGGGGTCGGCTCAGCATGATCTCGAAGGATCGACAGAATGGAACCGATGTCGAGATGTGTGAGGTTAATGGTGTCAGTGACTCGGTTGTAGAGTGGAGCCATACGATCTTCGAGTAAGGCCACCATCTCCATGTGGATCGAGCCAAGAACGATCAACCCGCCTCGAACCTCGGCCTTCGCTGCCAAACGATCCACGCTTGCCTGCAAGTACGAGCAGAACTCTTCGTAGCCTTTGCGATTGAAGTATTGGAACTCGTCCAGAATGAGGATGTACCCGCCCTCTGCCATCGCCTCCAGCAACTTCGCAAGTTGCTGGAGGTCGTTGGGTCGAGGATGCCGGTCAGCAGGCACTTGGAAAGTCTCCAAGGCGTCGTTCACTGCGGAGAGGACACCAACTGGCTTGGAGTCGGGTATCTGCACATAAAACACGGGCTGCTTGCTGCCGAGTTCCTCCATGGCATGCTGAATGAGCGTTGTCTTGCCAATCCGGCGACGACCCGTGACTTTGGCAAAAAACCAACGTTTGCGGGCGAGCATTCGTTCCACGTCCGCAAGCTGCTCCCTTCGTCCGTAGAAATTCCAGTCAGCCATGCCATCTCCGTGTGAGATAAAGCCGCCTTACCATAAAGAGATAAGGCTAATTTACCTTACTTTATTCAGTCCTGCAAGCGACCTGGGTGACGTATCAGGGCGATACATCAATTGCATGCTGGAAAATCAGCAGGCCCTTATCCGAGCAGCACCCACGCTTGCCGCATCGTCATCCAGAAGCCCCATGCGAGCGGCAAGGCCACCAACAGCCAAAAGATCACCAGCAGAGCCACGCTGCTGACATTCACTTCAGGGGCGGCTACGGCACTCGCAATATGTTTTTGTTCGCCATTGAGATTTGATAAGAGCGTCTGGTTTGCAAGCAGAATATCGCTCGCTTCTTTGTCGCCGACCAGCCGTTGGGGAATTGGCTGTACGAAGAGATTGCAGATGAAGCCCAGCACCAAGAGGGCCGCCAGCAGGAACATTATTTTGTCGTAGGCGCGGCCTTGGGGCACACCAGCTTTTACCTGATACTCGTTGAGATAATTCACAAGCACCGGCCCAAGGATTCCAGCAACGCTCCATGCTGTGAGCAGCCTGCCGTGAATGGCTCCGACATACTCCGTGCCGAATAGATCGGCCAGATAGGCCGGGATCGCCGCAAATCCACCGCCATACAGGGTCAAAAGCAGACAGAATATCGCGCAGAATAAAGGAATGTTTCCGGCATGTCCGACGCCCGGCGCTGCTGCATAGAGCACTGCGCCAACCAGAAAAAATAGGCCGTAAGTTGTTTTTCGACCGAGTCTGTCCGACAGCGTAGACCAAAAGAACCGTCCCGCGATATTGAACAGGCTTAAGAGCCCAGTGAAACCAGCTCCCATCGCAGCCACTCTGCCAAGTTGGGCAGCATCAAGCTGTTCAAAGGATGTCTCTTCCCCAAGCAATCTGCCAGCAAAAATCTCCTGCAGCATCGGCGAGGCCATTCCGATCACGCCAATGCCTGCGGAAACATTCAGGCACAAGACCAACCAGAGCAGCCAGAACTGGCGAGTCTTGCAGGCTTGGGCAACTGTCTGTGAGCGAGTTGTGTTGCGCCAACCGCCAGTCGTCCGTGCGCCAGCCTGATTGCTCTGCCAACCTTCCGGTGCCCAACCTGCCGGTGGTACCCGATAGGCGAAAGCCCCGAGCATCATAAAGACAAAATAGATGGCGGCCAAAACCAAAAAAGTTTGCCAGACACCCACGGACTCCGGGCCGCCAAAAAATTTGATCAGCCTGTCGGCCAGAGGTGAGCCGATCATGGCTCCGCCGCCAAAGCCCATGATCGCCATGCCGGTTGCCATGCCCCGCCGATCTGGAAACCATTTTATCAGCGTGGACACCGGGGAAATGTATCCGAGACCGAGGCCGATTCCACCAATCACTCCGGAACCAAGCCACAAGAGCCACAACTGATGCCAATAGACGCCGGCCGCAGAGATCACAAGTCCGCCGCACCAGCACAAGGCCGCCACGATGCCGGCTTTTCTGGGGCCTGCTCTTTCAAGCCATGTGCCGAATATCGCTGCACTTGACCCCAAAAACACAAAGCACAACGTGTACATCCAGCCTAAGAGCGGCTTATCCCAATCAAAGGTGGTTGTGGTGAGTTTCTGAAACAGCCCCATGCCTGTCGGGCAGACAACTGGGGCCGTGATGCCGATGGCTCTGGTCAGTGGCAGCCAGAACACTGAAAACCCGTAGGCCATGCCAATGCAGAGATGAATGCAGAGCGCCGCCGGGGGCACGAGCCAGCGGTTGAAGCCCGGGCCTGCGATGGTTCGTTTTTTATCCAGCGTCGAGAAAAGTGGCATGTCTCGTAGTCATAACACTATCGACTTCCACTACGACAGGCCTCCTTCTTCCCGAGTCCTCATTTCTCGTGCAGAAACCCAGCGATTGGCATCGAAAATCATTCCCGAATAACAGGCTGCCTGCGTGTGGTATGCTTCGAAACGCATGTGGCGGTGATCCACGATCTCCGATAGCTCTAAAAGCTCGGCTGGGTCGTGACAGTTGCGACGCACTTCACGGCTTTGAAAACTCTTGGCCGCTGGTTAGCAATGCTTCCGTTCCCCCCGCTCATGACTGCTCGCACCGCGTTTCTCCGAACCGCTTGGCTGGCTTGGCTATGGCCCTTGGCAGTCGTTTGTACGAGCGACTGTCGCGAACGCGAAAAGCAGTGGGGCTCATGCGTTTGGTTTGATATGTGGTTGATTCATACTTGTTTCATTTTTTACCGAAAGACGATCTGCAGATGATTACGTTTCAAAGTTTAGGCCTCACGCAACCGGTCCTGGAAGCCCTCCTGGCCGAGGGCTACACTGAGCCGACCCCCATTCAAGCCAAGGCGGTGCCGCATGTACTCGCCGGTCGCGATCTCTTTGGCTGTGCCCAAACAGGCACCGGCAAGACGGCCGCCTTTGCCCTGCCACTGATTGAACGAATGCTGGCCAAACCAAAGCCTCGCACGGCCCGCCATTGCCGCGTGCTGGTGCTGGCACCGACGCGAGAACTGGCCGGACAGATTTACGCCAGCTTCTGCGCGTATGGCAAGAATGCCAATCTGAAGTCGACTGTGATCTATGGCGGAGTGAACCAGCGCCCACAGGCAGCGGCTATGATGCGGGGCGTGGATGTGCTTGTCGCTACGCCGGGCCGATTGCTCGATTTGATCAACCAGCGACTCGTCGACATTCGCTCGGTTGAATTCCTTGTTCTGGACGAGGCCGACCGTATGCTCGACATGGGTTTTATCCACGATGTGCGACGGATTGTTGCCATGCTGCCAACGGAACGGCAGACGCTCTTTTTCTCGGCGACCCTGCCGAGCGAGGTGCGGCAACTTGCCAATTCGATGCTCCGTAATCCCCTTGAAGTGAAGACTACTCCACAGGCCACATCGGCCGAGACCGTCTCGCAGTCAGTCTTTTTACTGCCCCAAAAGCAAAAACGGCACCTGCTTGTCCATCTCCTCAAAAATGCCGCCATGAGCCGCGTCATTGTTTTCACGCGGACAAAGCGTGGGGCCGACAAACTCCAACGGGAACTCGACAACGCCGGAATTCGCTCCGCCGCAATTCACGGCAACAAGAGTCAAAACCATCGCGAACGCACGCTGGCTGCCTTTAAGTCACCGCGGCCGCCGGTGTTGATTGCCACAGACATTGCCGCTCGCGGCATCGATGTTGATCAGGTTTCGCATGTGGTCAATTTTGAATTGCCACATGAGCCAGAGACCTATGTGCATCGCATCGGCCGCACAGGCCGGGCCGGCTTGAGCGGCGAGGCGGTCACTTTTTGCGATCACGAAGAACGGCCTCGCCTGGACGCGATCGAAAAACTGCTGCGGAGAACTATTCCAAAGCGCAATGATCTGCCCGACTTACCGAAGGTTGAAGGGAGCAGCGCAGCCCACTCAGATTGCGGACCGCGCGAACGAGACTCACACAGCGGCGGTCCTCGTCGCTCTGGCCCGCGCAGCGGCAGTGGCGGACGGCGAGGCCCCGGCGGCCCACAAGCCAAGCGTTCAGCACGGCGGCCGACTGCAGCCTCCAGCACCGGTCCCAAACCCGAGCGAGCGGTCACGGCGGCGGCCCCCGCGGCAAATGACAAGAAAAAGCATCGCCGCGCCCTGTAACTTTTTCATTGCCTTGATTTATTCCGTGATACAAAATCGCCGGTTCCCCCTCAACGCATCGGCATCTGGGGCTCTTTTGCTATGCACTTCTGCGACGAAGACTTTCTTCTCTCAAACGCTGTTGCGGCAGACCTCTATCACAGCGTGGCGGCCGAACAGCCGATTGTCGACTTCCATTGCCACCTCAGCCCACGCGACATTGCCGAGGACCGACAGTTTGAAAACCTACAGGCAATCTGGCTTGATGGCGACCACTACAAGTGGCGGGCGATGCGGGCCAACGGTATTTCAGAAAATCTGATCACAGGCGCAGGCTCTGTCCGCGAGAAGTTTCAAGCGTGGGCCCAGACTGTGCCGCAGACGCTGCGCAACCCGCTCTTCCACTGGACTCACCTTGAACTCCGTCGTCATTTCGGCATCGATGATCTGCTCGAACCCGACACGGCGCAGAAAATCTGGGATGAAGCCAACAGGCAACTCACTCATGGGCCCTTCACGGCCAGAGGCGTTCTCGCTCGCATGAATGTCGCGGTGGTCGGCACGACTGACGATCCAGCCGACAGCCTGCAGTGGCATCAAGCCATCGCCAACGTTCAAGCTGCCTCACAGGCTCAAACAAGCTTTACCACGCGAGTGGTGCCGACATTTCGTCCGGATGCCGCTCTCAAAGTGCGTCAGCCGGCCCATGTGCAAGCGTGGGCCAAGCGGCTTTCAGATGTGGCTGGCATCGCAGCCGACACATTGACTGGCCTCGTTGCCGCGCTCTCACAACGCCACGACGACTTTGCCGCTGCTGGCTGCCGGGCCAGCGATCATGGGCTGGCCTACCTGAGCGACACCACCTGCACACTTGCCGAGGCCGGAAGAATCTGGGCGCGGGCGATGGCCGGCACTCCCGCGAGCGGAGAAGAAGCGGCTCAATTCGGCCTCTGGATCACGCTTTTCGTCAGCAGGCTCAATCACACAAAGGGTTGGGTCACGCAACTGCACCTCGGGCCGTTTCGGGATCCCAATCCTTTGCTTGCCAGCCAACTTGGTGCAGACACTGGCTGCGACACCATTGGAGACGCGCGGCAGGGGCCTGGTCTGATACGATTTTTTGGCACGCTCTCGGCAGAAAACAGTCTCCCTCGCACGATCCTTTACAATATCAATCCGGCCGACAACGCGCTCTTTGCCGCAATGCCTGGATCGTTTCAGGATGGCTCTATTCCCGGCCAAATTCAGCACGGCCCGCCGTGGTGGTTTCTGGATCAGGAACGCGGCATCCGATCGCAGCTCGACATGCTCTCCGACCTGAGCCTGCTCTCGCGATTTGTCGGCATGACGACAGACTCACGGTCTTTTCTCTCGTACCCCAGGCACGAGTATTTCCGGCGCATTCTCTGCGATGTTGTCGGCGCTGATGTTGCCAGCGGTCGACTCCCCGACCGCCGCGACTGGCTCAATCGACTGATTGCCGATGTCTGCGGCCAGAATGCCCAGAAACTTTTTGGCTTTTTGCCGCACTAGCCACGACTCAGAAGCTTCGCCGTGGCCTCGTCTTTGAGGCCGTTTTGTTGGCGATATTTTTTTGAACGGCTGCCAAGCGGGCTACTTTCTCTTTCGGAAATCGTCCGGGCTGCTCAGCAGCACCGAATGAGGCACTGTGCTGATCGAAAATCGGACCCGCACGTCGGGATGGGTTGTGTAGAGTCGGTGGCGGCTGCCGTCGAAGATGAGCGTCGCACTCGACTGCTTGGGGTGCGCTTTGTCAACTGGCAGAATCGGATTGGCAAGCGATTTTTTCCAGTGCCGAAGATCGTCGCTGGTGGCAATGCAGGTGCTCCACTCGCTGCGAGATTTGAGTGCACTGGCGTGGTAGTAGGCGTAGTAGCGGCCTTTGTGGCTGACGACTTGATCGATGGCAATCGCATATCGATCGTAGCCCTCTGGCCCGCAGGCGAGGACTGGCTCATCGCTCGTATTGGTAAACACCTTGAGATCTTTTGAGGTGGCTAACCAGACCCCCAAATCCATCCGCTCGTAGAATAGATACCATGTCTTTTTTTCCAGCCAGACGGCCGGCGTGCCTCGGGGGCCGTCATGGATCGGTGCGCCAGATACAAGTCGAATATCGAGCGGGCCCTGCTGCTGCCAGTGAAGGCGGTCACGCGACGAAAGCAGGTGGGCAATGTCGCGGTCGCCTTCGGCAAACATCCAATACTGTCCACTGCGACCAATGCCTTGCTTGACCACACAAACATCCTCGACCCAGCGATCGGCTACGAGTGGATTGAGCGGGCTAGGCGACCAGTTGAGCCCGTCGCAACTGCTTGCATAGCCCAAGCGACGGACCGGATCAGTCGCTGCGTTGGAGCCGGTATACCAGAGGTGCCAGAGACCGCCGTCGCGCATGATCCAACCGCGTTCACGCAGATCACGATCCCAGGCTTGCTGGCCGCCTCCAGCAAATAAGGGCGCGCGTGAGACCGGTCCAAAGTCAATCAGTTCGGCTGGAAAATCTGGCTCCGTTGCCTGAGCAACGCAGAAGACTTGGGCCAAGCCCAACCCCAGCCACGCCGCCCTGCTTGAGAAGAACGACCGCCTTAAACGCCCCGAGAAGACCAAGGATGCACGCCTGCAAGGGGCGGTGGCCGGGAACGGTAGCAGGGATAGAAGGAATGGCATGAGGGCCTCAGTCTAGCCTTTTGAGCACCGTTCCACGCTGACGGAATCCCGGCGATTCGCTGGGGAGTTAAACTGTCGGCACCTTACCAAACCCTAGAGCCCGTTGCCCACGACTCCTTTCATGCCGCACCCCCCCTCTTCTTCGCTGACGCGGCAATTGATCGTTCCGGTTGTGGGCCTGTTGCTGGCGGCGGTGCTCGCCAATGTTGGCTTCTCGGCGTGGCTCGCGGCACAGCGATCTGCGGCAAGCGCACTGGCTCAACAGTCGCAAGTGGCCGCAGCGCTCAAGGCTTCACGAGTGTCGCTTTCAATGCCGGTGCTCGACGCATTGGCTCGACTCACCGGCTGCCACTTTATTCTCTGGAATGAGGGGACAAAACGCGGCCTCTCGACGCTTGATCCGGCGGCGTTGGCGAGCCTCGACGATGCCTCTCTAGCGGCGGCAATTCCACAAGGCACGGTTCTCATTGCCGATCATCGCTACTCTCTCGGCGTTGTGCGATCGGAGGGCGTGCGCCCCGAAACAGTGCTTGTCCTGACGCCGCTACGACCGATTTTTCTGACGACTCTGGAAACTGTTTGGCCCGTGCTGGCCGTTGCTGCCGCAACGCTCACCGTGCTTGTGCCGCTGGGACTGCGCACGACAGGCAAACTGGCCGCTCGCATCGGGGCCATCGAGCGGCATGTCGGCCGAATCGCCGAGGGGGAGTTTGGCCAGCGACTTCTCCCGCAATCATTTGCCGACACCCAACCAGCCGACGAGATCAGCCGGCTCGTTGCGGGCGTCAATCAGATGAGCACCACTTTGGGAGAGCTGCGCATGTCGCTGATCGCCGGCGAACGCCAACGACTGCTCGGCCAACTCGCCGCTGGATTTGCACATGAACTCAGAAACGCCATCACGGGTGCCCGTCTGGCCATTGATCTGCATCGACGACGCTGCGGCGGTCCGGCCAGCGATGAAAGCCTGACGATCGCCGTGCGGCAACTCGACATCGTCGAAGAAGAGGTGCGGGGCCTGCTGGCTCTCGGGAAAATTTCCGAAACCACACCAGCTCCTCTGGCTGTCGATAGCCTGCTCGTGGAAGTCCGCGATCTGACAAATCCTCGCTGCGAACATGCTGGGGTGCACTTGGAATGCGTGATCCCCACAGGCATCACGATCCTCGGCCGTCATGATTCGCTGCGCGCAGCAATGGTTAATCTCACGCTCAACGGCATCGACGCCGCCGGACGAGGCGGCATCGTCCGGCTGTCTGCCTCGGTGCTCGACAATCGCGTAGAGCTTCTCGTAGAAGACACGGGGCAGGGGCCACCGGCAGCCATTCGCGACACGATCTCAGAACCCTTTGTGACTGGCAAGCCCGAGGGAATTGGTCTCGGATTGTCGGTGGCCAAAGCCGTGGCCGAAGAACATGGCGGCGCGCTTGAGTGGCGTCGGGCCCAGAGCCGCACCCACTTTTCGATCTGTCTGCCAGCGGCGACACTTGCGGAGACCAGCACGGCAGAATCTCTGGAAATCACAGCCGCACAAAACCCGCAGGATCAATCTGCATGAGCCGCATTCTGATTGTCGATGATGAGGCGGCTATTGGCTGGAGCCTGCGCGAAGTGCTCCAAGACGAAGGCCACTCGGTTGAAGTGGCTGCCAGCGTTGCCGAGGCTCTTGAAATCTGCGCCCGCATGACGCCCGAAGTGATGTTGCTCGACGTGCGTCTGCCGGGTCGCGACGGGCTGGAATCATTGCCTGAGTTTCGAGCCTTGCTGCCTGCGGCCGCGATTGTTGTGATGACTGCGTTTGGCGATCTCGACACCGCCGTGCGGGCAGTCAAAGCAGGTGCCTTTGATTATCTCGTCAAGCCGTTTGATCTGGCGCGGGTGTCGGCGGTGGTGGCCAGAGGAATCGCCGATCAGGCCGCTCGTGTAGCACCGTCTGCCCACAAGAGCAACGGTGAGGATACGACTGCCACGAAAAACGCCTCGCTGATTGGCCAAACCCTGCCGATGCAGACTGTGTTTAAGCAGATTGCGCTGGTCTCTCCCAGCGATTTGCCCGTTTTGATCACGGGCGAAACGGGCACCGGCAAGGAGTTGGCAGCCCAGGCGATCCACATGCACAGCCCTCGCCGTGAGCGTCCGCTGGTGGTAACGAGCCTGGCAGCCTTGGCACCCAGCGTGATTGAAAGCGAACTCTTTGGCCATCTTCGCGGTGCTTTCACCGGTGCGACAGTCGATCGAAAGGGGTTGTTTGAACTGGCTGATGGGGGCACGATTTTTCTAGATGAGATTGGCGAGGCATCGCCAGAGGTGCAAGTCAAACTGCTACGAGTGCTTGAGCATGGCGAAATTACACCGGTGGGATCGGCCATAAGCCGGCCTGTCGATGTGCGGGTGATCGCAGCCACCAATCGGGATCTGGAAGCCGCCATGGCAACAGGCGGATTTCGTGAAGATCTTTTCCACCGGCTGCGAGTCTTTCCAATTGAGATGCCAGCCCTGGCCACAAGGCTTGAGGATCTTCCGGCGCTAGTCGCCCATTTTCTTCAGCGTTCTAGCGTCGCCGTGGAGGTTCTGCCCTCGGCTGCGTTTTTAGAATGCCTGCGTGATCGCCCGTGGCCCGGCAATGTTCGCCAACTCAAACACGCTGTTGAGTATGCCGCTGTGATGGCCCGAGGGGGCAGACTGCAGCCAGAACATCTGCCGCCAGAAACGCCACGCACCATTCTTCAGGTCGCGTCTGCGAGCGGTGGCTCGATTGCCGCCGCTACACTGCTTACAGGCCAGGCCGATGTGTTGGTGGCCGCGGCCATTCGGGCGTGGGTCGCCTCGATTTGGAGCCAACGCGAAGCTGATTCGGACCCGCTTCACCAGCGGCTTTTGAAGCTCGTAGAAATGACTCTGGTTGAGGAGGTCGTGGACCGCGCCGGAGGCAACCGCACGGCCGCTGCCAAGATGCTTGGCCTCGATCGAGCGACGCTGCGAGGCAAACTGGAACGGTGAATTCTTCACCGCGCGGCGAATGCTTCACCGCGCATCCTCGTCGTGAGTGAGCCCGAATGCTTCTCTAGGGGGAGAGATCTGTGGATCTATCCCAACATTCCCTTCCGGCATGGCATTTGCTTTGTCTGTCTGCCTCTATGCACCATACACGCACCCACAAGAATCGCTTTGCTTTTACGCTCGTGGAACTTCTCGTTGTGATTGCGATTATCGGCACGCTGATTGGGTTACTGCTGCCAGCGGTGCAGGGGGCCCGCGAGGCCGCCAGGGCCAGCCAGTGCGCCAGCAACATGCGACAAGTCGCGTTGGCTTTTTTGAATTATGAAAGTGCCACCAGGCAGTTACCGCTGGGCTACACAAATCCCAGCGGCTCGACGAAGTTCCACAGTTGGGCGCCTTTTGTGCTGCCCTTTATTGAGGAGTCGAGCCTCGTTGCGCAGTACACCTTTACGACCGAGTGGTGGAAATCACCCAATCGCGAGATCGTGGCTAAGCAATTGGCCATAGTGCAATGCCCCTCGACACCGACGTACAACCGCATGCAAGACAAGCCAGAAACAACTCCCCCAAATAAGACAGGCGCGTGCGGCGATTATTGTGTGCCGGCCGGAGTGCATCCCAAAGATGCCAATGTTTTTCTCTCTGCCAGCGAACAGGTTGTCGGGGATACTCGCGGCGCTGTCTGCTGGTGGTCGGATGGCAGCAAGGCAACTTTGGCGGGGCTTTCCAATACCGGCCCTGCCAACACCCGTAACCAACTCAAGCTCATCTCTGACGGCACTTCAAAGACGATTCTGGTTGGTGAAAATGCTGGTCGCGAGGATGTCTATCGGGGCCGCATCAAGTATGACGTCGACTACACAGGCACCGGCTCGACCGGCAAAAAAACTCGCGCCCGGGGGGGAGCGTGGGCCACGACTGACAATCCCGGCATGATCGGCTCAATCCTGCCATGGGACTCATCGTTGGGCAACATCCCCACCCCCCCGGCCATCAATGGTTCCAACGAATGGGGCCACGCCTTCTATGCGTTTCATCCGGCTGGGGCGAACGTGGCCTTGGCCGACGGATCGGTGCGGCTTTTGAGCGACGACACACCTCTGCGTTTGCTCTGTGATCTGATCACTCGCGCCGGGGCCGAGACAACCAGCGTGCCTTGACTCATTCTCTGTGAGCTTTGCTGGGGGCGGCTTTTCGGCCTGATCTCCGCCAGATCAGGCGGCGGTCGTAGGAATTCCATCTGAGCAGGCACCCTCAAAGAGTCTGCGGCTTCAAGATCTGCCAGTGACACACGTTTGATTGGGATGAGGACTTGCCCGAGAGTATGATTGACACATCGTGGATCCCTCCAGGGTTAAGATTTTCCGATTAAAAGTCACATCACAACGAGCGGCGCGGCATGACGACTTTTTACAGCCAACCCATGGTATTGATGGGCCTGATCGTCGGAAAGATATTCTGCTGCGCTGTGGTCCTCGCTGATGAGCCAGCCGTGGCTCATCAAAGCCGCGATTGGTCGAAAGTGCAACTGGCATGGCGAGGTGATCCGCGGGCACCAGTCGATGCGCCAAGTGGTGTCGAGGTGCCGCAAGGCCGGCGCAGCTCCCGTCGCTCCCAGCGGCGTGCAGCGCGTCGCCGCATGCCGCTGGATGATGTGCCGATTTCGCTGGGGAACGACGGGGAAAACAACGACCCACATTCGCTGCTCGAGATTCAAGCTGAATGGCCCTTGGATGTGCCACTGGACACACCGTCAATGGGATCCCAGAGACAGCAGTCGATCCACGTAGAAACAACGCGGGGCTCACCGTTTGAAAACCCTTCACCAGCCCTCGCAAAACCTCTTATCCATCGCGATCAGCCCTACGGCACAACAGGTAACAGCCGGCAGCGTTTCGACATAATCCTACCCGCTGACTGTGGCGGTGGTGGAGGGCTACCGCTGGTTGTCTGGATTCACGGCGACACATGGCGCAACGGATCAAAGGCCGATTGTCCGATTCAATGGCTCGTCGACGAGGGCTATGCGGTGGCCAGCATTGGCTACCGGCTCAGCGACACAGCCGTTTTTCCGGCCCAACTCGACGACTGTCAAGCGGCGCTGAATGTGATTACAAAAAACGCGGCTGTCTGGGGCATCGATAAGGATCGAATCTGCGTTATCGGCGCGGCAGCCGGCGGGCATCTTGCAGCCCTCGTGGGCCTCTCAAGCCCGCCGCATGTTGCAGCGATCTGTGCTGTATCGGCTCCCACGCACCTGACAACGCTGGGTCCAGAGCATGATCGCGCTCATTCTCCCGCCAGCCTGCTGGTGGGTGGGCCGTTGCTTGAATTTCGCGAGGCAGCTCAACGGGCCAGTCCCCTCACACATGTTTCGGCCGATGATCCACCGGTGCTTCTGGTGCACGGCCGACTCGACGCAATTGTGCCGGTTGATCAGAGCGTGCGTTTCAACGCGGCCCTGCGTGCTGCGGGCGTTGAAAGTCGACTGGTGATTCTAAATGAGGACGGCCACAAGCCTGCGATTGCCCTCGCCTCACCGGCTGGAAAAACACTGCTGAATTTTCTCGACACTGAGTTAGGCCCGGGCATCCGTACCCAGACTGTCCAAAAAGTTTCGCCTGCCCTACCAGCGATTTCTATTCCACCACCAGCGACGCTGCCCTGATCGCACGGTCGATTTTGAGGGTTTTGTGAGTCCTCCCCGACGCCCAGCAGCGACCCTGACAAATCGTCGCATTCTGCTCAAACAGCTCGGGCTGGTCGCCGCAACGGTGCCAGCAGCCGCAGCCATCGGAGGGCTCGTGGACGGCCTCCTGATCACGCCGAACTGGCTTGTGACAAGCGATCATGCTTTTGGTACGCCTCCGCTCGCTATCGATGCGCCTGCAGTGGCGGCGAAAAACAACCTTCGTATCCTACAAGTGAGCGATCTGCATCTGCATCGCGTCGGCCGATTGGAGCAGAGTCTTTTACAATCCATTCACGACTCGCACGCCGATTTGATCGTGATCACAGGCGACATGATCGATGCCCACGGGTCGCTTCGGTCGCTCGAGACCTTGCTGCGAGACTTTCCCAGCCAGCCGCGAATACTGGCCATTCTAGGCAACTGGGAGCATCGCTCTGGGGTTTCCCTTGAAGCCCTCGGCCGCACCTACGAGCAGCACGGCGTCGAACTCCTGATCAATCGCTCGGTTGAAGTCGAGAAGAATGGCGCTCGCTTACGCGTGACAGGCCTCGACGACCTGATCGGCGGCGTGCCAGATGCTGCCTTTGCGCTTCGTAACGTAAAACCCACAGCCAACCATCTTCTGCTTGTCCACTGTCCTGCGTGTCGCGACACGATTCGATTGCCGACAGAGCATTCAGCTTCACTCCTCCTCGCCGGCCACACGCATGGCGGGCAGGTTGCCCCCGGTGGCTGGGCCCTAATCAGGCCGCGTGGCAGTGGCCGTTATGTTGCCGGCTGGTACCACGATGGCGGCCCACCAATGTATGTCTCGCGAGGCATCGGCACATCGCTGCTGCCGGTGCGCATGGGCGCAACACCAGAACTTGTCCGCATCGACTGGTCGCTTGAGCCACAGCAGTCTTGAGACAATACATTTCTGCCCGCTGCCACGGCGACAATTGGCAGAATCGTTTCAATCGTTTTACGCAACCCTTTCTGCGCTGCTTGTGTAGTTGGCGAGGTTTCCCAGTCGATACCTTTTCTGGGTCGAAGTGATCGATCTGCAAGCCACCGCCCACATACCAGTAGCCCAGGAAGGCCGTACCCACGCCATGCCAGCTCCCCGTCGCAAACCGCCAGCCACTGCCGTACAAAATCCACTCGAAACCTATTTGCGAGACATCAACGAAACATCGCTCCTGACAGCCGATGACGAAAAACGCTTGGCGCATGCAATCGCTCGCGGCGATGCCCAGGCTCGCGATCACATGGTGCGTGCCAACCTCCGACTGGTGGTGAACATCGCTCGGGGCTACAACAACCGCGGCCTGATGCTCCCTGACCTGATCGAAGAGGGCAACCTCGGATTGCTGCGGGCTGTGGAGGGTTTTGATCCGACGATGGGCACACGATTCAGTACCTACGCGAGCTACTGGATCAAGCAATCGATCAAACGGGCCTTGATCAATTCGGGGAAAACAATCCGTATTCCAGCCTATATGGTCGAACTCCTGTCCAAGTGGCGAAGAGCAACAGCTCGTCTTTTTGATGCCCTTGGTCGAGTGCCTACGCCAGAAGAGATCGCGCGGATGCTGGGGCTGGCTCGCAAGAAACTGCCTATCATCAAAAAAGCGATTCATGTCCATCATTCCACGCCGCAGACAGAGCAACCCGACAGCGGCTGGTCGCTGGGCGAGATGATCCGCGACGAAAACGCCAGGTGTCCGGCGGATGTGCTGCTCGACAGCGACACATTGCGACATGTATTGCTTCGGGTCGAGCAACTCGACAAGCGGGCTTCGACAATTCTAAAATTGCGGTTTGGTCTGGGCGGCGGCGAGCCGATGACGCTCAAAGAAATCGGTGCGGTGCTTGGACTGACCAGGGAGCGGGTGCGGCAGATTGAATCGGAAACGCTGGCGAATCTGGCACTCGAAATCGACGGCGTCCCAAGGGCCACGATCGCCTTGCGGCACGGTGCCTAGCCTATTCCTAGCGATAGCGATTCACGAACTTCGCGACTTCCTCGTGTAGAAATATTTTCTCTCTCCATGCCAAATACCCCTCCGCCACAATCGTCTATTGATCTCACGGCGTTTATCCGCCCGGTCCCCGATTTCCCCAAACCAGGCATTTTGTTTCGCGACATCACGCCATTGCTCGCCGATCCAAGGGCATTGGCAGCGGCCATCGAACGACTCGTTGCCCCGTGGCAACATGAAAAACTCAGTGCCATCGCCGCTGTTGAGGCCCGCGGATTTCTGTTTGCCACGCCCATGGCCTTGGCACTGGGGATCGGCGTGATTCCTGTCCGCAAACCTGGCAAACTGCCAGCTGACACCATCTCGCACGAATACGAACTCGAATACGGCCGCGACCGCTTAGAGATGCACCGCGGCGTCCTCGCGGCGGGCGCTCGCGTGCTCGTCGTCGATGATGTGCTCGCCACGGGAGGCACTGCACAGGCCTGCATGCGACTGATCGAGGCCGACGGCGCCATCGTGGCTGGGGCGGCTTTTCTGCTTGAAATTACGGCTCTCGGGGGCCGCGAACGCCTCGCGCCCCACCGCATCGAAAGCGCACTGGTCTACTCATAAGAGTCGGATAAGGCATGATGTCGAGTGGTTGGGGGGTCCGCTTCAACGTAAAGAAGTGCCCCAAGAGGAACTTTTGGCGGGTGGTTTTCTACGACAAAGACCGCGTTTTAGGGGGTGGTTGGATCCAGAGCCCGGGGCCGCTTTCTTTACTGCCCAAGGCGAACTAGTCTTGGTAGGTCGTTCGCCCATTCCCAGATCTTTGCCAAGGCTTCCTATGAATCAAGTCGAAAATCTATTTCCCGCTGAAGTTTCGCTGCCGGCACTGGTTGTGGCAGGCCTGCTGCTGGGGCTAATTGCTCTGGCCATGCTGCTCTTGATCTTCAACTACGGACAAATCTGGTTTCAGGCCTATTGGTCGAAGGCCCCGGTGACATTTTTAGAGTTGCTGGGAATGAGTCTGCGAAAGGTGAATGCTCGCACGATTGTGCAGGCGCAGATTATGGCCACGCAGGCGGGCCTGGGCCGCGACATCACGATCCGCCGCCTGGAGGCTCATTACCTTGCCGGCGGCGACGTGCCTCGCGTGATCCGCGCGTTGATCGCCGCCCATCGGGCCGATCTGGATCTCGACTTCGATCGGGCCTGCGCCATAGATCTGGCCGGTCGGGATGTGCTCGACGCCGTGCAGACCAGCGTGAATCCCAAGGTCATCGATTGCCCCGACAGTGCCAGTGGCAAAACCACTCTGTCGGCCGTCGCGAAAAACGGCGTGGAACTCAAAATCCGCGCTCGAGTCACGGTGCGCACAAACCTTCAACAACTCATCGGCGGGGCCACGGAAGAAACGATCATCGCCCGCGTCGGTGAGGGAATCATCACCTCGATCGGTTCGGCAGAGAGTCATTTTGAAGTGATGGAGCATCCCGACCAAATCTCCAAGGCGGTGCTGCACCGCGGCCTCGATGCCCAGACGGCGTTTCAAATTGTTTCGATCGACATTGCCGACATCGATGTCGGCGAAAATATCGGCGCCCGCCTGCAGGCTGATCAAGCGGAGGCCGACACGCGAGTGGCTCGAGCTAAGGCGGAGGAACGTCGCAGTTTTGCCGTCGCCCGCGAACAGGAGATGAAAGCCGCCACAGCGGAAAACCGCGCCAGAGTGTTGCAAGCCGAAGCACTTGTTCCCAAGGCAATGGGAGAAGCGTTTCGCGCCGGTCGAATGGAGAGCCTCTCGCTTAAAAATGGCGAAGCCTAAAGCCCGTCCATTCTGCCCACTTCTCCACGCTTGCCATCGCAACAGGCACATTCCTCATACGTCGGAGAATGAGGCGAAACTTTGCCGGCTGCGGTAGCCGATATTCAAAGTGTGGATATGGTTGCCGTCAGGAAGACGGTCGGCCAGTCGTGGTCAGTAGGCCATTTTCCATCGGCTCAATTCTAAAAAGTCTGCCACCGTCTCACAAAGGAGTGTGTTCCATGGGCATGCGAAAACTTCGCGTCTACACCGGGCCAGCGGTCGATCATTCGAGCATCTCGGTTTTAGGCAACTCGCTCGACTCCCACTCCGTCAAGGTGACGCTGGGGGATGTGTTGCCAATCTTGGCCGACGCACTAGCCAGCGATCGCACATGGCTCAACGACTTCCAGGCCGACGAAATAACGATTTCAGCCGACCTGTTTGATGTCATTCAAGCGTACCGAAACTTCCGCCGCCCAGGGGCATGAATAAGTCGCCTCTCGGAAGGCGATTCGAAAGCCTATCGGTCGCTTGTTGCTTGCGATGACGCTATTTTGAGGCGTCTTCATCGCTGCCGGCCACTCGTCCCTTGCCTCTTGTGGTGAGGAGTCTGGTATCCGGTGAAGGGCTTCGGCATGAGGGGCAATGTGCGTTGTGATATTCTTTTGTGCGTGATCTTTGAGCCCCTTGCATATCACTCCGGAATCGATCCGCCATGACTCTCTCGCGTCGCGGTTTTGTGGAGCAGGCTCTTGGTCTTGTAACCACGGCCTTGGCAGGCGCAAAGCCCTCACGAAGCGATGCTGCCGAACCAGTTTCATCTCGTCCGCGTGGCCCCAACGAAAAACTTCGCGTTGCCGTGATCGGCACCAATGGCCGTGGCGGGACTCATGTTGCCGAGTGGCTGGCCAATCCCGACGCCGACCTTGTCGCAATCTGCGACTGCGATCCGGCGGCTTTTGGAAAGTACCAACAGCGTTTTAAAAATCTTCCCCACACACCAGAGCAGGTGGCCGATGTTCGCACGCTGCTCGACAATAACAATATCGATGTCATTTCGATTGCCACTCCCAACCACTGGCACGCCTTGATGAGCATCTGGGCGATGCAAGCCGGCAAGGATGTCTATGTCGAAAAGCCTTGCAGCCACAATGTCGAGGAAGGACGGGTGATGACCCAATGGGGGCGGAAACTGGGTCGAATCTGTCAAATGGGCGCTCAAAGCCGCAGCATGACTGGCATGCAAGAGACAATCGACTTCATCCAGAGCGGCGCGATCGGTCCGGTAAAAGTGGCTCACGCGCTCTGCTACAAACGCCGGGGAAGCATCGGCCTTGTCGATACGCCCGCACCGATTCCGCCCGGCCTCGACTTTGATCTCTGGGCTGGACCGTCACCACTGATTGTGCCGACGCGAAAAAAGCTCCACTACGACTGGCACTGGAATCATCACACCGGCAACGGTGATCTTGGCAATCAGAATCCCCACGAACTCGACAAAGCCCGCTGGGGCTTGGGGAAAAAGGAACTTCCCAAGCGGGTGGTGAGCATCGGCGGTCGCCTTGGCTACATCGACAATGGCGACATGGCCAACAGTCAAGTGACGCTTTTTCAGTGGGACGATGCGCTCTTGATTTCAGATGTGCGTGGCCTGGAGATCAAATCACCAGTGTCCTACGGCCTCAAGGCTGGCCCGCTGGGCGTGGCTACTATCTGGTGGGGCACGACCGGCTATGCAGTCTCGCCAAACTACACCTCTGGCGTGGCGTTTGACTACGACGGCAAGCAACTCGGCAAGTGGTCTGGTGGCAATGACCAAGCCCACTTTGCCAACTTCGTCAAAGCCGTCAAGAGCCGCAACCACAACGACCTGCATCTGGATATCGAAGAGGGTCATCTCTCAAGCGCCCTGGCGCATCTGGGCAATGTCTCATGGACGCTTGGCGAAGTAGTGCCCCAGGGCACGCGACCGAATCTGGCGGCGGCTGACAAGCAGGTGATCGAAACGTTTACTAGTTTTGAGGATCATCTCAAGGCAAATAGCGTTGATTTCGACGTGACGCATCTCAAGCTCGGCCGAGAACTCGCGATCGATCCAAAAACAGAGCGTTCCAACGACGCCGAGGCCAATCGCCTGTTCACCCGCGACTATCGCAAAGGCTACGAACTCCCCCGCACCTAAACACGGATTCATGCGGCAGCCAAACACCGTTATCTGTTGAGGATCAACTGCCAGAACTCGAGGTCCAGCCAGCGGTTAAATTTATAGCCGGCCTCGCGGATCGTGCCGCAGTGCGTGAAGCCAAGTTTTCGGTGCAGCGCGATGCTAGCCGTGTTTGTGGCGTCGATCCCGCCGACCAGCATGTGCAGGTGTCGCTGCTGCGCGATGGCAATCAACGCTGCCAGAAGCGTCCGACCAATGCCACGCCGGAGATAGGGAGTTGCCACATAGACCGAGTGTTCGATCGAATATTTGTAGGCTGGAAACGCCCGAAATGTCCCCCATGTGGCAAACCCGGCTAGCACGCCAGGCTCAAACTCAATTCCCATAACCGGGAAGTCGGCCGCCTGTTTTGTCGCAAACCACGCCTGCATGGTCTCCACGCTCCGCGGATCGTATTCGTAGAGCGCCGTCGTGTGCAGAATGGCATCGTTATAAATCGCGCGGATCGCTTCCAGATGCTGAACACCGCAGGGAATGACAGTGTGCTGTGGCATCTCAGCCGGTTCTCTGCGTGGGTCTTGGCGATAAGAATGAGACCACAATCAGCACCAGAAAACCAAGTGGAATCGTTACGAGTCCTGGCTGGCTAAAGGGCACGATCGACGCCTCGCGACTCCAGCCATAGACCTTCTCGAAGGTGTCAGCCGAGAGCAGAATCCATGTCAGCGAGGAGAACATTCCCACGCTGACTGCTGCCGTGATTCCCTGCTTGGTCGTCCTGGGCCAGAAGAGCAGCATCACCAGCGCCGGGAGGTTGGCCGAAGCGGCAATGTTAAAGGCCCAGCCGACCAGAAAGCTGACATTAAAGTTGCGGAAGGCAACCCCTAGCACCATCGCCACAATTCCCAAACCGACCGCCGCAATCTTGCCGCATCGCACCTTTTCGTGATCGCTCAAGGGAATCTGAAAATAATTCTCCACAAGGTCGTGGGCCACCGCGCCACTGCCAGCCATGATCAATCCACTCACCGTGCCCAGCACCGTCGTAAATGCAATCGCTGAAATGATGGCAAACAGTGTCGTGCTGAATGTCTTTGCTAAAAGAGGCGCGGCCATATTGGAACTTGTCGGATCAAGAGCACCGCTCACCATGGCCCCCAGACCCAAATAGAGCGTCAGTACATAAAAAGCGCCGATCACAGCGATCCCCACAACCGTGCTTTTTCGCGCCGCCGCCTGATCCTTGACGGTGTAGTAGCGGATCAGAATGTGCGGCAGCGAGGCTGTGCCGCAGAAAAGAGCCAGCATCAGACTGGCAAAATCGAGTTTGTCGCTCAGCGTGCCTGTGGTGAGCCCTTTAAAATAGCCGCCCGGCTTGAGCAGGTCTTTGCCGCTGCGTTCCACGGGGGAGTAGGTCGTGTGCACCCCTTGAGCGTCAGTGTGTTTTTTCGAACTCCAGGTGACGATCGTCGAGTCTTCAATCGCTGCCAGATAGGCCAGTGGCCCCAAGGGGCCAGTTGAGGCTTGGCCAGCATATCGAGCGGGCAAAGACTTGATCGTGCCAACAGGCCGCAGATCGTGCGTTTTTGACTGAGGCTCACCGTCGATGAGTCGCGTACCATCGGGACAGACCGTTTTGACCTGCGGCTTGAGTTCGACGGCGGCATCGCCCCCGGCATTCACGATCAGGCCTCGGTTGAGAATCATCACCGTCAGCACGCCGCAGAAAAAGACGAGCAGGGAGCCTTTGATAAATTGCACCCACGTGGTTGAAACCATGCCTGCTGTAACCACAATCAGCGTCACAACCACTCCCACAAGCACCACGCCTGCAGTATGCGGCAGGCCTAGCAGTGGACTGATCAAATCCCCGGCGCCGACCATCTGGGGAATCAAATAAAAGATGCTGATAACGAGTGTCGAGGTGGCCACAGCTAGTTTAATGCCGGGGCTGTTGAACTGACTGTCGAGCGCATCGGCGAATGTGAATTTACCCAGCCGCTTGATCGGCTCGGCAATGACAAACAACGCTACAACCCATCCGGCCAGAAAGCCAATCGAGTAGAGAAAACCGTCGTAGCCGTAGAAGGCAATCATCCCGCAGATGCCCAGGAACGACGCCGCCGAAAGATAGTCTCCCGCAAAGGCAATGCCGTTGACAAACCAGTGGATCTCGCCATGCGCAGCGTAATAGCCTTGAGCCGACTGCCCTTTGCGGCCAAGGAAAAACGAGAGGCCAATCACACTGAGCACAAAGACCGAAAAAATGGCGATCGCTAAAGGGGATGTTTCGTAGAGCATCGTGCTTTCTTTTTTTCGAGAACCGAACCGTCAATCGCGATGCTGCTTTTTCCCAACCACACCTGGGCTAGCCGCCTGCCTGCTGGCTGGGCTTCCCTCAACAATCCGACAGGCGATCATGTAGACAATGGCTAGTAGAAAAGCCGCCCCAATCAACCCCATTCCGTAGGCAATGGCGAGATTCACGCCGCCAAAAGGTCGCGTTGATAAAAGTTCGGGTCGAAAGAGCACGATACCGATCAAGCCAGCGTAGAGCAGCACATAAATCACAAACAGAACAAGGCCGATGCGGGCACTGGCTGAAGACTGATTGAGATCGTTTGGCTTGGAGTTGGACATCAAAAGCATTCTAGAGAAAGTGATCGCGCTACCGAGTTGCAGTTCTTGCGAAGGGATCGTCCGCCGCCTGCTGGGCCCGAAGAATCGCTGCGCTCAAAGAGCCAACGCGAGCCGATAAAGCCCGATCTTCGGACCTATCGTGCATCTCAGACGGATCTTGCACAAGACAAAAAAGTTGTTGGCGGTTCATTTTTGTGTACTCGATCCATTTCCAATCGGGCGTAACCAGCGCCCGCTGCACATTTCCGTAGGCCAAAAAGATCTCATCGCGGAGGAATTTTTCCTCCCCTCGCAGCACAGGGAGCAGACTTTTACCCTCATTTTTTTCCGGGGCCGCCACGCCCGTTAGATCGCCCAGCGTGGCCGTCAAGTCAAAAAGATAACAGAGCACATCGATGCGTTTGCCGGCCGGCACGCCCGGGCCGGCGATCACCGCCGGCGAACGCATCGAGTGCTCGTAGAGATTTTGCTTGCCGAGCAGGCCATGGCTGCCAATCGCCAAGCCGTGGTCGCTGACAAAAAGAATCAGCGTGTCATCCAACCGGCCTGTGTCGGCGAGCGTGGCGATCACTCGTCCTATCTGCGCGTCCATCGCCTCAATGCAGCCATAGTAGTCGGCGAGTTCCTTGGAAATCGCCTCGCGTGTGCGCGGCCAGCCAAGCAGTTTTTCATCCCGAATGGAGAGGGCGCCATTGTCGAAGGGATGCTGGGGCAGAAAGTTTTCCGGCGGCGCTGGCTGATTTCCCTCAAAGCGTTTTCGAAATGCCTCAGGCGCATCGCGGGGATCGTGCGGCGCGGTCATGGCGATCCAGCCAAAAAAAGGTTTGTCACCACTCTTTTTCAGAAATTCAACCGCCGCATCGGCAAAAAGCTCTGAGGAATGACGCCCTTGCGAGTCTGCCCGCACAAGGTCATCAGACAGAGCATCCTGTGGGTAATCGAAGACCGGTACGTTCCACTGATCTGTCATGCCGCCCAGAAAGACATTCTTGCCCCGTGAAAAAGCCCGCACCAGCGATTGCTTACCGTTGTGCCACTTGCCCGTCACAAATGTGGTATAGCCGCTGCGAGCAAAAGCCTCGGGCCATGTGTCGCATCCTGCGAGCTGATCGTTGACATGAAACAGGGATCGTCCGGAGAGCAGCATGGCCCGGCTCGGCACGCAGACGGCGCCATGCGTGCTGCCCATGCAGTAGGCCCGGTCGAAAACCGTACCTCTGGCCACCAGCGCATCGAGGGCCGGCGTGCGGATCATCGCATTGCCCAATGCGTGAATCGTGTCGGCTCGCTGATCATCCGACACAATGACGAGCACACTCGGTGGGCGTTTCAAAGCCGGTCTAAGAGCCGCGGGAACCGGCACGGCGGCCGCAGGCGGCGGCTTGGCATTCTTCACCGGCAATGATTTTTGCTCCGTCGGCTTGTCGATCTGCCTGCGATAGGCCAGCTTGAATGGATTCTCCGCTGGCCCGTCCAGATTTTCATTGCAGAGATCGGGCAGCACGCTCTGCCACCAACGGCCGTGCTGGGCCTTGAGTTTTTCGACCACCTGCTGGTTCTCAGCAGCGATATTGTGAGTCTGGCCAGGATCTGTTGTCACGTCATACAACTCCCATGCGGCAGATTGATTCGCCGTATGAACAAGCGTGAATCGACCGCAGCGAACACTGCAATTGAGGGAATCGCTCTTGGCGGCAAGACCTCGCTGCCAGCGGCCGGCGTGCGTGATGAGCGTGCGATCGTCCCACACTGCCTCTGCGTCTAACAGCAGCGGCACCAAGCTGCGGCCCTCCAACTGGGCCACGAGCGACTCTGGAATAACCGCCCCAGCAAATTGGCAAAGTGTGGGAAAAACATCGATGTGTGCCGTCGGGGCTGAAACATCAACACCCGCCGGCAGCGTGCCCAACCAACGCCAGAATGCCGGCACTCGTGTGCCACCACGGTAAGGCGTTCCCTTGTTGCCACGCATGGAATCATTCCAGACAGGAGCCCCATTCGCCGTGCCATTGTCGGTTGTGAATACAACCAGCGTATTCTCGGCCAGTCCCCACTCATCCAGCTTGGCCAGCAGCCTGCCCATGTTTGCATCGATGTTCTCGATCATCGCGTAAAACTGAGCGATCTTTGGCCGCTGCTTTGGGTTGGAAATATTGGCCGCTTCAAGTTTGGCTAAGGCCGACGCATCAGACCCAGCCGGGCAATCCAGCGGATCGTGGGGGGCGTTGGGGGTGAGGTAGCAAAAAAAAGGTTTTTCCGTCTGGCGGCATTCGTCGATCCAGTCCATTGCGGCCTGAAAAAAAACATCCGTGCAGTAGCCCTGGGTGCGGATAAACTTTCCGTCGCTGCGAATCACTGGACTGTGGTAGCTATTTCCCGCCACATCGCCGCAACTCCCCGGATAGGTCTGACCGATGCCGCCACCCCCGTGGATACAGACGCGATCGAATCCTCGCTGGCCCGGCTGATACGCATCTTCGTCTCCAAGATGCCACTTGCCGAAGATTCCTGTCGTGTAGCCGGCGGTGCGTTGCAGCACTTGCGGAAGCGTGATCGTAGAGAGGGCCAGCCGCTCGCGTTCTAAAATCGTATGCGTGACCCCCGAGTGGAATTCATGACGACCGCTCAAGAGCGCAGCGCGAGTAGGCGCGCATGTGGGACTGGCATGAAACTCCGTCAACCGCACACTTTGGGCGTGCATTCGATCGAGGTTGGGAGTCTTCACAATAGGATTCCCATGAGCCGCAATGTCTCCGTAGCCCTGATCGTCGGTCATCACATAAATAATGTTGGGAGGTTTTTCTGGCCGCTTGGAAATGGCGCGACCTGCCTGTGGAGGCGGCTTTGAGGCCGTCTTTGGCACGGGTCGATCCTGCGACGCAAGCGACCGGCACTCCTCGGCAAGGGTGGCCCACGATTTCTCAAGTTTCAAAACCTTTTCCGGCTCTCCTGCCGCAAGATTGTTGATCTCGCCACGATCGTGGCTCAGGTCGTAGAGTTCCCACGCTGTATTTTTGGCGGCGACGAGCTTCCAGTCGCCCACGCGCACCGCTCGGTTGTCCTCGTGGCACCACCAGAGAGTGTCGTGCACCACGGCCTTTTCATCAGCCAGCGCCGCAAGAAAACTCCGACCCTGCATCGGCGGAAAATCCCTGCCATTTTTTTCGCGGAGGTCTGTCAGAGCGGTTGCTTCCAGCACCGTGGGCGTCACATCGATCAGGTGCACCATCTGATGCCGGAGTTCACCCCGGACTGCGATTCCTTGTGGCCAGTGAACCACCAGAGGCGTGGCGATGCCCCCCTCGTGAACCCAGGTTTTGTGGCGGCGAAACGGTGTGTTTGCACAACTCGACCAACCAGGACCCAGACAGAGAAACGTTTTGCTCGAACCGGCCGGTGCGGCAGGATCGTGCCCTTCGCCGCGAATCATCATCTCGGCGCTGGCACCGTTGTCGCTGGCAAAGATAAGAAGTGTATTGTCGAGGGCATCCATGGCTCGCAATTGCTTCAGCACTTCTCCAATCTGCCGGTCCATGGCCTCGACCATGGCCGCGTGAATGGCCATCTTGGTCGACTGAAAATCGCGTTGCTCGGGGCTTAGTTGTTCCCAGGGAAGTGGCCGATTTATTTCGCCGCCGCCCAACTGCTGAATCCTCTTTTCATTGAGCAATGGATAGGGGGGACCGATCTCTCGCTCCATGGGCGGCAAGCGACAATTCACGATGCCTTGCTCTTTCATCCGCGCAAACCTCGCCTGCTGCACGGCGTTCCAGCCAGCCACGTAGCGCTTTTGGTATTTCTCGATCAATTCCTTGGGCGCGTGCAGCGGAAAATGGGGCGCGGTGAAGGCTATGTAGCTGATAAACGGCGTTTTACCTCGCTTCGAGGCATGGTCCTTCAGGCAGCGCACGGCATGTTCACCAACGGCATTGGTGACATAAAAATCTTCGCTCGGCGGCAGCGGATGGTCGTCCTCAAAAACTCCCTGATGTGCGAAGTAGTTGTCCTGCCCAACGCCCGCCACGCTCAGCGATCGTTCAAAACCGCCGTCCCGAGGCGAACCGTCAATGTGCCATTTGCCGGAATGATAGGTGCTGTAGCCGGCCGTCTTGAGGAACTCTGGCAGCAATCGCGCCCATGCAGGTCGGCTTGTTTGCATCCCGCCCTTGTCGCCTGGCAGAGCATCGCGGCGGATCGACTGCGCATAAAATCCGCTCAGCAAAGCGGCCCGGCTCGGCCAGCAGCGGGCTGTGTTGTAGGCCTGAGTGAATCGAATCCCGCCGGCAGCCAGACTATCCACGTGCGGCGTGTCGATCTCACCTCCATAACAGCCACTATCAGAAAAGCCAAGGTCGTCGGCCAGAATGATCATGATATTTGGAGGCGGGGCCGCAGTCAGGTCATTCTTCATCGATTTTCGCAATTCGGCGTCGAGCGTGGCAACCGTATCGCAGTGCTCGGGTCGGTCGGCCAAATTTAAAAGTTCGCCCGGATCGCGGTCGTGGTCGTAAAGCTGCCGTCCTTCTTTCCCGCCGTTCCAAAGCGTGTAGCGGTAGCGTTGGTTGCGCAGGCTGACGCCTCGAGCCTTGCCATGCACCACTTCTGTGAATGCCGGATGATTCTCTACCGCTGGCGGAGCCTGCTTCCCTTGGTGCGTGCCGAGCAGCGGCACAAGGCTGCGACCGTCGGCTCCCGCTGGAATCGGCACGCTGGCGAGATCGCAGAGCGTCGGCATCAGATCGATCAGTTCCACCGTGTGTTGGCAAACACCACCGGCTTTGCCAACTGCCTTGGGACCGGCAATGATCAGCGGCACACGGGCACTCTCCTCAAACAGACTCATCTTCTGCCAGAGACCGTGTTCGCCGAGGTGGTAGCCGTGGTCGCTTGTAAAAACCACGATCGTATTGTCGGTGAGTGCGAGTCGCTCGAGACTGTCAAGAACGATTCCCACCTGGGCATCGACAAATGAGACGCTCGCCCGGTAGGCCTGCAACGCCTCACGACCCAGCGTGCCAGTCAGTCGCGACTGCTCTGTCTTGCGGCTTTTGATTGCCGCTGGCGGCAGGAGAGCGTCGTGGTCTCGAGGCACTTCCGGCAGATGCACGCCAGCCAGTGGATGTTTTTCAAACCACGGCTTGGGGGCCACAGAGGGCGTGTGCGGCCGATAAAATCCAACGGCCAAAAAAAATGGTTTCTGATTCTGGGCAAACTCCTCGAGTCGCCTGACCGCCTGAGCCGCCCCGATGCCATCGGTCTGCTCGGCGTCATCCCCATCCGCCGCAAGCCAACTCACTGTCCCGCCAAACTGCCCCGGCTGCAGCGAGAATATTTTTTTCTCGTCAGCAACGTCTCGCCCTTTCGGATTAAAAACAGCGTTCCAACTGGGAGGGTCGTCGAGGCCATCTGTGCCAATCTGGCCTGGCACACCGTAGTGGTAGAGCTTGCCAATCCGCTCGCTCTGCCAGCCCGCTTGCCGAAAAGCCTGAGGCAGCGTCACCACTTTCTGGTCAACATCGCGAAAGTGTTTCTCATTATCTCGCACCTTCGTCTGACTTGGCCGACGGCCGCTGAGCAGGCTCGCGCGGCTCAGATTGCAGAGCGGATATTGGCAATACGCGCGGGCAAATCGCTGCCCGCGAGCAGCTAATTTGTCGATATGTGGTGAGATGGCCGTCGTGTCGCCGTAACAGCCAAGCGCACAGCACAAGTCGTCGCAGAGAATCAGCAGCACATTGGGCTGGTTTTGAGTCTCTGCCGCCGCAGCCATTTCTATCTGTATCTCTACCGATAGAAAGAAACCCAGCAAGAGCGTCGCCGACGCACAAAAGTGCTTCATCATCTCGCCCTCTTTTTTATGGCTTTTCAATCTCGTCGATGAGCTTGGCGTACGTCTCCGCCCGCGCGGGCGGCTTCATCTCGCGGATTTCTAGCAGCATTGGCCGCAGGGCAGTGGCCCATGTGGGGTCGGCCGCAATCTTGGCGTCGGCCTTGACGCGGTAGTCGTCTGGATTTTTTCCCAATGCGGTTGCCGCCACGGTGAGAACACTGCGCAGATACTCCGCCGCCTGCGTGTCGGGATTGGCTGTCGATGGTGCGTCAAATCGTCCCAGAGCCCAAGCGATTCCCTCCGTCAGGTGTTTCTGAAACACAGCATCTTTCCAGGTAGCATCGTTGTGGCCCAAGTTGGTATAGAAAACTCGGCCCTTGCCGTAATCCCGAATCCACGACACCGGCACATGCCACGGCTCCCGTTTGTTGCTCGCGGACATGTCGAGGCTGATCAACACCCGGAGATTTTCGGGCTGGAAGCGTTTGTCGTACTGGTAAATCTCGTCCTTCCAGCGAAACCGTTGGGGAAACATCGCCGTTAACCGATGCGTTGGCTCCTGGACAACAAAGCCGCTTTCGTCACCTCCGCCCCACGGATGGCCCGCGAACGACCCACCGACCATCTCGCAGTAGGCATCCGAACCGCCCAGCGTGTCGGTGGCCGCGTGCATGCCAATGAATGCCTTGCCCCCACGGATCCACTCCAGAAAGCCAGGCAGATCGGGAATCGGTAGATTGCCCGTGGTGCTGGCAAAGATAACTCCATCAAAGTTGGCCAGCGACTCAGGCGCAAATGCTTTGGCAAACTGCTCGTTGTCGCCCGACTTGAGAAAGTCGACATGAAACAGGCCGCTGGTGCGACCGAGTTCTTCAAGCACAGGCTCGGCTGTCTGGATCGACCCGTGCCGAAAACCCTTGGTGACCGTCACAACAAGCAGTCGTGACGGTGGCTTTTCAGGGGCCCCCTTGGTCGTTGGTTCGTCAGCCTGCGCAGTTCCGATGCCGAAGACCATCACGCAAAACAACAGCTTTAAAAGCAACCGCATCCAGCACCTCCTTAAGCGTAGAGATCGAAGGGTATCGATCTGTGAATTTATTCCTTCTTACCGATGCACCACAGTGAGTCGTGGGTGCGCAAAAATATTTGGCCGTCAACGCAGACGGGAGTGGCGACTGTCATTTCATCGAGTGAGCCTTCTCCGATCACTGAAAAGCTGTCGGCCTGAGTGGCTGGGGCTGCAACGATGGTTGAATGGCCGTCCTCACGCGTGACGATAATTTTCCCGTCCATCCCCTCCATCAATACGGGCGACGAACTATAAGCGTTACGGTTTTTTGGCAGTTCTCCGGTCCAGAGCGTGGCACCGGAAGGAGCATCGAGGCAGGCGACCACGCCCTTATCCGTGCAGACGATGAGACGACCGTCCTTGGTGGCAGGGGTCGGCACATCGGACCCAATATCTTTGCGAATCCACGCCACATGGCTGGCCGTCACATCCCCCGCACCGCCACGACGAATGCCGGTAATCGTGTTGCCCCGCGCATACGGCGCAATCACAAAATCACCCGCAACAACAGGCGAGGCGATCGAGCGGAAAAATTTGTCGCCGGCTGGATTGAGGCCGCCCACTCGCCACAACTCCCGCCCCGTGGCTGCGTCGTGTGCTGTCACGTGGTCAGCACCCAGCACGACCAACATTTCCTTCGGTTCTTTCTTTTTTGGATCGCCTTTGACCACCACCGGCGTTGAATAGCTCTGCGCCGCCTCTTCGGGCGCGGTGAGCATCCGATCGTGTTTCCAGAGGGGCTTTCCAGTCAAACGGTCGAAGGCGACCAAGTAGCTCGGGCCGCTTTGCATGACAGCCACGATCACGGCGCGGGCGCTGAGCACGGGGGATGTGCCCAGATCCCACCAGAGCGTGTCTTTGCCGAATCGCTCTTGTAAATTTGTCTGCCAAGCGATGCTGCCATTGTTCATTCGCAGGCAGACCAATTCCCCGCTCTTATAATAGACCCAGACATTTTTCCCGTCGGTGACCGGCGATGGATTGGAACCGGTGGCCTTCTTGTGCTTGCCAGGTTTTTCGGGATTCAGCGTGGATCGCCAGACTTCCTTACCGTTGCGGTCCAGACAAATGGCCGCGTCCTTGCCATCAATGGCGCAGGTGACAATCACTTTGTCGTCCCACACTGCTGGCGTGCTGGCGCCAAGGCCGGGCAGTTTTACTCGCCAAAGCACATTTTCAGTCGGGCTCCAGGAAGTGACATAGCCCGTGCCTGCAGCAACGCCGTCAAGGGCCGGACCACGCCAGTTGGGCCAATTGTCGGCCAGCAATGGCGATGCGCTGGCTAGACAAACCAGAAGAAATAGACAAACCAGGCGGAGACACACCCGCCAGACGAGCAGACAACTTGAGTCACAACGAATCATTCGAAATCTCCTGCAAACGGGGTGGCTCGGCTCTCTGCTGATGGCTGATTTGTCGCTGATCGTCATGGCATCGCTGATTCTAGCGGTCCTTCACGGGATCCACTGGGAATACTCTCCTCGAAAGACCGTAAGGCTTCTGCAAGAGCAGAGTCTACAGGTTCTGGGTGTTTCGTTTCTCCCGGGAAGTCTGCTCTGTTAGCGGGCAGGACTTAAAGGCCACCATGTTTCGAGGCTTTCGCGAAGCGACTGCACCTTGTCGGAATGGCTGGCGGACAGGTCCTGGGTTTCCTCGGGATCGTTTCCTAGGTCGAAGAGTTCGACCGGTCCGTCTTCGACCGGTCCGTCCTTGTGCGGCACGAGCAATTTCCAGTTGTCTCGCACCGTCCAACGCGAGAGCAGATTCAAGACGGGGTCGTCGAGATCGACAAGCGTGTGCGTAAAACACTCGCCAAAAATCTGCCGCCGCGATGCCACTGCCTGAGTGTCCAACAGATTCACGCCCGGCAGGCCGGCTGGTGGCTGGATGCCACAGGCTGCCAGCACGGTTGGCATGATGTCGATGCTGCTGGCTAGCGACTCGCTCACGCCTGGCTCGATCTTGCCCACCTGCCGCAGCATAATCGGCGTGCGAATGCCCCCTTCGTAAGGCGTGCATTTGGATCGAGGGGCATACTCCGGACGATCGGGGTTTTGGATCCAGCCATTGTCAGTGACATAGACAACAAGCGTCTTCTCAGAAAGTTTTTGACTGTCCAGAAAGTTGATCAACTCCCCCACCGTGCGATCGAACCGTTCAATGTTGCCCCAATACCTGGCCAGATGAATGCTTGGGGTGAGGGCGGCGTAGTGATCGACAAGGTCTTTCGGTGGATCGTGCGGATCGTGTGGCAGCATCGGCGCATACCAGACAAAAAATGGCTGGTGATCTGCCTGGCAGGCTGTGACAAAGTCTTGGATTGGCTGCATCGTTTTACGACCGATCGCCAGTCCGTCGTCGCCGTGCCGGACGCCCTTTGTCATGCCGTCAGTAAAGCCGCCACGAGAAAAATCTCCCTGCCACCATTTACCGGTCTGCAAGCTCTTATACCCTTCGGCCCTGAATATCTTCGGCAGCGTCGGCCACTCCTGGAGATGCTTGTTCATCTGCTCACGGCCGGCAGCAAAGGCTTCTTTGGCTGGTGATCCCGCAGGTGGATCATTGCCGGTGATCCGATGCTGGTGCGGATAGCGGCCTGTGATCAGCGATGCCAGACTCGGGCAACAGAGACTGGTCGGCACATACCCACGCCGAAAGACGAGACTCTCCCGCGCCAGTCGATCAAGGTGTGGCGTGCGCAAGTGGGCATGACCCATAAAGCCGTAGTCGCGCCAGTGCTGATCGTCAGAAATGATAAAGACCACATTGAGCGGTCGTTGGAGAGAAGAGGCCGCGGAGACTCTCGTAAGGGGCTCATCGGCGACAAGGGACGGCGTGGCTGCGAAGAGCCCCGCAAGGGCCACAACCAACCGATAGAGCCTGCCGCTGGATCGCATCTGCCTAAAGGTTCTCGAGAAGACAGAGTCCTGTATATTCAATATTCGTCAGATTGACAGTATACTTAAAAGCCCCTCTTCGAGCGGCCGACTGACCTCAACCCCTGCATTCCTGCCTTTCCCGTCTCCATTTTTTTCCCTCCTCCTTCCTTCTTATTTGAGCCGATTCCTATGACCAGACTGAAAACTGCCCTCGCTTTGGTGAGTTCTTTTTCAAACCTCACAAATCGCATGCTGCGAAACCGGCCCCGATGTTGGCTCGTCATCCTGGGAGTGCTCGCGACGATGCTCCCGGCAGCACCTCTGCTCAAAGCCGACGAACCGGCAGCCCCTCCAGTCAAGACATGGCAACAACCCGTTGTGCCACAACCGACGATTGTGGCCGGCGATTCAGCCGCTCCTGCTCCGGCCACCAATCCAACCGGCCCAGCCTTTGCCGTGCCTAAGGGCTTTAAAGTTGAGCGACTTTTTACGGTGCCACGCGAAGAACTCGGCTCCTGGGTCTCGTTGACAACCGACCCCAAGGGCCGCTTGATCGCTGGCGACCAAGGCGACAAAGGACTGGTGCGGATCACGCCTGCGCCGCTCGATGGATCGCAACCCACGATCGTCGAAAAAATCCCCGCACAAATCACCGGTGCGCAAGGTCTTCTCTGGGCATTCGATGCGCTCTATGTCGCCTGTAACGGCGGCACGGGCAGCGGCTTCTACCGCGTCACCGATTCCGACGGTAACGACACGCTCGACAAGGTGGAGAAACTCCGCGAACTCCATGGCGGCGGCGAACACGGCCCGCACAATATCCTGCTCTCGCCTGATGGCAAGCGGTTGTTTGTCATCTGTGGCAACCACACAAAAGTGCCGTTTGATGTCCAGAATATCACCGAACCACAAACGATGGGGGGCATCCGCACCAAGCAGCGGCGCGTCGAATTACCGGCGAACGCCAGCAGTCGAGTGCCAGCCAACTGGGACGAAGATCAGATGGTGGCTCGCATGTGGGATGCCAACGGCCATGCGGCCGGCATCGTCGCACCGGGTGGCTACATCGCCAGCACCGATCCCGACGGGAAATCATGGGATATCTGGAGCACTGGCTACCGCAATCCTTACGACATGGCCTTTAGTGCCGACGGCGAACTCTTTGCCTACGATGCCGACATGGAATGGGACTTCGGCACACCATGGTATCGGCCGACTCGTGTCAATCATGCCACCAGCGGCAGCGAACTCGGCTGGCGCAGCGGTTCGGGCAAGTGGGCTGCATCGCTGCCCGATAGCCTACCGGCCCTCGTTGACATTGGCCCGGGCTCGCCAGTGGGTGCAGCATTTGGCTACGGTGCAAAGTTTCCTGCCAAGTATCAGCAGGCTTTCTACATCTGCGACTGGACGTTTGGCACAATGTATGCGATTCACCTGACACCCGACGGCTCAACATACAAGGGGGTCAAAGAAGAGTTTGTTTCCCGCACGCCACTCCCTCTGACGGACATGACCGTGGGCAAGGACGGGGCAATCTACTTCACTGTCGGTGGCAGAGGAGGCCAAGGTGAACTCTATCGCGTGACCTATGCCGGCGATGAGTCAACGGCGGTTGTCGATGCCAAAAATACTGCCGGTGTGGAGCAGCGAAAACTACGGCATGATTTGGAAGCTTTTCACACCGGCGCTGCTGATGCCGCTGCCGCGATCAACGCCGCCATTCCACAACTTTCAAACGCCGATCGCTTTATCCGCTACGCCGCTCGCGTGGCACTTGAGCATCAGCCAATTGACCTCTGGCAAGAGAAGGCTTTGGCCGTCACCGACGCTCGTGGCAGAATCACCGCCGCCATTGCCGTCGCCCACCAAGCGGAGCAAACAGCCCAGCCTTTGGTGCTCGCCGCACTTGAGAAAATCGATCCCAAGTCGCTCGATGCGGCCGGCCAGATCGAGCTGGTTCGGGCGTATCAACTGGCCATCCTCCGGCTGGGCGAACCAACCGCCGAGGCCAAAGCCCAAATCGCTAAAACGCTTGGGCCGCTTTTCCCATCGGGCACATTTGATCTCGATCGGGAACTCTCCAGTCTGTTGGTCGCCATTCGCGCTCCAGGCATGGTCACAAAGCTCGTTGGCATGCTCTCGGCTCCGAGCATCTCGGCCGGATCGACCAATCTGGCAACCGATGAAAAAGACCTGCAGCAACTGATCACTCGCAATGCCGGCTACGGTAAAGATGTGCGGGCGGCACTGGAAAAACGCGCCGACTTATTGCATGTCCACTACGCCTACGCGTTGCGGACGGTGCAGGAACCAGCCGCTTGGACGCTGGCCGATCGCAAGGGCTATCTGGAGTGGTTTGGACGCACCCGCGAGTGGGCCGGCGGCAACAGCTTTCGGAAGTTTCTGGCCAACATTGAAAATGACAGTCTGGCAGCTTTATCGGAAAAAGAACGGGCGGAAATTCGAGCCATCGCTGCCCAGAAGCCCTACGCGATACCAGTCCTGCCCAAGCCAGAAGGCCCGGGGCGGGTGTGGACAGTGGAAGATGTTATTGCCGCAGTGGAAAAAGATGGGGGCAATGGCACTCGCAACTTTGAGCATGGCAAACGGGCGTTCGCGGCGGTGCGGTGCATTGTCTGCCATCGCTACGGCGATGACGGCGGGGCAACAGGCCCCGATCTCACGCAGGCGGGGGGCCGGTTTCAACTCCAGGATTTCGTCGAGGCAATCGTGCTTCCGAGTAAGGTCATCTCTGATCAATATAAAGGCAGCAGCATCCAGACAACCGATGGCAAGGCCGTGACAGGCCGCATCGTCTCTGAAAATGAACGAAACGTGACGATCGTTACTGATCCTGAGGATGCCGCAAAGCTGGTCGAGATTCCCCGTTCGGCGATTGAGGAAATCCTGCCGTCGAGCGAGTCGCTAATGCCAAAAGGGCTGTTTGATCAACTGAGCGAATCCGAGGTGCTCGATCTGATCGCCTACTCACTTTCTCGGGGAAACCCCGGTGATCCTCGTTTTACAAAATAGATCGTCTTCACTCGTGAGATCGTCTTCACTCGTTCTTCGCCGTCAGACGGCGTGCCGACGCGTGCGTTTTGGAGCCTTTGCCTGCGGCGCATTTGCCTGCGTTGCTTTGGGTGGAGCGCCGGCAAAAGCAATCGATTTTTCACATGCTGTCGTCCCACTCCTGCGAGTTCACTGCGGCAAGTGTCACACCGGCGACGCCAAGCAGGGCGGCTTCTCAATGAACACGCGGGCCAGCGTGCTGGCCGGCGGCGATTCTGGCACTGCTGGATTCATCGAGGGAAAATCTGCCACCAGCGAAATTATCGCACGGATCACGAGCACCGATCCTGAATACAAAATGCCGGCAGAGGGAAAACCGCTTTCGGCTGAAGCGATCGCCGTGCTTCGACAGTGGATCGACGAAATGGCTCCGTGGGAGGACGGCTTCGCATTTAAAACAACTGGCTACGAACCTCCGCTGACGTTGCAGAAAGTGGAATTACCCGCGGTGCAAGACAGTCGTAGCAATCCGATTGATCGCGTCATCGATGCCTACTGGCAGGAAAATCAGATTCGACGGCCCGCTCGCTCTGACGATCGCACGTTCATCCGCCGTGTTTCACTCGATCTTGTTGGCCTTCTGCCAGCGAGTAAACGCGTCAAACAATTTGTCGCCGACAGCGACCCTGCTAAACGCACGGCCCTGGTCCGCGAACTGCTGGCCAACAACCTCGGCTACGCCGAACACTGGATGACTTTTTGGAACGATCTGCTTCGTAATGACTACACAGGCACGGGGTTTATCACTGGCGGCCGTCGCCAGATCACACCATGGCTCCACCGGTCGCTGGTGGCAAACATGCCCTACGACCAATTCGTGCGGCAGTTGGTATCTCCGAATGAAGAATCTCGCGGTTTTATCGATGGAATTGTCTGGCGAGGCGAGGTAAACGCCAGTCAGACGGTGCCGGTGCAGTTTGCCCAAAGCATCGGCCAAACATTTTTAGGCATCAATCTCAAGTGTGCCAGTTGCCACGACAGCTTCGTCGACCGCTGGACGCTCAAGCAGACCTACGATCTGGCAGCGATCTCAACGGCTCAGCCGCTCGAACTGCATCGCTGCGACAAAGCCACCGGTGTGATGGCCACTCCCGCCTGGCTCTTTGAAGAACTCGGGCAGATCGACCCTACCGCACCACCGCCCAAGCGACTGGAACAATTGGCTGCCCTGATCACGCGGCCAGAAAATGGCTGGCTCTCGCGCAATGCAGTCAATCGACTCTGGCATCGGCTGATGGGCCGCGGGCTTGTGCATCCGGTTGACTCGCTGCGAATGCGGCCGTGGAGCGAGGATCTCCTGGAGGTGCTGGCTGGTGAACTCGTGACGCAGCAGTGGGATGTCAAGCAGGTGCTGGAATTGATCTGCACATCCGAAGCGTACGCCGCAGTCACGCCCGCTGTGACTGGCCAACCCCAAGGGGCCGACTATCGCTTTGGCGGACCACTGCCGCGACGCATGACGGCTGAACAGTTTACCGATGCTGTCTGGCAACTCACCTTGACCGCACCAGCGAAACCCGATGGCAATGTCGTGCGCACCCAGCAGGCTGACGGTGGCGCGGCGGCAGTCGAGCCTATGGTCCGCGCGGTGCTCGTAAAAAGCACCGCGTTGATGGTCGCTCTTGGCCGTCCCAACAGGGATCAAATAGTGACCAGCCGCCCCAGCGATCTGACAACTCTGGAAGCGATCCAATTAGCCAATGAACAGGGGCTTTCAGACGCGTTTGCAGCGGGCGGGCGCCGAATCCTCGACCAGCATGGGCCAACAGTCGATACTCTTGTTGCATGGCTCTTTGAGGCGGCTCTGGCTCGCACAGCCACCGCTGAGGAAATGGCCGCTGCCCGAGAGATTCTTGGCGACACGCCTTCGCAGCAGAGCGTAGCTGACTGTCTCTGGACGATCGTGATGCTGCCCGAGTTTCAAATCATTCGCTGAGCGAACCCTATGGAAAATACCAGCCGTCGGGAATTCGTGAAAAGCCTTGCGGCGGCGGCCAGCGCCACGCTCTTGCTGCCTGAGCCTCGCGGGCGGGCCAGCAGTGAAGCAGTGGCAATTGTTCACCCGCCCGCAAAGGCCGATGCCATCATCGTGCTCTGGATGGCTGGCGGCATGGCGGCGCCCGACACATTTGATCCGAAAAAATATAAGCCGTTTGCACCGGGACTGGCCGTGCCCGATGTGATCAGCACATTTCCTGCGATCCCAACTTCACTGGATGGCGTCCAGATTTGCCAAGGGCTCGAACAGATTGCGGAGATGATGAACCGCGCCACACTGATCCGTTCGCATGTGCAACCCGATCTGGGCAGCATTCTCCACTCGCGTCATCAATACCACTGGCACACCGGCTATGTACCGCCGCAAACGGTGGCGTGCCCGCACATCGGCGCCTGGATCAGCCGCGTGCTCGGTCCCCGCAATCCGGTGATGCCAGCGTTTATCAATATCGGGCAGCGGCTGGAGGGGATTGGCGAAAACGAGGAGATCAAAGCTTTCACAACTGCCGGATTTTTTGGCAGCGAGTTTGGCCCGATGAATCTGCCCTATCCAGAGCAGGCGGCGCTTGCCGTGCGGCCGCCACAAGGCATGGAGCCGGGGCGTTTTGCCAGCCGTTACAAACACTTCAAAAAGCTCGTGGCGAGTGCTCCTCATCGCGAGTTCAGCAGCGACTACCACCAAGAGTCGATGCTGCGAAGCCTTGAGAATGCCCACCGACTTTTAAGTGCAAAGGAGCGAGATGCCTTCGATAGCACGCAGGAGCCAAAAGAAGTTCTGGAAAAGTACGATACAGGCCGCTTCGGCCGCGGTTGCTTGCTGGCAAGACGACTGGTGGAAAACGGCGCACGGTATGTCGAGGTAACGACGGAATACATTCCTTTTGTCCACTGGGACACGCACGATCGGGGCCACGAAACACTGGCCAAGCTCAAGCAGGAGATCGATCGTCCGATCGCCACACTGATCCGCGATCTGGAATCGCGAGGGATGCTCGATAGAACGCTCGTGATCATTGCCAGCGAGTTTAGCCGCGACATGATCGTGGAAGGTCGCCCAGGATCGACTGCCAACGATCAAGCCAATTCACCCAAAGATTTTCTCCAGCAACCCAATCACTACGGTCAGCACAGGCATTTCACTGGCGGCTCGACAGTGGTGCTCTTTGGTGGCGGCGTTCGCAAGGGTTTTGTCTATGGCAAGACGGCCGACGAGCGGCCCTGCCTCGCAGTAGAAAACCCTGTCGGCGTGAGCGATCTGCATGCCACGCTCTTTACGGCCATGGGAGTCAGCCCTCAGACCGTTTTCGATATTGAAGGCCGGCCATTTTACGCCACGCAAGATGGCAAAGGTGTGCCCGTCGACGCGATCTTTGCCTAACCCTCGCAAGTGAAAACTTTTTTTTACGCCCCACACCAGCGGCGGCGGGCTGCCTTTTCTGACCGTTTCACTGCTGCAATCGTTATCTTCTGCGCGGCCGGCAAACTGGTGGATTCCCTTGCTGCGGCAGACCGATGACACCACGCAGGCTTCGCGTGGCCGCGGAGTATTTTTAAGGAAGGATAAAATCGCTCGACTTGAGCGCACTCAAACATATGTGGAAAAGCTTTTTTCTGGCGGCGGGTATTTTTGCCTGCGTTGTCGGCTTGGAATTGTTGCTCGTCGATTCTGCAGTCGTACTCCCAATGGACGGCCGCGGTGGTCCTCGCAATTTTACGGCTCCCGACTGGGCTCCTTGGGGTCTGATTTCTCTCGGTGCGGTTACAGTCCTCAATTTTTGCACGCTGCCAAAGAATCTGATCCAGGAGTGAGTGGCGGGCTAGAATACGAGCGTCCTCTCGATCCCCCCACGATTCTTCTGTGCTCATGCTTACGACCAGCACTCACCCACAACTCGACACCGTACTCTACGATGGCCAGTGTCGGTTTTGCCGCAGTCAGATTGCAATCCTGCGGCGACTCGACCTGACGGGGAGATTTCTTTTCACATCCCTGCACGAGACGAGCGTCGCTCAAGACTTCCCTGAAGTGCCTCACGACGATCTGATGACGCAGATGTTTATCGTCGATCGTAGCGGGCATGCCCGTGGCGGTGCCGAAGCGGTCCGGTATCTCTCGAGAAAACTTCCGCTGCTTTGGCCGCTGGCGATTTGTCTGCACATCCCCGGCACACTGCCGCTCTGGCAACACCTCTATGCTGTCATCGCCCGAAACCGGATGAAAATAGCCGGCAAATATTCCGGAGGTGGTTGCGACGACGGCACATGTCGTCTGCCAAAATAAAACGGTCTTCGCGTGAGTCGAACCGGTTGGAGATTACTCGTCGGCGATATCTTCACGGATCAATCGCGTAAGCGTGTTGGCATGCACGCCCAACAGTTTGGCGGCCTGAGCCTTGTGGCCTCGGGTCACAGCGAGGGCTTGCTTGATTGCTTGCTGTCTCAATTTGGTCAGATCCAAACAGGGCAGCCGCAGGGAACCAGCAGCTTCTTTGAGAGCTCCAGTACGTATTGGCAACTGCGGTTCAATCTGCAGAACGTAGGCCTGCTCAATCACATGAGACAACTGCCGCACATTGCCAGGCCAATCAAAACGACAGAATTGATCGAGCACTTCATCGGTTGGCTGCCAGAGAGGCAAGCGGTATTTTTGCGAGAACTGACGGGCAAAAAAGTTGATGAACTCAGGGATATCCTCCATGCGATCGCGGAGCGACGGCACGCGGAGCTCTATCATGTTGAGCCGGTAGTAAAGATCTTCGCGAAATGTGCCCTTCTCGACCTCGGTCTCCAAATTGCGATTGGTGGCCGCGACCACTTGCACATCGATAGGCACTGGCTGGGTGGCACCCACCGGAAGAACCTCGCGTTGCTGCAATACCCGCAGCAACTTGGGCTGCAGCTCGGCTGGCATTTCGCCGATTTCATCCAAGAAGATCACGCCGCCCTGAGCCGCGCGAAAGATACCGAGCGAACGACCCTGCGCTCCGGTAAAGGCACCTTTCTCGTGGCCAAACAATTGGCTTTCGGCCAGCGATGGCGTGAGGGCAGCACAGTTGACAGGAATAAAGATTTTGTCTTTTCGCGGGCCGCTGCGATGCAAGAGCCTTGCCCAGAGCTCCTTGCCTGTGCCTGTTTCACCCGAAACTAAAACCGTGCACTCGACTTCGGCTGCCCGCTCAATCGACTTCGCAATCCGGCGCATCGCGGCATTGTCACCGAGCACCCAATTACTCCCGCCAGCACTTCCGTTTGAAAATGATCCAAAACCGCGAACCTGCTGGGTCTGATCCATGACTGACTGGACTGACTGGACTGACTGGACTGACTGGACTGACTGGACTGGCATGACGGCCACGCCTCCGGCGGAGGACCCTCCGCCATCATTGTCACTGAACGCCCCGGTTGTTGCAGGATCGAGCGATCCACCTTGGGGATGGCGCGAGGCACTGGCACCATTGCTAAATGCAAAATGATTGATAGCACTCAATGAGATTAACTTCTCGGAGATTGACTTCTCGGTTCTGGTCGTCCCGTCGTCTGGTTGTCCACCATACGTCCCGTCACGCTCCAACTATCTATAGACACCAATATACTTATAGACACCGACTTCTTAGCTGGGAAGGAATAGGGTTCTGTGCGTCACTTGGGGACAAGCTCCACAACGGCATTATCGTAATTGGGAACGGCAATTGCAAGCGATTTTTGCGGCTCCACATAAAGAATTCTGGCCCCTGCTATCCCACATTGCCACATAGGGTGAAAAACCGTTGAATTGCCTAGTATTTTGCCCATTTCCCCACCCACCGCTTTGGAGTTCTAGTGGGCTGCCGATGTCCCAGTCCCGACCCCCAAAAAAAGCAGGTGCTGCCAGGGGAGCTTGTCGAATTCTCGCATTATTTTGTAGCCGGCTGGTTCCAGTTCTGACCTCACTTGCGCCTTGGTCATCTTGTGGAGTGGCTTGATTGGCACATCGAGATCCTCCCCGCGAAACTCCGCCAAGACCAGCCGACCCTCGGACGACAGGCTTTCTTTGATCTTTGCAAGCATGGCATCGGGGTGTGAAAACTCGTGATAGACATCGATGCAAAGCACGACATCGATGGCGCCCTTTGGCAGTCGCGGGTCAATGGCCGTGCCCAGCACGGGCCTGATATTGGTCAACTGATCATCGACTGCGCGACGCGATAACAGACGGAGCATTTCAGGTTGGATATCAACCGCATAGACGAGGCCATTGGGCCCAACCAACTTTGCCAACTCCAGCGTATAGAAGCCGTTGCCGCATCCCATGTCGCAGACAGTCTGCCCCGGTTGGATCGCCAAGGCCTCTAAGAGCATCCGGCAATCCTCCTCCCGCTGTCGGCTCTCGCGAACCAGCCACGGTGCGCCTGTGTAGTGCATCGTCTGCGCGATTTCGCGGCCCATGTGATGCGTGACTGGCTGCGGTATCTCTATCGAGCGATCGACTGCTCGATCAATAGCCTGCGGCTGATCAGCTACGGTCTGCGCTATGCTGTTGCTCTCGCAGACCAGCATCGTCAGGCCAGCAAGCCACCACACCCAACAGGGCACACAAATGTTTGTGAGGCTTCTCATAGCTGCCCTAGGAGTTATACGAACGTTGCCCTAAGAGTATACGCTGCCGGCAGCCCTGCCGCAGAGCCTGCTTACGCTGCAGCAGATGCCGGAACCCGCATCAGCGGCGCACCGGCGGCATCAAAAAAACTGGCGATCGTCAGATCGCTGCGAACGGCGAAGTCGGCCAGTTCGTCGGCATCGACAAGAATCGTGCGGCCCGCCTCGATAGCCAAAACCCTCGCTCCGGCTGCCCGCAGCGATTTGAGCGTGCCAATGCCAATCGTGGGCATGTCAAACCGCAGGTCCTGCTGCGGCTTGGCCACTTTGACAACCACGATGCCGCCAGACGCACAGAGCCGGCCGGCCCGGCGGATGCATTCGTCGGTGCCTTCGATCGCCTCCAACGCCAAAGGCGCGCGGTTTTTCACGACGACTGTCTGGCCGATGTCGTGCAAGCCAAGCTCCTTAGCCAGCCTCCATCCAAAAGCCACATCCGCTTCTTCGGCAGTCGTCAGCGGCCGGCCCGCCAACACTCCCCCCGCTGCCAGTAACTCTGGGGCAAAGACGGTGGCCGGACAGATCCGCACGCCACCGGCGTCGAAGGCGGCAGTGATCGCCCCTAACAGCGAGTCGTCGCGGTTGTCGCGGCGGCGACTGATGAAGTGGGGCCAGAATGTCTTCAGCCCTCGCCAATCGGGCAGGTGGTGCAGCCAGGCATGGCGGCCAAAGAGCTTTGCTTTATGAATCTTGCCCGCCATCGTGGCGCGGGTGGCATTGTGGCGGCGAAAGAAGTCGATCGCGTGGCCAATCTCCGCCACCCCAACGGTGCCATGCTCGTCGGCCAACGCTTGCAGCGTCGCATCGGTGTGGTCGCGGATCGAAAGAATCGCCGTACGACCGCCGCGTCGCTTGATCGCTTCGGCGACCGCAACTGGAAAGCGGCCCCAACCGGCGATGATCCCGATCATTTCTCCGTGCAGGCTGTCTGAGGAGTTGTCTGTAAAGCTGTTCATGATCTGTTCGTCGCGAGCGTTGCGAGCATTGTCAATGGTTTGCAAAGAATCAATTCTGTGCCACAAGCATCAGGCCGCTTCAGCACCGGGGGCAGTATCGGATTGGCGGTCGCTGGGTTCGTTGGACGGTCGAGCCACTTCTTCTAGAGCCTCCATGCGAGCGGCCAACTGCTTGAGGAGCTTGCGCATTTCCGGGAGCTTGCTGATCGTGGCCAGTTGCAATTTGCGCTCGCGCAACTCAATCGCTGGCTCACCCAGCACTGTCGTGCCTGGCTGCACATCGCACGAAACGCCCGATCGCGCTCCGAGCACCGCACGGTCGCCGATGTGCACATGATCGCGGACGCCGCACTGACCGGCCATCACGACCCAATCGCCGGTGGAAGTGCTGCCCGCCACTCCCACTTGTGAGCAGATCATGTTGTGCTGTCCAAGCCGACAGTTGTGGGCTATCATCACCAGATTATCAATCTTTGTGCCGCTGCCAATCCGGGTTGGGCCATAGGTGCCTCGATCGATTGTCGAGCCGGCGCCGATCTCCACATCGTCGCCTATTTCAACCCAGCCAAGCTGCGCAGAAATCGCATAGCCGCCACTCGTGGGCTTGTAACCGAAGCCATGTGCTCCCAGAACGGCATTGGCGTGGATCAGGCAGCGTGCCCCAACGATGGTGTTTTCATAGAGAACGGCATTGGGAAAGACGATCGTGTCGGCGCCGATCTGAGAGCCTGCTGCGATCCGTACACCAGCGTGAATGATGGCACCCGCTTCAATCTGAACGTCTGCACCAATCGTGGCCTGAGGATGGATCTGGGCACCGCTGGCGACTCTGGCCGTACGGTCGACAACGGCCAGCGGACTGATCCCGATCGGATCGGCCACGCGCTGGGGCCGAAAGAGTTTGATCACACTGGTAAATGCCGCATGCACATCGGCCACCTCGATCGTGGGCCTGTCGAGCGGGCCCGAGCCGACCGGCACAATGGCTGCTCCGGCTTTGCTTTTAGCCAACTGAGGGAGTTTCTCGATTGAGTCGACGAGCGTGATATCCTCCAGGCCTGCGGTCTCAAGTGTGCACGCGCACCTGATCGCCATGCTGCAATCGGCGCGATTCGATCCACCGTACCATTTGCCGCCAACATGGCTGGCAAGTTTCTCAAGCGAAGTGTGCATCGGCAAATCCTCTCGGCAGGGCTAAACTCTCAAGAGAGATAGTCTCAGCGTTGTCAGGCGTGGGACGCGTGAGAGCGTTGTCAGGCGTGGGACGCGTGAGAGTAGGGATTTTGCGGACTCCGAGGCAAGGCGAATTACCGCTGCCAATCAGAGCATCCGATTGACTTTTTGAGAGGTCTGAGTCGGTTTGAGGGGCGTCGACCGGGGAGTTCCAAAGGCAGTCAAACCGACCACAGGAAAGGCCCACGCACCGCCTCCCCTGCGACGCCGAAATCGTCACGCGATCAACCGGCCATGAGCGGAGAATCGTGCCGATTCAACTGATCGGTGCCAGCACTTCCACGGGGTTGCCCGACGGGTCGGCCACATAACAGCTCCGCGTGCCGTCCCGATGGCCTTTCAATGGACCAAATTCCTCGGCCTTGGGATGAATAAAACCGATGTGCGGCGGATGCTGATCGGGGATCACCAGCGCCAGTTGCGTGTTGCTAAATGTCAGCAACGCCCACGTGGCGTCCTGATAGCTGATCTCACAGCGAAAGTGCTTGCGATACCAATGGACCGCCTCGGCGACATCGCGGACGGCGATGGCCACATGATGGATGGAATCCAGCGGCGCCAATGGATCAGCGCTGGGCAGTTCACGGGACACGGTGGTGGTCATATCAGCATTCCTTGTACAGAGCCTGCGGAGAACAACGATGCTCTATTCTAGCCGCTAGAGCCAGGCTGCGATCGAGTCGGCCCTACGGCGTTTTTTCGATCCCGTTTTGCGACGCGTCGCGAAAACTACGGAGCATCATCCCAATGCCGGCTGCAACCATGCCGATCATCAGCAGTAAATTGCTCGTTCTGATATTCAAAAGAAACTGAATACGGCTGAGAATCTCAATCACAATGATGGCGAGGCCCATGTAAAAGAGCGCCCAGCCCCATTTCATCCTCGCATCGTAAAAGAGGAGCACGAGGCCGATAAATATCGGCACAAAAATAATTCCCGTGCTCATGGCAGGCATTCCACCGCCAAACGCGCCCCGGCTAAACACCCCGGAGAGCATCCCAACATCTCTGGTAACAACATGGACATTGCTGAGAAAAAACCAGAGTCCCGTGGCGGCTAGCACCATCCCGGAAAAAAAGAGCCACGTGCCGCCCGGGGTGCCTCCGGCGCCGCGGATAAGGCTCTCGTGCATTGCTTGGACCGAGGCGATCTCTTGTTCGACATCTTGTCGCGATGGATGGGCCACAAGTCAACCTTTCTGGGCTACGCCGACGGCGATGGCGGCGGCCAGAAGGCGACCGCCAAAAGAATCGCGGCGGCCAGCGCACACCCCAGCGGCACGAGGAACAGACCTCGAAAGTCGGTTACCCCGGCGGCGGTGTATTGAGTTTGCAGCAGCCACGGACAGACCGAATTGGCCACCAAAGCCCCAATGCCAAGAATCTGAAAATTGAAGAGACCCTGCGCACTCGAGCGAATATCACTGGGAAAATAGGCGTCGACAAAGATGTAGACGGTGGCAAAATAAAATGCATAGCAGACGCCGTGGAGCACTTGAATCAGAATAATAAGCGCGGCGCTTTGAGGATAGAAAGCATACACGGCAAACCTCGCTGCATGGCCGAGAATGCCAATGATCATCGTCGTGCGCCACCCCAGATTTTTGAGCGCTGCACCCAGAAAAAACATCGTGAGAATCTCGGCGATCTGCCCGATGCTCATCACAGGCATGATCCAGTTGTTAGGAATGCCGACGCCGCCCGTCTCAGTCGACGCGCCGAGAAAAGTCGCCGTCCAGTTAAAATAGCAATTGTGGACGAATGAATCGATGAATGTCACCAGCCAGAGCACCAAAATAAATGGGTGCTTCAGGAGTTTCATGGCTTCTAGCCAGGCCAGACCTTCGCCAGGCTTTGCCTTTCTGGCCGGAGTGTGTGGCAGCAGAAAGCTAAATCCCGCCAGTGTCAGCGAGGCGATGCCGGCCACAATGAATGTCCAGCGAGTGGCAGCCTTGGCTATGTCGCCTGTGAGCGGATGGGCCAAGGCAGCTCCAATCCAGGCCACAGCGTCCTGCGGTTGTGGATCCATGGCCCGCAGAAATTCCCAATCGACAAACAGAAAAGTAAACGGCCAGGCTGCTAGAATCCAGCCAATCGTGCCTCCCATCCGCACAATGCCAAACTCACGAGTGGCGTCTTTCATGCTCGCAAAAGCGATCGCATTGCTGATGGAGATGGTCGGCACATAGAGCAGGCAGTGCACCAGCATGAGGATGAAAAAAGGCCAGAAGCTTTTTGTGAATCCGCAGCCCATGATCGCCAAGCCACCGACACAATGGGAGAACGCTAGAAACCGTTCGGCCGAGAAGCGGCGATCGGCAAACTGATTGCTGAAGAACATGCCAATAATCGAAGCGATCGGAAAGGCATTCAAAATCGCCGACTGCTGCCACGGCGAGAATCCAAGGCTTGGCAGATAGCCAAAGATCAGCGGCAGCCACGCCCCCCAGATAAAAAACTGCAGTGCCATCATCAACCAGAGGCGAAACGTGGGAGCCGATCTGGAAGCTGATCCGGGAGCCGAAGCGTTTTGAGAAGGTTTCATGCTGCAAGAGAATAGCAACTCCCCACACGACCGTCATCCTCAGCCCGTCTTTCTGCCGCGAAGGCCTGCCGTTAGCTCGAACGGCCGCGGATATCGGCCAGCCCACCGTCGATGCCGATCACCTGTACCGTGATCCAGCTTTGGGCCGGATCGAGCAAGAAGGCAATCGCGCAGGCCACCTCATCCGGTTCTCCCAGTCGCCCCAGCGGGTGCATCGCCACAGAAGCCTTCTCAGCTCATTCGTTCGATGTCAAACCTCTTGTCAGCGGCGTGCGGACCAGACTCGGGGCCACGGCGTTCAACCGGATCTTCTGTCTCGCGTATGTGGCGGCTGCCGAAAGCACAAGCCCGATCACTCCAGCCTTGGCGGCGGCAATTGCCTCGTGGTTCGCGAAGCCAACCCTCGCTGCCGCACTCGACACCAGCACGACAGATCCGCCCTCAGCCGATCCATCCTCAGCCGATCCATCCTCAGCCTTGCCATGCGTGTTGGCCTTGAGCAACCGTCCCGCCGCGCGTACACAACCAAACGCACTTGAAAGATTTGCCGCGAGCGTGGCATTCCAGTCGGCAGTGCTCGTCAGGTGGGCTGGCTTGAGCAGCAGCGTGCCGACGCAGTTGGCGATCCCCGTTAAACCGCCGAGTGCCGCCGTACGCGCCCAGAATCAAAACTCGCTGCTGTGCAGACTGCATGAAACGTCTCCGCTCACAGCCAATCGCCTACTGTCTGCTCAAGGCGAGACGCAGCAGCCATCTCCCGCAACTTGTCCATGGCCCGCGTTTGAATCTGGCGAATTCGCTCCTTGCAAACTCCCATTTCTGCGCCCAGTTCGCGAAACGTGCGGGGCGCTTTGCCATCAAAGCCAAAGCGGGCCACGACAATCTGCTTTTCGCGGGGCTCGAGTTCAGAGAGGAATTTTGAGAATAAAACCTTGAGCATTCCAACCTGCTGCGGTGAGCAATAGCCTGTCTCTACCGGATCGTCTGTTTTTTCTCTGAGCGATTGATCGTCTGAGACAAATCGCGTCCGCTGCTGTCGACTTTTAAAGCAGGTCCTGTAAAAGTGCCGCTGCACAGCGTATGTGGCGTAGGTGCTGAACCGATTTCCCAACTCAAAACTGAACTTTTCGACAGCCCGCAGCAAAGCCATGTTTCCATCACTTACCAACTCCTCAAATGAATTGGTGGGATCAACAAACTTCTTGGCTATCGACACCACTAGCCGCAAGTTGGATGTGATGATGATCGACTTTACGGTTTCCGCATCGGCCAGCCAGGTCTCCACTTGATCGATCTGTTTAATGGTTGCCCTTCGGCAATCGAGCCGACCCCGGGCCGTTGCCGCCCGAAACTTGAGCCAATTCATCCGCCGGAAATAAAACTGCTCTTCATCTTTGCTGAGCAATCGAGTGGTGTAGAGGCTGGCCAAATAGGGCGTCAGCCCCTTGCCAGCGGTCGTGCTTAGAGAGTGTTGCTCCAGCGGCACAAGCGCGTCTGCCGGAGCCAGAGTGGCCAGTCTTTGAGCATCGGCTTTGAGAAACTGGCGGCAGGGAATATAGTCTAATACCAGATCAAAGAGGCGACGGCGGCGCTCCTCGAGAATGGCCTTTCGCTTGGCCAGCGTGCGATCTGAAACAGGCCGCTTGGGCAGTTTGTGGCCCGAACCAGTCCGCTTGACTGAAGCGCGGCCCGAAGCAGTCTGCTTGGCCGGACCGCGAACTGTAATCGTTGCACTGCGTGAAATCGCTTTTTGGCTCTTCTGAGCGGTGTGACGGAAAGTGGCCTGAGAGGAACCTAACCGCTGTGGCATTTTCTTAAGAAGCGCGATCATACCAATCCTTCCTGACATCTAAGAGTGAAAAGCGATGAAACGATCTGCGATTGGAGCCCTTGCTTTGCGCCCAACCACATCCGCCTACCCGATGTCGAAAACCGACTGACGAGATTAGAGGTATCGGCAACTGGGAGGCGGAGACTTGGGAAAAGGTCTGACAAATTGCCAACCATTATCGCGTCTTTGGGCTAACCGCAGCCGATATTCCCTGCTAACTCAACTTACGCAACATCCGCCGACAGCCCACAAATCAGGTGTCGAGCAAGAACCTTTTGAGCGTAGTGGCGTAGATCTGCCGATCGCTTATTGGCCCCATGGTCAAAATTCGTTTCAGAGACGCTCTGAGCCGGAACCGACGGGCGCACCGTGGCCGCGAGCCTCTGCCTTATGGCACGTCAGCTCCCCCCTCGCTAACGCTACGGGCTTTTCCGAAAATTGCACGACCCCAGTGAGCCTGATCATCCCCTCCTAAAAAGCCCGCAGCGCAAGCGATGGGAATACGCGAAATACTAGCGCCCAA
>Ga0209284_10000568_pt1 | contig 59972 bp, 45 predicted proteins | sample FRY03_FD_187211 | JGI IMG/M metagenome (GOLD analysis project Ga0209284, IMG submission 187211) | Freshwater microbial communities from Lake Fryxell liftoff mats and glacier meltwater in Antarctica - FRY-03 (SPAdes) (version 2) | ecosystem: Environmental > Aquatic > Freshwater > Ice > Glacier...
GGCTTTCACCTTATGGGCCTTTGGCCCGGAATCGCATGGCCCGCGACATGGGCCTTTGGGGTGGAATCACGTTGTGATTTCATTGTATGATTCCGCCCCCGCGTCTTGCCGTCAACGGCGTTGAAAACGCACTAAGGAAACGCATAAAGGTGGCAAGAGAAAGAAGAGAAAAAAGAGAGAGAAAAAAGGCGACGCAGTGCGCCGGGATAAACCGGTTTGGAAATTGTAGTTTTCAAACCTTGAGTCCACTGGCGTGAAGCCAGTGGGGCTTCAACGCCGCATGTGTCGGCCCCCATCCGACCCCGCAAAATGTCGATTTAAGATAATCGAGGTCGCCTATATCGCTGCAAATCACTTTTGATCACATATCTATGCTACTTGAACGCTTAAAACGCCACTTTTAAAATAGTGAACATGCAGTGCACAAGCGAGATTTCGGACTAAATCGACAGCCTGCCCGCGTCGGTGGAAGTCCGGTTTGGCAACTACAGAAATAAGCCAGCAAACACAACGCCCCCACCGGCTTCACGCCGGTGGCTCGCGGGTTTGGCAACTATATCGAACGCCCCAGCGAGCGGCAGGACGTCAGTCTCACGAAATCAGATCCGCAATCACTTTGCCATGCACATCGGTCAGTCGATAGTCGCGGCCCTGGAACCGGTATGTCAACTGCTCGTGATTGAATCCCAGCAGATGAAGAATCGTGGCCTGCAAGTCGTATGGCGTGACCTTGTTTTCCACAACTCCGAAGCCCAGCTCGTCAGTCTGGCCGTAGTTGTAACCGCCTTTGACACCTCCGCCCGCCATCCACATCGTGAAACAGTCCGGGAAGTGGTCGCGGCCGAGGATGTTGCTGGCTGCCGTGCGTCCTTCTCGAAACGGCGTTCGGCCAAATTCACCGCCGCAGACGATCAGTGTGTCCTCAAACAATCCACGCTGCTTCAGGTCTTCAATCAGCGCCGCGATCGGTTTGTCTGTCTTTGCCCATTTGTTTGTGAGTCCATCTGTCAGACCTTCGCCAACACCAGTACCGTGGAAGTCCCAACCCCAGTCGAACAGTTGCACGTAGCGCACACCCTGCTCTACCAGTCGGCGAGCCAGCAGGCAGTTGTTGGCAAAACTGGATTCGCCCGGCTGAGCTCCGTAGGCTTCCTGCGTTTCTTTCGTCTCTTTTGAGATGTCCATCACTTCGGGGACTGATGCCTGCATGCGATAGGCCAGTTCGTACTGCGCAATCCGAGTAATGGTTTCCGGATGACCAAGTTCCTGCGCTTGAAGTTGGTTGAGTTCCTTTAATGCGTCCAATGATCGTCGTCGAATCTGGCGATTCATGCCGGCTGGATCTGAAACGTAGAGCACTGGGTCGCCCTTGGAGCGACACTGAACTCCCTGGAATACCGAGGGCAGGAACCCGCTGCCGTACGAGTTCGCTCCACCGTTTGGCTGAACGCCGCTGCTGATCAAAACAACGAAACCAGGCAGATCCTGATTTTCGGTGCCCAAGCCATAAGTTGCCCACGAGCCCATTGAAGGACGGCCTGATCGGGGTGAGCCAGTGTAGATCAAAAGCTCTGCGGGAGCATGATTGAACTGATCGGTGTTCATCGAGTGGATGAAACACATGTCGTCAGCAACGCGATGGAAATTCGGCACGGCATCGGACAGCCACGTGCCTGATTGGCCGTGCTGAGTGAATGTTCGCGGTGTCCCCAGCAGTTTCGGCACACCGGATGTGAAAGCAAACGTCCGGCCCTTGAGAAACTCGTCGGGACAATCCTGTCCAGTGCGTTTAACAAGTTCTGGCTTGTAGTCGTAGATGTCAAGATTCGGCGGAGAGCCCGTCAGATGCAGATAGATGACTCGCTTGGCTTTCGCATCGAAGTGCGGCTTTCGGCCTTCAAGCGGCGTCGTGGGATCGATTGGAATATCTGCGTTCGCCAATCCGCCATTGAGTGACGACAATGCGATAGCGCCAAGTCCCACGCCCGATGACGACAAAAAATGGCGTCGAGTCTGATCTTGCAACTGTCCGAGACTGCTGTGCATCGCGAAAAATCCTGGCACGAGGACGGCGAGGTGAACCAACGAGCGGAGTGGCGTCAGTTCTTTGATAGAACCGTGACAATGTATTAGCCGATCTTGCTGATCGCATCGTCCAGATCAGTACACAGCGTCAGGACTTTATTGAGCTGAGTGATCTTGAAGACGTCCAGAATATCTTTCTGGATGCTGCACAATGCCAGCTTCCCACCAGCGGTACTGGTTTTCTTGTGCATCGTGATGAGTTTTCCCAGGGCCGCACTGGAAAGGTATTCCACCAGTGTGAAATCCAGGATGATTTTCTTTCGGCCGTCTTTGTCAACCAGTGCAAACAATTCTTGCCCGAGCGCATCGATATTGGCTTCGTCCAAAATCTTCTTCTCAAGCAGACGCGCAACAGTGACGCCACTAATTTCTTCGATATCAATCCGACGATCGGACTTTGACATTGCCAGCCCCTCTTAAACAACAAAGAAATCTCGACGAATTCATCGAGAAAGTTTTCTGAATCCACCACAATCATACGAATTTTTGAATCAACGTTCTGCGGACGCAACTCTACTTAACATTGCTGTCAAAATAGATATTGCAGGCCATTTTGTATCACAATTCTCCGTTACCGGACGTCCGATCATTACCCCGTAAGTCGCTACTGTCAAGCGATGATCCAGTTCCATCTGTGGGAACGGAATTTCCCTACTGCCGACTGTAGCGGGAAATCCGATCCATGAAGCCAAAACGCGACGGAATTCGAGTTTAGTCGATTCAGGCAGGAATTACCTTTCCGTCGACTTATCAGAAGGAATTTCCGGCAAAGTACTCACGACTTGCGCTTGCGTCAAATCGGAACCGGGCGTATTGTATCACTGCACTTTATGTGCGTTACCTCTGCCAGCATCGTCTTGCAGCAAAACAAGTTGACCCCTCAGATAAACCCAATAGGGAACCCGGTCTGCTCCGGCTGACTGTCACGCCGACTATGTCTCGGATCACATGACCCGGGCGTCGGGTGCCCACCTTTAATTCTGAACCATGGGTGTCAGCCACGTTTGCTCAAGGCCGCTGGGAGAGGTTTTTTATTGCGCGGTGTTCCCGCGTATGGGCGATCGGCAGGAAAGGAATTACCCATTCCCAATTCTGCCCTTGGACAACCACTTGCGATTGACCATGCGGAAGGATGCAGATCTGGGACAGATCTGCCTACCTGGTTCAACCTGTCTCGGCTCGAACTCCTTCGGTGCGGCAACTTCGTTTGAGAGAACTGATTCTGCCGCGCGCCTTATTGCGGAACATACTGCGGGCCATCGCCCTGCTTCCATAGTAGCACACGATTTCGCAGTGATGCCGGCAGTTGCTGATCCAGACGGCGTTTGGCTTCGGCATCGTGAGTGCGGGTGCTCAGGTGAGCCAGTATGATGAGTTGGTTCTGGAACTTTTCCGCGCGTTCCAGAATGTCGTCCAGATGCATGTGGCCGAATTTGTGGATCTTTTCTTTGCGATGTTCGGGGCGAAAAAATGTCATTTCCGTGATCAATACTTCAGCCGTAAAGTTATCAGGATGCGCGTCAAGGCCGCCCGGTGATGTGTCGCCAGTGAAGGCCAGGATCGGTGTCAGGAATTCTGCCGCGACTTCGATGCCCTGGAATTTCAGATCACGAATCTGATCGCCCATGAGTCCATGGAACTCGGGCTTCAATTTTTTCCGCACGTCATACACAACGTATCCTACGGACGGTACTGTGTGCGTCGTGGAATAAACGGCTACGCGATGTTCGCGAGACAGCGTGAGCACATCGCCTTCTTTCACGCCGACCAGTTCGCAATTCATGCGACCGCGATCCAGTCGTTGCCAGGCTTTCAGCATGGACCAAACCGGATCAACCACCTCTTCAGGCAAATAGATCGTCGGTGGCTCCATTTTCATCATGCGTCGCCGTGCAACGTATACCGGTAGCGCGGCCAGATGATCCAGATGCGCGTGCGTCACCAGAAAGTATTGGGTTCCCATGAAAGCCCACGGACTGGCTCCCAGTTCAAACCCGATTTTGAGTTCCTGGATGCGCCAGTAACTCTGCACGGCGGCTCGGGAGTAGCCATCGATAGTCAACGCTTTGTGACGAACGGTTTCATACGGCAGGTTCTCAACCATGATTCGGTCTGTTTTCCTGGGGCGACTGGGTCAGGTCGCGGATTAAATAGTCGCGGGCGTGTTCCGAAAGTCGTTGTGCCGTAATCAGGTCATAGTGGACCAAGCCTAGAAACAGCATCAAGGAACCTGTTTGAATGACATTGATGAGTAACCCGATCACTGACAGAAAGCTGTAGACGCTGGCCGTTGAAACGCCGTTGGGTACAAATCGAATCAGCACGTAGACAGCGCTGATCATGACAGTCATCAAACTTGTCGTGATTGCTGTCCACAACGCGACGCGACGCAGTGTGGTCCTGTCCATTTATCAGTCCTGTTTTTTGGTAAAGATCAGAATGTGCTGTCGAGGGAGAACATCAATAGTTTCAGTCCACTTCAGTCCAAACTCCGCTTGCTCCACTTCTTTCTTTGCCTGCACTTGTGACATCTTATGAATTTCTTTGATCGGTACCGCTGGATCTTCTTTGCGGTATTCGACAAGTACGACTCGTCCGCCGGGCTTCATTGACTTCGCGATATCGGACATCATTTCATAGGGAAATTCAAATTCATGGTACACGTCCACCATGATCGCGAGATCCACACTGGCTGGTTCCAGCCCGGTCTTGTACTGAGTTCCCTTGACTGGCTCGATGTTCTTGATCCCGAATTTTTTGCAGTTGGCTTTCATCCGTTTCAACATTTCATCCTGAACATCAACCGCCATAACTTTTCCGTCTGGAAGTATCTGTTCTGACATCCGCAGCGAAATGACTCCACTGCCAGCTCCGATATCTGCGACAACCTCACCGGGCTTCAGTTGAAGCGATTTCACCAGCAGCTCTAAGCGTTCTTCTTCTTCACGGCTGGATCGTTCCAGCCAGTCGGCCCCCTGCCCTCCGGGACCAAAGCCCATGACATGAGCAATCTCTCGACCCATGTAGAATTTTCCGATTCCATTGGGGTCGTGGTCAGGTCGCTTTTCGTAGCGTGTTTCGTCAACGACAGTTGTGGGGCTTTTTGTATCTTCCGATTTGTCTGCGGCAAATGCCGTCGAGCCCAGACACAATGCAGCGATCAGAACATTCATTATCTTCATTGAACACCTCTTTCTTGTGTGAGTCGCGGTCGCGAGATCGCATTCAACCTTTCACTTTATACCCGATTGTCTGCAATTCCGCACGTACACGGTCTGCATGAGTCCCCTGAAGTTCCAGGCCATCGTCTGTGATCGTTCCACCCGCACCACAGCAATTTTTGAGTCGTTTTAGCAGCGTTGGCAAATCCGTGTCTTCCGGAGCTAGTCCGCGAATCACCGTCATCATGCGGCCGTGCTTGCGTTTTTCGACCGCAATTTTCGCCGTCTGTTTACCTGGCGGAGTGCGAACAGGTTCCAACGGCGGACAGGTGCATTCGGATTCGAGCTTCTCGCAGCGATCACAATGCGGCGGCCGATCAAAGACTGTTCCGGCAAGGAGTCCCATCCTGATTTATTCCTGACTGGACAGGTCTGGAGACCCGTCCTACATGTTTTAAGGTATATAGTTCAATGTGTAATAGCCCACAGGATGTAGCAACGGCAATCCGCTGGCCGATCGCAATCCGTCAGCATGCAGTTCATGCACATGTCCGCGCTGCAAACCATCGACTTTGAGTTTCACCGATTTGCCGTCCGCTGCGACATCGATCTGGCTGATCACAGGTTTTGTGTGGTCAACTTCCGGACTGCCGTACGACGACTGAAAAATGTAGCAGTACGTTTCCATCGTCCATGTTTCCGGCTTGCGAGCGATCTCAGGATCGACCGGTTCTGTGAAGACCAATTCAAAACCATCCGATTTCGCTCGCATTTCCTGAATCTCAAACGGTACTTTGCCGGTCCATCGCAGACGTTCCAGCGAAAACGGCTTTGTCCCGCGTGAGCCCCAGCCGCGATTTGTACCGCCGACAAACATCGTTCCGTCGTCCGTCATTCGCAGTGCTAAGGTCCCGGAGCTGATACCTTCGCGAAACGGAAAACACGCGCCTTGATAGTGGCCGTTGATTTTTTCGATAAAGCAACGCATCACCGTGCTGTGAGTGACATCGCCAACGAACATTTGGTTCTCAAATGGTCCGAATTTCCCCTGAGACACATCACACGCAATGCCGCTTGCGCTCTGCCCCATCTTTTGGTACGGGAACAGAATTACTGGCGGTTCGTATTCCGGAATTTTATCGGCCTCTGTCATGATGCGACTGCCGCTGACTGGTTCTGTCGGAGCTGAATCCTTGCCGCCCTCGGTGAGCGAGAACCAGCGATTGCCGCCAGGATGGCCTTGAAACGATCCAGGTCGCAGCCATTTCAGACTGCATGTGCCGTTCCATGGTCCCTGATTGTCGGTGTAGAACACGTCGCCTTCGGCATTGAAGCCAATACCGCCTGGTGATCGGACACCACTGCAGGTTGGCGTCATCTTGCCATTCTGATCGATTCGCACGGCCCATCCGCGCCAGGGGCAATCGCTTCCGAATGAACCGGTGAGGCACAGCGTCACCCACATGTTGCCGTCCTTATCAAACGGCGAACCAAAGGCGTACTCGTGATAATCGCCGTTGATGCTCCAGCTATCGTTGAAGGTTTCAAAATCGTCGGCCTTGCCGTCATTGTCGGTGTCACGAAGACGAGTCACCTCGCAGCGTTGTGTGGCATAGAGCCAGCCGTCTTTGTAACTCAGGCCAAGAATTTCGTGCATTCCCTGGGCGTACAGTTCGAACTTCGCGGCTTCCGGATTGTCGCCCCATGCGTCTGATACGCGGTAAATGTCGCCTCGGCGAGTCGCAATGGCCAGAGTGCCATCAGGCAACGGTTCGATCGCGCCAGCCTCCAGCACGATGCCTTTGGGGATTTGGAATTTTGTGAGCTGGTAGAAATCATCTTCCTTTGGTGCGGCAGCGTCCTGAGCTATGACAAGGGAAGATGAAATCGCCATGAGAAATACGGCGGAGATGATTTTATTGATTTCCATGGATGAGCTTTCAGATTTCATATGTCTCATGTTGCGTGGAATTCTCGCCAACCGTAGGACGGCACTCCAGTCCCGTCCTGACATGAATCCACTGGATGGGTCTGGAGATCCATCCAACCAATACTTTACCAAACAATCGTATAATGAACCGTCGCTTGGCCTTCTGCAGTCGCTTGCACCGGCACGAGCAATTCCTGTCGTCCATCGATCGTTCTGACGATCGGTTCGACGCCATCGAATTTTAATTTCATGCCGTTGACAGCAAACACGCCATCGACGACATCAATCTTTTGATCCACCGCGATTAGCAGATAGACGTTCTCAATGCGGCCGGTCGATTTGACAACCAGAGTTCGCTGCAAGCCGTTGTCGGGACTCGCCACAAAAGGCATGATCGAATCCGTAATGCTGAGTTCATTCCACTGATACCTGAAACTAGGCACGCCGCCCGGATCGAGAGTGTATCCCTTGAAATGAAATCCGCTCTCACGAGGTGCCTTGTCCGGCCACTTTTCGTCGAGCGACACCAGAGTGGCCATTGGAGGACCAGCAGGCAGCGTCATGACGTGGTCGCCCAGCGGCGTTTGATTGCCGGGACCGCGACCTTCCCAGTGCTTCGACGCATCAATAAACGCACCGTGCCAGATCAGGCGTGGCGTCATCTGTTCGGCATCCCATGCAAAGTGAGCTTTCTCTTTGAACCCCACGGCAATGCCGCGTGGCGATAGGCCTTCCAGAAAGTTTCGATAGATGATCGGACGATCAGCAGGAATCAGCTCAATCGCTTCCTTCATCAGGCCGGATGGAATCTTCGCTTGGTTGCCGTCGAGCAAGTACTGCCAAATGGCTTCAATCTGAACGTTTGGATCGCCATGCAGAATATCGGGAACGACAGATCGACCATTCGGCCATGCCGCTGGCATACGAGTTCCCGGACGATACTTCTGTGGATCCATCAAATAGCGATGAAACCAGTCGCGTCGCAGTCGCCGCGTCATCGTGGTCATGTCGAGCGACTGAATTCCCGTCGCAGCAAATTTTTCGAACGTGTGACATTTGATGCAGGACAATGCCTGATCGCCAACCATCAAGCGAGCGTCCGCCTTGATTCGATGATCGGCTTCGGGCATTGCGATTGAGGCCACAGATTCCTGAAGGTCACTGGCGATGAGTCGCGGCACGAGTGCATCGGCGGCTGCATCGCCGAACTTCGGCATGCGTGTCTTCATGTAAGGCCGATCCTTCGCACCTTCTTTCAGAATTGTTTTGAGCCATGATTCATTCAGCTTATCGCCAGCACCGTCCAGCGCTGGTGGGATTCGGCCTTCGTCACCCATCTCTGGAATCGTGCCAGTGAAGACATGCGTCATTGGTTCCGAAACGCCGCCGATTGTTCCGCGTGCATGACAGGCGTAGCAATTCATGGTGAGCATGACTTGCGTGATTTCTGTCTTCGCATCAGTTGCTTTCAATGTGGCGTTCGGCCCACGCGATGCCAGCATCGCGGCAGTGATGTCGTCTCGCTGGCGTGTGCTGAAGGCAAAATGCGGAACGTTCGCGGCTGGCTGTTCGGCGAGACAACCACCCATCGTTTTTATGTCCGGAAACTGTGGAGCTTTGCCAGTCCATGTGATCCGTTTGTCGCCGTCACCGAACTGATGGCAGGCGGCACACCCGAGTGCAGCAAATGCGTTGCGACCCTGTGCGATAAACTCGTCTGTTACCACTTTCGCGTCATCTATTGGTGGCTCAGTAGCTTCTCGCTCCAGCGTGACTAATCCTGCGAGCGGCTGACGTGGCAGCTTTTTGCCCTGGATGTCGACTTCCAATTCTTCGCCTCCGTGATATTCAAAGTATTCGACGACAACTTCATGAGCGCCGGTTGTCAGGGTCTTGCGGCCATCACGAAAACCGCCCGGATGCACGCCGTCGTTATCGACGACGAGTTCGCCGTCGATCAGTAGCTTGGCACCGTCATCGGAACTCAGGAAGAACTGAAATTCGCCGTCCGATGGAATCTGCACATAGCCCGTAAAGCGTAGTCCGAATGTATCGACTCTCGGCGACACACTAACGGAGAAGTCGGTCGTTTCACCGGAATCCTTTGGCGTGAGTTGAGAAAAGTCGGGCACCTTCTGCCAGTCGCCTTCGTAGTAATCAAAATGAATGTTGGCTTTGACTTTTACGTGCTTCAGCAGATAGCTGGCGATGTCACGAGCTTCTTCCGGCTTGAGATTCAATGCCGGCATTCGACCTGATGGACGTACGGCATGCGGATCCTGCAGGAATGTAATCAAGCTGGCGAGCGTGTATTTTTCGTCGAGGTTACCGAGAGGCATCGCGAAATCAGGAGTTGCGTAACCAGCGCCGGATAAATCTTTTTTCTTCGGTTCGTCATCGGCGTCGTCATCGTCATCTTCCGGCGGTGGGGCCAGTCCATTGCGAATGGCTTCAATCGCAGTGACGTCTCGCTGATCGCCATGGCAGGCCGCGCAACCGACCGCATGAAATAGTTCTTCACCGCGTCGAACAGCTCCTATGCTGACGCCCGCCGGACGCCATGACTTGCCTTGAGTCAGAAATGCGGCAATGGCTTCTGCAACGGCTGCATCCGACTTGACGCTGGCGATAGACGGCATAGCCGTTCCAGGTTTAAGAGCCTGCGGATCGTGAAGATACTTCTTTAGATACTCCGCGTTCGTTCGTTCGCCGATCTGCGTTAAAATCGGTGCCTGACGCGGTGCCATGACCTGCCCGTCGAAATTTCCGTGGCACGACTGACAGTTGAGTTCCGAGATCAGCAGTCGTCCCGCATCGACAGAGTTTAAATGCTCACTCCGAAATCGTTGATACGCCGGCACGACGACGCCGTCAGCAGCGAAAGCGGTCGTCGAGGCAAGCAATGCGATCAGTGTCAGAAAGAACTGGGTGGGACGGTTCATTGAGAAACACCGTGGATGCGCGTGATGGCGAGTGTTGTTCACGCAGGAGACGTGGATGCGATTAAGAACGTATTTAAGCGGGCTGCGGCTTTTTTTCTACGGCTGCAGGCTTTGAAATTGTTGAAAGAACTGATTCGATGTCATTCAAGACGGTTGCTGAACTGCGGGCTGCGTTGGCACTATTGAATACCAAGTGACGCCTTCAGACATAAATCAATCTCTTTCATCCCTTCTGCTGGGAGTGATCCGAGTTTTCGACGCACGAGTGATTTTTCCAGCGTCGCAAGGTTTTCACACGTGACGACAGAATCATGTGCCAGACCTGATTGCTGTCCGGCTGGTGATGCAAACTCCACGAGCAACTGAGTCGGCTGCCGACTACGGTGCTTCGTCGTTGTGATGGCCGCAACAATTACGTTCGCCATGCGGCGATTGTTGGTATCATTCTGCACAACCAGCACCGGGCGTTGCTTCGCTCCTGTACCGGATGAGAATGGAAACAGAACCGTTACAATATCGCCGCGATTGAGGATCATGATTGTGGCGGGACTTCTTCGTTGTAAACATCCAGCGCCGGATCTTCCCACACGTGGGACAGTGTTCGCTCCTGTGCTGCGTACGTCTCGCTTATTTCGAACGGCTCATCATCGAAGAGAACTTTACAACGTTCGAACAGCTCTCCGCGGACAAGGAAGTAGACAGCATTCGTCACTGGATCAACTACCGGCACGGGAAGGTTGCCATGTTGTTCCAAATCTCTGCGTTGTTCAGATGTAAGTTGCGTAGCCATGTCCAGATTCTAGCAATGATCATGGGCGAATAGAAAGGTTGAAATTTTGTGAAGTGAGATTCAACACCTGTTGTGTTTTTCAGGGAGTGACTGGAGTCTGCCCTGGTTTTGGTTAACGGTCGCTCAACCGTCTCACGACGACTGACGCGGCGGCCATTGCAAACGCGGCCGTCATAAACGTCGCGGTCCCGTAGATGACTCGCCGTTTTTCGCAAGCATGAGGCGAATCTTCGCGGTGAGGGCAGATGCATTGAAATCCTTTTTCGACATCCCATTCCGGAACTTCCGGTGCCCGTACTTGTTCTTCGGAATAGACGACAGGCAAACCGACTTCGCCATCGGTTCCGTAACCTCGCTTTGCCAACTCCTTGCGGATGACTCGAGCGAGTGGATCAACTTTCGTGCGACTCAAATCGGCCACTCGAACCTGAGTCGGATCCAGCCTTGCTCCGGCACCAGTGATGCTGATCACCGGAATGCCTTCCTTCAGACATGTTTCCAGCAGCAATACTTTGGATGTCACGTTGTCGATCGCATCAATGACGAAATCAGGACGCGGTGTGAGCAGCGCGGCGGAAGTCGTTGCATCATAAAACGCCTGTACGGGATCAACCCAGGCTTCCGGATGAATCGCACGCACACGTTCTGCGAGAAGCGCGGCTTTCGATTGCCCGACCGTGCCCGGAAACGCCTGCAACTGACGGTTGACGTTAGTGAGACAAACGTCATCAAAGTCTACCAGTGTCATGCGTCCGACCGCTGACCTTGCCAATGCTTCCGCCACATAACTGCCGACGCCGCCAAGGCCAAAAATAGTGACGTGCGATTGCAGCAGTCGCAGAACACCATCATTGCCCATCAACCGCACAAAGCGATCCCAACGCCGATGGATCTTGTCGATGACCGGCGGAAGGTCTTCTCGCTGCGGCCGTGCGCTTACGCCGGGCGCGGATTCCCAAGCGCGGATCCGCGTTTGCTTCGGCAACCCGGCATCCAGTTCAGGAATTGCTGAGCCCTGATTTTCAGTACAGTCCTGGCTTTCAGTGCAACAATGTTCGTCAGTAGGGGAATGCAGCGGAGGTTCTCCGGTTGGTATTGATGTGTCGCGGTGTTGAAATCGAACGTTTGTGGAAGTGTGACGGACGAGACGTTTCAGAGCAAGCCGTCGAAAAACTGTATTCAGCGCACTGCCTCGGCGAGCGGCATGCGTCAGCTTGCCGGTACACTGTGATTTTTGCAGTTTTGAAGTACTCCGCCCAAAATGAAGTTGGAGGCATCCCAGTGGTACCGGTGGGCTGACGCCACACCGCTCGCCGAATTCGTTTCGCTACGCATTCATTCTTTCTGCCGCTAAACTCTGACAATTCCTGGATCAACTCCCCTGCCTTTGAAAGAAGCCACATGACACTTTCGCTCTTTCCACGCAACGTTCTTTTATTCATCTTCGTCGTGCCATGTCTGATACCACGCCTGCCATCGACGGTTGCTGACGATGCTCCCGGGATCGCGCTGCCAGCCACGGATGACGGCTTGCCAGGCGCTGGCCCGATCCGGCGATATGACTGGTTTAAAGGATTGTGGAACGAGCGGCGATCGGCGTGGGCGAAGCGAGTTCAGCAGGATCAGAACGCGGTCGTATTTCTCGGCGATTCCATCACCCAGGGCTGGGGCGACAATCTGCACGGCGAGTTTCCAGGTATGAAAGTCGCCAATCGTGGGATCAGTGGCGACACGACACGCGGCATGCTGATTCGAATGAAAGGCGATGTGCTGGATCTCAATCCGACTGGCGTCGTGATGTTGATGGGAACAAATGATCTTGAAGAAAAAGCTGAACCACAAGTCATCGCTGACAACGTGAAACTGATCATTGCGGAGCTGAAGAAACACAATCCGAAGATGCCGATCGTGTTGTGTCAGGTATTCCCCAGCTCGGCGACAAAGAGCCGCCCTGCTGACAAGATTAAAGAAATCAACAAGCTCTGTGCGGACGTTGTGCGAGGCGATCCGCAAATCACGGTGCTCGATACCTGGACATTGTTCGCTAACGATCAAGGTGATGCCAAAGCCGAAGAAATGCCGGACCTTCTGCATCCTAATGATGCTGGCTACGTGAAATGGGCCAACGCGCTAAGGCCCGTTCTGGCGACACTGGGATTCGTCGAAACCGAAGCCGACGACTTTCAGCCCGAGCCAGGGTTCGTCAGTTTGTTCAATGGCAAGGATTTGGCCGGTTGGGGCTATCGTGTGACTCCGGAAAAATCACGAGCCGGGGCTTTGAAGTGGATGGCGAGCGATTCAAGCGTCGCTTGGCCGTTCGTCGATGAGCCAGTCCGCTTCGATGGCAAAAACGTCACACCCGAAGGTCGTTACCTTGCAAAGAATGGACGTCTGGTTGTGACAACGCCACCTGAAGGTCGCAAGATTCAGCAGCTCTATACGACTCAGGATTTCAGCGGCAACTTCACGCTGAAGCTGGAATTCCGAGCGACACCCAATGCTGACAGCGGCGTATTTATCCGAGATCCACAGCTCCAATGCCGCGACTTTCCACTCGCCGGACCCTACAAAGATTTGAAGCACTTCAAGTCGGGCGACTGGAATGAAATGGTCATAGTTGTGAAGGACGGCGTCGCTCATTGCACCTGTAACGGCGAAGTGATTGAAGCGGCGATGAAAATTCCAGCAACTGGCCCGATCGGCCTTGAAGGTGATCGAGGTCAAATGGAGTATCGTCGAATTCGGATTAGTCAGGAGTAACCGAGTTTCGGCAATGGCGTGTCGGCAATGTAGGACGGGACTCCAGTCCCGTCCTGATCAGTCTGCTTCAGGACGGGTCTGGAGACCCGTCCTACATCAACAGCCCTACCCCATCAACTCCGCAATCGGTTTGCCGTGATCCACAATCGGCGTCGGGCGACCGTTAAAATCTTTGATCATCGTGCTGGCGGCATCGATTCCGAGGTGATGGTAAATCGTGGCAAGGAAGTCACCAGCCGAACAAATTCGTTCGATGGAATCCTCGCCCCGTTTGTCCGTGGCTCCGATCACGCGGCCGGTTTCAATTCCGCCACCCGCCCAGATGTTTGAGAACGCTCGCGGCCAGTGATCGCGGCCTGGCTGCATCGTGCCCGCCGCAGCACTGGCATCCCCGGCACCGGTACTCGGCGAATGCTCGATCTTTGGAGTGCGACCGAATTCTCCAGTTACGACCACCAGAACGCGTTTATCAAGACCACGTGCATAGATATCTTCAATCAATGCTGACACCGCCTGGTCATAGGCCTGAGCGCGAAATTTCAATGCATCGAACACGTGATGATTGACCGCATGGTCGTCCCAGTTTTGAACTCGACCGCACAAGGGACCGTTCAAGCTGGTTGTTAAAACTTCCACACCTGCTTCGATCAACCGTCGCGCCATGAGCAGTTGCTGTCCCCACGCATTGCGACCGTAGCGATCTCGCGTGCGATCATCTTCTTTGGTCAGATCAAATGCGTCGCGTGTCTGCGGATTGGTAAGCAGGGTCATGGCCTGCTCTTCGAACTCATCAAGTGCGCCAAGTTCTCCCTGCCGATCGAAGGCACGTTCCAATGTGTCCAGATTTTGCCGCAGAGATGTGCGTCGGTCGAGACGTTTGATTTCGCCTTGGTCTGACAGGCCGATGTTCGGAACAGAAAACGTCGGAAGATTTGGATCACCGTTCACAGTAAACGGAGAATAAGCATCGCCCAGATACGCCGGGCCGTTGTATTCGAGTGGCGGCTTGATGCCAACATAACGAGGCAACGGATTTGTTCGCACGCCTTCCTGAGATCGCAGATAATTTGTGACCGTCATCCAGTCCGGATATTTGGGTTTCGGTTTGTCGCGAGTATCCGGATCGCCGGACAGCATCTGCATCGAACCTGCTGGATGGCCTCCGGCGGTCTGCCGCATGGAACGCAACACGGTGAATTTATCCGCGATCGCTGCCTGCATCGGAAGCAGTTCCGTGAACTGTAAGCCGGGAACCCTGGTGTCGATGGTGGAAAACGGACCACGATACGCGCTGCCAGAATCTGGCTTTGGATCGTAGGTGTCGATGTGCGAACATCCGCCCGGTTTCCAGACCATAATGACGGCCGATTTTTCGTTCTTCGGTTTTCCGTCGGCTTCAGAGGCTTGAACGCTTGATGCACGCAGACGCAGCAGACCCGGCAAACTCAGACTACCAAACCCAGCAAGTCCCATGCGGATAAATCCGCGCCGGCCAGCGGAACCGAAAACATTCGGTCCAGGACATCGGACGACAGATGATGCATAAAATGGATCGCTCATAATGGCACCTGTTTGAGAATAGAGATTGACTGTGAGCCGACAGCGCTAGCTGCGGGCATTGCACCAGAATAATCCGCAACACCAATGGCCCGCGGCTAGCGCCGTCGGCTCATGCAACCTACTTCACACGAATCGCAATCGGCTCTGACAACACAATATCTGCCGTGTCCTTCGGAGCCGCCTGATCAGTCACGGTTTTGAGTTTCGCGGCCGCCGCTGTCAATGCGGTATCCGCAGCCTGTTTTTTTGTTGTCGCTTCGGCTACAGCAGCGTCGGCTGCAGCCTTGCTGTCTGAAGCCGCCGACGCTGCTTCGTCCGTTCGTTTTTGCAATTCAGTTGTTGCCAATGCGACCCCTTCTTCTGCGGCTTTGTGGACCGTTTCAGCAGCCGTCACACTTTGCGGATTGTAACGATATTTCACCACCGCACTGCCGTAGAATGCGATGAGATAGTCGCCCGGCGGAGTTTTCAAAGCCCCGATATCCAGCACGGCTTCAGACTGATCGGCATCCAGAGACACATCGAACCGAGGCACACCTTCGAAACCCGCACCGAATGTTTTGAGTTGCAGAGTTGAACCGGAAAACTCACTGCGACGAGTATGCACCAACGGAATCGTCAGTTTTTCCCCCGTCGCAACTTCCCAGACTTTCTTCTCCGCCGCGATTGTGATCGGTGCAAATTCCGACTGAGTTACTGAAACCAGCAGTCCAGTCACAAGACGAGGATGAGGAATCTCACCCCATGAATCTACAATCGGCCACGCCATGGCGGCCATGTGAACAGATCGCTGTTCGACCTTTTCGTTCAGAACAGACTTGCCAAAAAACGAGACGTTTGCCAAAGCCGTCGGAGCATTTTGATCGGCCGTGATCACCATGATGCCGCGAGTTTTTCCGGCAGGAATTTTTAATCCTTGAGCCGTCACACCTTCCGGCAGACCTTCCATCACAAGTTCAATCTCGCCATCGAAGCCATCGCGTCGAACGGCCGCAACTTCCAGTGCCACGGTTGATCCGGCACGCAGAGCGAGTGGCTTTGAAAGTGCATTTCTATCGCCGTTGCGAAGTTCCATGTGCAGGCCCCACGCTGCGATCGCGAAATCCGGTTCGGCTTTGCGAATGATCAGCCGATAGATGTTGCGTACATCGTTTCGAGTTCCACCAAACAGGTCCGTGAGTTGCAATCGATAGGTGCCGTCTTCCGGAATGTCCAGCTTTCCAATGATGTCCGAAGAGCCACCATCAAACGGAGGCCCGTCATAGGCGTAACCATTGCTTGAGGGCTTCATCGGACTTGCGATATCCGTGAATTCTGCGACGTCTATCAATTTCTGATCCGCGCCTTCTCCAGTCACGCGCTGGACGATCACTGCAGGATCGGTTGGTCGCCCTAGTCTTTCAGAAGCGACTTCAATCCACCAAACATCGCCCTTGGTTGCCGTGAATTCAAATCGATCCACATCGGCTGCCGGAAAGAAATTCCCGGCGAGATCACATGGCAACGAAATCTTCTGAGCTTCAGCCTGACCGTTATTGGGCTCTGCTTCGGCCAGAGCCGGGTTCTCTGCAATCCCTTGTGGCGGCCATGAAAATGAGTTCACTGTTTTCGTCGCTGCGAACACAGGCAATAGCGCATCTGCAGCGAGTTCCTGAACCGAAAGGCGATAGTAAAAAGCCGGGCCGCCTTTGAATGTCAGTTCATGAACCTTGATCACATGCTTGCCATCTTCTGTGGCCGTAAAGTCCAGCATTCCGCCGCGTCGTTCGACAACCCGATCGCGTCCTTCAGAATCACCGATAATCAGCACGGCATCAAGTTTCGAATCAATCCCGCGCGAAGCACAGTTGACCACGTATCGATTTCCTTTGACGGCCGTAAACCAGTAATGATCAACCGAACGATCCGTCATGACGGCATTGGCGATGGAATTCACGTTCAGTTCCATTGCCGTCTGCAGCGATGTGTTCGCGGTCGTTCGAGTGACTTCGGGCAGCGTATCGACACAGAAAACCCGCGACGATGAAATGCCGAGCCGCGTCATAAGTCGCGCTTCATGAATTCCCGTTGGGCAATCAGCGGCAATCGTGACGATGTATTTGTTGGGTTCAGGCTGACCGTTGGCGTCGAGTTTCGGCGTCGCGGCAATTCCAGGATGCGTGAAGATCATTTGACTGATGTCTTCGATGTTCTCACCCGAGATAGTGATCTCAACCTGCGTTCCGACGGTGCCCCCCATCGGCATCGTGGTGAGAAGTCGCGGGAGCGGCAGGCAAACGGATTGGGCATGGAGCAAAGCGCTGAAAAGAACGATGCCAATCCAGACGGTTCTGCGAATGAAAGTTGGAAGTAGATTCGTTTTGGTCATCATCATCTGACTCATCAAAGTTCACGTTGAATATTTTTTGTACGCCGAATGGTTGCAGACCTGAGACAGGTCTGCCTACGTAGTTTGACCTGTCTCAGGTCAACAACCCAGCAACTTAGTAAACCAAGAATGGAACGCTTTCCAGTTAGCTGTCGCCTGCTCTCGTTCATGGGCTCCAGCCTACCGAGTAGAAATATGTCACACGGAGGCAGGAGCCTCCTGGCAGTGTGTTCCGAGGCTGGAGCCTCGGAACAAATGGTGGTTAATGATTAAACAAAAACTCTTTCGTATTGATCAACGCCCAAATCAGATCTTGAAAATCTGTCACCGCAGCAGCCTGCGGATTGATCGGATTTCCCGCTGCATCGAGCTGTGGCTCAGTGAGATAATCCACTGCCACTTTCATTTCATCATCACGTGGCCCGCGAGAAAATGCAGCTTTGTACAATTCACGAATCCGATCTTCCACTGGCGTTTCAGATTTCGCCAGCCGATCCGCTCGACCGCCGCCAGTTGCCAGTTTGGCTTTAATGTCACCTGCATTCATCAGATGCAGACTTTGAGCGAGGCTCGACGATTGAATGCGTTCGCATTCGCAAACGCTTTCGTTCTCTGGCCTGCCAAAGACTTTGAGGAACGGTGAGGCGTTGTTGTAGCTGTTATCGGGCAACGCGATCGCTCGAGTCCCCGACGGCAGATTCGGAAAATCCGTACGGGCACCAGTCAGATCATCAATTGCATCCAGCATCACTTCGGCCTGCAGTCGGCGAGGATAATAGCGAGAATAGTTTTGTTCGTCGGCGACGTTGTATTCGTTCGGCACGGAACTGAGTTGATACGCATTTGATCGCGCGATGATTCGTACGAGCTCCTTCAGGTCAAATCCACTTTCAACGAAATGCTTTTCAAGCGCCGCCAACAATTCGGGATTGGTTGGAGGATTTGTGTCTCGGATATCGTCTTCCGGTTCGATAAGTCCTCGCCGCATGAAATGCTTCCAGTAGCGATTTACCACAGCCTTCGCGAAGAACGGATTTTGAGGATCGCTCATCCAGTCCGCCAGCTTGAGCCGCGGATCTTCGTCGGGAGCGATTTCAGAAATCGCATCACCGAGCGCCGCAGGCTTCAACGAAGCACCGCTCTTAATGTTGGTTGCCACCGCGACACCACGCTTGTGGAAGATCAAATCTTCACCGCGCGTCGCAGAGGGCTTGCGACCGACCTGAGTGAAAAATGCTGCCATGCTGTAATAATCATCCTGGCTCCAGCGTTCGAACGGATGATGATGACACTGAGCACACTGCATTCGCACGCCGAGAAACAACTGAGCCACATCTTCCAGTTGCTGCTTGGGTTCCTTGACTCGCTTGTACCACGCAACGGGCGGATTCGCGATGACAGTCCCCGTCGCTGCCAATAGTTCACGAACAAGCTGATCGTATGGCTTGTTCGCCAGAAGACTGTCGCGCACCCAGGCATAGAACGCAAAATTCGACGTCATATCACTGGCATCATCACGGCGATTCTTGAGCATCGCCGTCCACTTGTTAGCGAAGAAGTCTGCATACTCCGGACTTCGCAGCAATGAGTCAATCACTTGTTCACGACGGTCGCTGTCTTGATTTGCTAAGAACGTCTGCGTTTCAGCGTCGGTTGGCAAACGACCTGAGATATCGAGCGTCACACGTCGAATAAATGTTGCATCATCGCAAACCGGTGATGGTGGAACGCCAATTTCTTTCAGGTTACTGAAGACAAAATCATCTACGAAGTTTTTCGAAGCGGGCACGTTTTCGACCAGTGCTCCGAGCGGAACTGACGCACTGAAAACAGCCACCCTGCCCTGATACCGAACCATTACGGCGACTTTGCCCGGGATGTCGGAAATTTTCACGAGCCCGCTATCACTGACATCGGCCATGCCTTTGTCATTTGATTCGAACAGAGCCAGCCCCGTCACATCGCGCTCACTGCCATCGGCATACTTCGCAACTGCCTTCAGTTGCTGCTCTGCATTTCGCTGAACGGTCCCACGCGATGGCTGCACTTCGATGGCCGTCAACTGCGGCGCGGACTCAGCATCATAGGCCATTCCCTGACGAACCCAGTTCAGCAGCAAGTGGTAGTTTTCAGAATCCACTGGCACGCGAACTCCGCCACCATGCGGCATACGCCCCGTCGCCTTCATCAGCAGCAAGCTATGTTCCGGAGCTGCTGGAAACAATCTGCGACCTCGATCTTCCTTCACCAGATGTTCGTAATCTTCTTCCGGCTCAAACCCAAGCAGCGAAAGTTGAAAACCGTTTCGTCCACCACCCGCCTTGGCATGACAAACACCGGCGTTGCAACCGGATTTCGTCAGCACCGGCATGACGTCGTTGACAAAACTTACGGCGCGCTGATCATCAGCATGCAACGCAGGCCCGAACAGCAATGTTGCGAACATTGCCATCACAAGGTTGCGCATTGGCTGGCGCGCGATACGAATTTTTGGGCATGAGGCCATACGATTACCGTTTCAGGCCGTGAGGAAGGATGCGACAACTGTGGGTTGTCACACAAAAACGCAGGAGGGGATCTGTCCGGAGACACTGATCAAACTTTGTCCATGGTACTTTAGTTGTGCGGCACTCGTCTATCTTCAACCGAAAATTGAACGTTTTTCCGAGAACTAAACCCCCGACGAACCGGTGCAAAAGGCCATTTGCTGCGATGTGCGCGACCGATTGCCTCTGTTAAGATCGGCCGTTCGGCTGCTTTCTGCGAGGCGAAACGTGTACATTTCGACCTTAGGGCACATTCACTGCGGCGGAACGGGAAAACGCTGGAGCCCGGCAGTGCGAAATTAGCGGATGGCAATTCTCGCTGCAGTTGAGGCGAAGAAAAACGGAAAGAAGGCGCAGGTGAAATCAGTGCCCGGTTGAGAGTAAATCCTCGCAGGGCGGAAATCCATTCCTACGGGAACACATCAACCCGCAGTTTCATCTGGCACGCTCTTAGCATTCCAGAAACCAGCGAATTGCTTATCCACGCTTCGCCAACGACAAAAAGAACCAATCGCGGCGTCGATCCAGTCCAGATCACTTTCTGGATCCGCGACGTCTGGAACAGTACCAACTCCCGGCATCGATTCTGCAAACTTCAGCCAGCGTGATGTCCAGTCATCAGAATCGTCAGGAACGCGAATCTGTTCCACCAGCAGAATGCGATTCAGAATACTGCGCAGGATTTCGGGAAGGACGAGTGACTGAAACTCGACAGACTGCACAAGTTGCTTCTTTGCAACCACACGAGGATTGACAAGTAACATCGGTTCATCGGCAAAGTCCAGTCGCCAGACTTCGCGCCCTAAATCCTGAGCACGCACGGCCAGTAACGGCACGCGACTTAACGATTGCTGTTCAGCATTCTGCGGCGTGATTCGATCACCTACAGCCAGAAGTCTTCCACGAGGCTCTTCGGTAGACACAACTTTGACGCGGAATTTCAGGCCTGCGAGTGTACCGAATTCAGACAGACGGCAACTTGCCGGCGGTGTGATATTTTCCACCAGGCCAAATTCAAATCGAACAAGTTCCAACTGCCGAAACGCTTCGACAATCACGGCAGCGGAATCAGGAAACCCGTAGCTTCCCAGTTCAAATTCTGCGCTAAACGTCTCGATACCGCCAATCCCGGTGACACTGATCGTCACATGTTGTTTCGAGATTCGCCTTCGTCCGGTGAAGTTGAGTCGCGTCATGTTTTAGATACTGTACCGGTCGGCGGAGTCGTGAAGGAGATTCAATGGCGAAGATAGGAACAGACCAGAATTTTGCTGCAGCACTGCGCAACAGGCTGAAGTTTGAACGCATTTATTTATGGTGCTGGTGGTTGGCCTTGCGGAAAACTTCCCTGTGGAACCATACCATCGGGCAATGGTGTGTTTTCTTCGGCCGGTTTTTCTCCCCAACCAATCATGTCGAGGATTTTCTGAGGAATCGTTTCCGCGTATTGAAAACCCAGATAACCGATCACAATGATGCCAGCAATCAGGATCAGCAGCCAGATCATGCTGTATGCATTCCGAGCCATGTCCTTGAGTTTTCGTTTCAGATGAAAAGATTTCTGTTCCTTATCTACTTTCTTGTACAGACTTTGCATGTCTTCCTTGCGAATTGTGACCGACTTTCGTGCGAGTGATTCTTCGACTGCACTGGTGAATTCGGGGAATTGCGCCAGCGGAAAATATGATCCGTCAGCAGACACTTTGGCTCGCGCTTTAGCGTTCAGTTTACCGCTGGCAAGCATTTTCAGAATGCGGCCGGTCGAGTGCTTTTCTACGACAGTCTTTCCACGTTCATCGTCAAACTGAATGTACCAGATTCGTGTTCCAGCGTTTGCAGCGTCTGTCATCGCGCCCAAAGTTGAAGCGGCAGGTGCTGCTGTCGATGTGACAGTTTTACGCATCTTCTGCGTTCCACCAAGCGAAGTCGGCGTTGCCGCGCCACCAAGCCCTGTTCCAATCGGTGAGGCACCTTCAATGAAGCTGAGAGTTTCTCCGTGAACTCCCAGTGCCGAAAGATCCTGAATGATTTCGTCGCAGTTTTTGTAACGGTGGCTGGGATCCTTCGCCATCATTTTGTCGATAATCAAATCCAGGCGTTCCGGAATCTCCGACCGCAAACTGCGGGCGGTTGGGTATGTGCCCTTTTCTTTCGAAAGAATCAGTTCCAGCGCTGTGTTCGCCATGAATGGCAACTTACCGGTCAGAAGATGATACAGCGTTGCGCCGAGTGCGTAGATATCGACTCGTTCATCGACATGTTCATCGACATGTTTCGCGTTGCGGGCCTGTTCTGGTGCCATGTACAATGGCGTGCCAAGTCCGGTGCCGCTTTGTGTCATCGAAACATCTTCATCCATTGCTTTCGCAAGGCCGAAGTCGGCAACTTTAACGACGCCTTTTTGAGTGATCAGGATATTGTCCGGCTTGATATCCCGATGCACCATGTTCTGCGAATGCGCATGCTGGAGCGCTCCTGCGCTGACAATGGCGATGTAAACGGCATCGGCCACGCTGAGTCGTCCGAGGTGGTCGAGCCAATTCTGAACGCTTTTTCCATCAATATATTCGATAGCGGCGAAATGAATCCCTTTGAATGAATCGACCGCATAAATCTTGACGACGTTCGGGTGGTCGATCTTGGCCATCGACTTTGCTTCACGTTCAAACCTCGCAATAAAATCAACTTTCTTGGCCAGTTCTTTCGTTAGAGTCTTGAGTGCAACCATGCGATCAAGGCTGATTTGGCGAGCCAAAAAGACTTCGCCCATTCCCCCTTTACCGAGTCTTTTCTTGAGCTCAAAGTCGCCCAAACGCTGGACGCGATTTGTGCCAGAAGAATCTGATTTATTTTTTTCTTCGGCCAAGGTTCTGATCCTGTAGCTGATCCGGTAGCTGATCCGGTTGTTGAGTCATGCAGCAGCGTACAGCTTTTCATCGGCCTGAACAACTGTTTTTCATCCAGACGATGCGATGCGAGATGCAGTGACTATCCCCAATTTCGGAAGTCTCACGACATAAGCTACAAGAAAAGCTGTCCCGTTTGATGGGCACAGTAGTCATTAAGGGGGTGAAGAGACACTTATGATTGTCCCCCCGAATTCAATTCGAATTGAGATACTCGCGACGATTAAGCTCGTCCAAAAGTCTACTGAGCGCCTGTCGAACGCCATCTTCCTGACGTTCGTGGCGTTGTCGGGTCGAGTCTTCTGCCGAATCAAAATGAAGTTGCAGCCGGACGGCGATTGGATTGCCTCCGCGTCGCATGATCGCGAGCCATGCGACGCCGTCCAGTTCTGCCGGTGCATTGGGACCGAGATGACCTGTGATTGACATCGCTATGGTCGCATGAGGCGTCATATGCAACGCCCTCGTGGCCATGGACGCTGCGACTTCCTGACTGACCACGCCATGTTGCTGAATCATGTCAGAATGAAGTCCGAGCCAAGCGACTTTGCTGTCAATCTGATACACGACAAATGATCCGGCCAAACGCCTGGACATTCCGGGGACTCGTGCGAGTGTCGCTGAGATTAAACCAGCTGTGCAGCTTTCGGCAAGTACAAGATTCTCGCCCGCATTCTCCAGCGTGCTAAATAGTTCGTTCGCAAGTCGATCGCGGCTCTGCTGAGATCCTGACATTGATGTCTCAAGTGTGTTCTTCGGGTAGCTCAGGTTATGCAAAGTATAGCATCAGGACCGATTTGTCGTCATCAACGCTGAGCAATGGGAGGGTATGTATCAATACCCTGTTTGATCGCGGCCAGATTGATTTCGACTTGCAATTGGCTGCCATCTCGTGGTATCAGCCGCAACAGGATACATTGCTTCACACTGGCAAACACCTCTGCACTCCATGTTTCATGGCCGTATTCGGGCGACGGATCAAATACGTCGAGCGACTTCGACGAACGAGACTGCAGGACGAGCACCGTATGGCCGACATCGGATTCAAATCCCCATTCCGAATCAACGACTTGATCCTCTCCTGGAGCTTGAAACGACATCGCCAGAATTCCAAAGTTAGGTTTGCTGCTGAAAAGATCCTTTGGGTTGACCTCTTCCGCAACAACGTCCCAGTTCGTACGGGCGGTTTTTAGTTTGAGGCCTCGATAGAGACCAAGCCAATGGGTTCCACGGCGAGTCAGGCAGATTCTGGCGAGTTCATCTTCGGTTGCCGAAATGCCATGCATTCTAAGCAGACTGGCGGCACATGCGGCCGAACAGGTTTGATTGGTCGTCTGAAAATCCAGTGTGCGATTGTTGAAAGATGGCACACACGATGGAGGCGGACCCAGCATTGGTTTCGCCAGCGAGAAACCAGAAATTCCCACCATCACCGTCGCCAATACGATCCGCCGCAACTGCATGATGCGTTCTGTCTTCAGGTAGACGCCAAGTAAGAATGATCCAACCACTGGCAGCCAATTGCCAAGAATAACTGTGCCCGAAAATGGCAACAGTCGAGTAAGCAGCGGTCGGTCCCAGACGTATTGCAGATAGGCCGCAGTCGCAAGGCAAACCACTGCCTCCGTGCTGAACACGACCACGCGTCCCGCGCGCTTTTGAAGCGATGCACCGGCGACAGCCGCCAGGCCACACAGGGAGATCATAATCCCAAGACTCAAGTACAGGTCGACCATTCTTTGGTCTCCTGAAGACGTGAGGAATTTGGCAAACGCAGCACATGCATCGGCCAGAATTCGAAAAGGTACTAACGGCCACCATGCCGTCTTTGTTAATGTTGTATAAGGAGTATGTCTGTTTTTTGTAATCTCTGCAAGATTTAGATCGGCCAAATCGCGAAGCAATTGCCATTCATATGAAAAAATTTGGGGGTTCGCCGAATTGTGGTATGACGATCTATATTCATGGCGATCGGATGGTCCCGGCGTCAAGTCGGAGAACACAATTGAGGCAAGAAGATTCAAGGTAAGACGAATAGCGAACTCAGATGAGACTCATTTTCTTACCCGAAAATTTTCTTGCCTAAATAAATTTCAATCGGGGCAGTAACACAAACCGAGCCACAAACCGAGCCACAAACCGAGCCGCACACCTCAGCCAGAACTACAGAAACGGTTTCGAAAGTCGTGTCTTTCTGTTTGCGTTTGCAGAATCAGGTGATGCCTCTGGGGCCATCTGCCTCTGGGGCCATCCGGTTCTGAACTTCTGGATGGCCATCTGTGCGTCACAATTAGCTGGCTGATCACGCATCCTCTGCAGGCTGCTTTGGCTTGCCTCTGTTTGCACTGATGTACGCGCGGGACAACATCGCACTACCACATTTTTTGCTCAATACGAGCCAGTTTGTCAGTTCAATCACTGGACAATCGACAATACCAATGGCAATAGGTTAAGATCTCGACGGTCGATGCAGTTGACGGTAACATTCCAATGGCACTCGATTTGACAAAGTAGACGTCACTCTCCGAGTGACGAAGGCTGCAAAACGCGGCCCTTGGCATACATCACTCGGAGAGTGATGGCTACAATAATCGCAAATCGAGTGATATTGGGTAACACCCCCCGGTCAAACTTCAATAAGGCTGTATTCATGAACGGTGCATGGCCGGGAGGATCCTGTCCTCAATGTGGCGATCAGATGCCGGCACGCATTGTCCATTGTCGGTCGTGTCGCGCGTTGCTGAATTCGGAGCTGTCAGAAGACAGCATCGAGATTCCTCAGTTTGTCCCCCTGCCGGAGCTTGCCGTGATTGCTGCCGCGTCGCCAAAAGGTCATTATGTCAGTTGTCCTGGATGTCATCAGGAATTGCGGATTCATGCGAAATATCGCAATATGAAAGTCCAGTGTAAGCACTGCAATATCCCATTCACCTATTCACCGACTGTCGTTATTAACGCCTTTTATGCGCAGTGTCCGCATTGCCAGGAAGAACTCCGTGCGTCGATGAAATATGTTGGGCACAAAGTTGTGTGCAAGCATTGTGCAGGACACATTCAATTGTTACCTGAAACGCCATAACTCAGCATACGAATTGCCCCCTATTCAATGAGCCATGTTGACTCTTCTCGCGCCAGCCGTTCGATCCTGTCTGTTGTCGTGCCAGTCTTTAACGAACAGGATAGTCTGGTTCAATTGATTGATGAACTGAAAGCCGGCATTGGGCGCTCAGTTGCAAGCTTCGAAATCATTCTTGTTGATGATGGCTCGACGGATGATTCCTGGCGTTTAATTTCGGAGTTATCTCAAGCCGCATCCACTGTTGCTTCGTCAGAAAATCACGTTCTGGTTGCAGGAATTCGACTTCGACGCAACTTTGGCAAAGCCGCTGCTCTGACGGCCGGCATGAAGATTGCCACCGGAGAACTTATCCTGATGCTGGATGCCGATTTACAGGACGATCCTGCAGAGTTTCCCGAGCTGCTGAAACAGATCAACGCTGGGTACGACGTCGTAAACGGCTGGAAAGAGCGGCGTCTCGATCCGTGGCATAAAGTTTATCCCAGCAAGGTCTTCAACTGGATGGTGGGAGCAATGTCCGGACTCAAGCTGCACGATCACAACTGCGGCCTGAAACTCTTTCGCTCCGAAGTGGCTCGTGAAATTAAAATTTATGGGGAACTGCATCGCTTCATTCCCGTGCTCGCTCACGCCCGCGGTTTCAAAGTCGCTGAGGTTGCTGTCAACCATCGTCCACGGCAACATGGTCATTCAAAATACGGCGTGCGGCGTTTTCTTCGCGGACTGCTCGATTTGCTGACCGTCACATTTCTCACTGGATTTGGCCGGAGCCCACTCCATGCCATGGGAAGCGTCGGACTGGGGTTTTTCACGATTGGAATGTTGGGTCTTACATATTTGAGTCTGATCTGGATCGCAAATCAGACTGGATTTATTGCGGCCCCCAAGCCTATTGGTAACCGTCCGCTGCTTGCCTACTCAATCGCCGCATCGTTGCTTGGCGGTCAAGCTCTATCGCTCGGGTTGCTAGCTGAGTTGATCGTTGCAAATACGACGCGGACGACTGATAGTTACAGTGTTCGCGAAACCACCCATAAAACCGCTACATGAGATGGTTCAATCGCGAAGCCTTTGCAGCTTCAATGTGCTCACGGCATGTTCTTTGACTTCATCGTGACTAAACCACGCTGGCTTAAATCTGCTGGTTGAGTATAGCTCTGCCTGATCAAAGAAATGTGGCGATGAACGGCGGCCGCTGGTTCCAAAAGGCATCACGCTGTGAGCCATGACTGACGGACCGAACTCGGTGACGGCCATGTACGATGCTCCCACCACCGCGAATCGCTGCGGACGCAGGATGGGAATTTCCGGTGACGAATACACCGTAAAGATGATTCCCAATGGACCTGGAGTGCCGGGACACGGCAGGTGTTTCTGAAACGGATTCAAGCCGATTCCAGCATGCTGCACATCCGGCTGATCGGCTGCTCTCTGCAGAAGATGAGCCTTACCCCACGGATGTTTCCATGTTCCGTGCAAGCCATTGAGTTTGTCTGAGGCGTTCTTCAATGCCACAAACCACGACTGTCGATCGGTAAACTCATTCTTGAGCGTTTCTGCGGGATAGCCGAATCCGTATAATTGTTCGTACCATGCCACGACCAGCGTTGTCTGAGTTGATTCGATTGACGATCGAAAGTCCCAGTTCTGCAGATGCTCCCAGCATTCCGCCACTTCCGCCGCAAGCTGCGGCTGGTTCTTTTTTAGCGCTTCGTAGTCGGCTGCCAGTTTAGGAATCTCTGTCATTGGCCAATACATGCGTGTGTCGTAGGCAAGGGATGACCATTGTTCAAAAGTGATGTCGGTAGCGTCGTTCAAAATCATCCGCGAAATTTTTGACCGTCGCATATCGACGTCGGCGTCTTCAACCATGTAGTTCGGAAAATCTTCCCGTGGAGGATTCTCCGTTTCGGTCGTGGTAAACGGTGATGAATTGCAGCTTTGCACGTAGCCGCACTGAGGATTCAGCACCTGCGGCAGTTCGTTGAACGTGTGAAAGCCCATCCAATCGGCCTTGGGATTGCTGCCATCCACCGGCTGTGTCCACTGAAATGACGGATCGCGTTTTGGAATCGTCCCGTTGTAAGCGTAGAAGATATTATTCGCATCGTCAGCGTAGACCACATTGAACATAGGAATCGCGCAGTGGCTGATGGCTGCTCTCCATGTGGCAAAGTCTTTTGCCATGGTCATGCCCCAGGCCTGCTTCATGCGGTCCATATGAAATAATCCTGCGACCTGCACAGCAAGATAGACGCCTTCCTGCTCCTTCCGCACGATCGGGCCGTGATGCGTTTTGCGGAACGTGAACGTTTGCTCGACCAGATTTGTGCCTTGTTTCACGAGTAAAGTTTCCTGCCAATCTGTGGCGGAACGATAGCCGTTGTCGAAGCGGTAGTTCAGAGGATTCGCTGGATCGTCGAATTGAACGCGCCAGACATCGGCGATGTCCGGCTCATTCACCGTGTAGGTCCAGCCGAGATGTTCGTTGTGGCCAATCGTCGGAAACGGACTGCCGAAGAAACTTGCACCGCTGAAATTCAGACCTTCGTCACTTCTGACATGTAGTTCGTAGAACTGCCCCATGCCGTACCACGGTTGATGAGGATTCGTAAACAACATTGCTGAACCGGATTTCGTTTTCTGCCCGGAAATTGCCCATGCGTTTGAACCAATCGCTGCGCGAATATCTTTGTCAAAACTCGTTTCGGACTCCGGTGGCAGCTCCCATGCATTCAACTTTGCAACGTCGGTTTCCCCGCGTTCGTCCGGTTTGCCGATGTGCGATTGACGATAAACGAAATCCAGAATGATATGGCGATCCATGGCCAGCACATACCACGGCTCAAAGTGTTTCAGCAATCGCGGCTTTTCTGTTGGATGAGTTTCCAGCCAGCGATTGACGCCTGCAGTAAATGCTGATGCCATCTCACGATGTTCGTCCGGGAATTTTTCGAAGTCCGCTTGTGAACGAGCGACGATTTCGAAGCTGCGATTGAGAATGTCTGACCGAACGCCTTCGTTGCCGACGACTTCAGCGTATCGTCCGAGCGCTCGAATGCAGGTGTCTTCCAGTTGCCAGAAATAATCTTCCGCCTGAGCGTACCCAACACCGAAAATGGCATCCGAGTGCGTCTTTCCGTGGATGTGCGCGACTCCCCAGTCATCGCGGATGATGGTTGTCGTTTCAGACTGAGAATCCTCAGCGACCGAAAATAGTGTACTGCTGTAAGCTAACAAAAATGATAGTAGGTGCCGAATAAACTGGTTCATAGAGAATCCGTTGACGGTAGCAATTCATCTGAAAATCTGCGACAACGTGCGTTCCTGCAAACACACGTATTCATGGCGACGTCGAGAGTTAAATTCTTACTCCGTTGTATGCGGGCACTGTGCATGCATCTTTCGGCGAGCGAACAACGTGAGCGACGAATTGGCAACGAGCCGGTAGGCTCCTTTGGGTCAAGGGCTTTCAGCCCTTGTTTGGAATATGTATCGACGCCATAGAATCATACTGATCGCCGTGCTGGCCGTCTCTTGTACGGCTGCCGCTTTTACGCAGTTCGGACAATTCGGCGGACGTCGTGGTCGCTATCGCGATTTTCAAGGTACTGACGGTCGTGTGCAGCGTAACGGTGTCCCGGACTGGAAGCTCGACGAAAAGTTCAAACGGGACGTGTTTACGTTCGCACGTATCAAGTACCGGTCGTTTCGCGGCTGGCAATGGGACACCGATTATCCCGATTCGGATCTCAACTTTTCGTATCGTCTGCAACAGCTCACATCGATTCACACCGATCCCGATGGCGTCATCGTTGAACTCACCGACCCAAAGCTGTTTGACTATCCGTTCGTGTATCTGATCGAACCCGGAAACATTTATCTCGAAGAAGAAGAACGCCAGGCACTGCGAACCTACCTGCTCAACGGCGGCTTCATGATGGTGGATGACTTCTGGGGTGACGATGAATGGGATGGGCTGGAACGCGAATTGGAGCAGCTCTTTCCGGATCGTAAATGGGAAGATTTGCCGCTGGATCATCCGATCTTTCACTGCGTCTATGACTTGAAAGAACGACCACAGGTACCAGCTTTTGGCTTCGCGTATCCTCTGGGAAACGGGCAGTGGAGTTCAAATCAAGGCTACGGGACAGAAGAGGTTCATTACCGCGCGTTGTTTGACGACAACGGCCGGATGATGATGTTCATCGGACACAATACAGATCTGGGCGACGGCTGGGAACGCGAAGGCGAGAACCAGGATTACTTCCGCGAGTTCTCCGAAAAGAAAGCATACCCAATGGGCATCAATATCATCTTTTACGCCATGACACATTGAACCGGGATAACAATGAGCGACAACACAGAACTCACCCCCGATCGTGAACGTGAACTGATCGGGATTCTGCGGCAATTTCGATCGCAAATTGACGCGGAACTCTCGCGAGTCATCGTTGGTCAAAAAGATGTCGTTCGGCAACTGCTGATCTCGCTACTTGCCGGCGGCAACTGTTTAATTACGGGAGCACCGGGGCTGGCAAAGACGCTGCTCGTAAAATCGATCGCTCAGTTGTTTGATCTGAAGTTCAACCGCATCCAGTTTACTCCCGACCTGATGCCCGCCGACATCACGGGCACAGAAGTGTTGGAGGAAGACGGAGCCGGTGGTCGCGCGATGCGATTTATTCCAGGGCCAATTTTTTCCAACGTGCTTCTCGCCGACGAAATTAATCGCACGCCCCCAAAGACGCAATCCGCTCTGCTCGAAGCAATGCAGGAACATCAAGTCACCGCCGCTGGACGTCGCTACACGCTCGACGAACCGTTCTTTGTCCTCGCGACTCAAAACCCGATCGAAATGGAAGGTACGTATCCGCTGCCGGAAGCGCAACTCGACCGATTCATGTTCAACGTGTTGATTGATTACCTTCCGGAAGACGAAGAAGTTGCCGTCGTTCAACAAACGACCTCGCGCAATTTTCTGCCGATCAAGTCGCTGTTCTCAGGTGACATTGTTCGTGAGTTTCATCAAGTCGTGCAACGCGTGCCAATTGCCGACGACGTCATTCGCTACGCCGTCCGTCTCGCGGCCGCTTCGCGACCGGGTCAGAAAAGTGCTCCGGACTTTATCAATGAATTTGTCTCATGGGGCGCTGGATTGCGAGCCGGGCAATATCTGGTTCTCGGCGGCAAAGCCCAGGCATTGCTTGATGGTCGTTCGTATGTATCAACGAAAGACATTCAATCACTCGCCAAGCCCGTTCTTCGACATCGTATTCTCGCGAACTACCGCGCGGAAGCTCAGGGTATCACCGTGGATTCACTCGTAGATCGGCTGCTGGCCGTTGTGGAACATCCAAAGAATGAAGCCGTGGCCTAATTGCGGAAGTGATAAGTGGTAAGTGAAATTAACAATCTAAAATCAAAAATCAAAAATGCCCGTTCCCTTCGCCAGCCTGACCATTGGAAACCCTGACTGGATGATTCCAGCCCTGGTGGTCGCAATCATTGGCATCCTGCTCGCGTTGATTCTCAATCGGCAACGCCTTGCCCAATCACCACTCGGCCCCATCTTGCGGATCGTCGGCTGGGTGCTGCTCTGTCTCTGCCTCATGAATCCACTCTGGAGCAGTTCTCGCCCGCGATCCGGAGCAAACGTGGTCGCCGTCGTCGCTGATATCAGCCGCAGCCATCTCGTCACAACTGGCACTGCCAAAGAAACGCGAGCCGACGCATTCCTCGCCGCACTGAAAGACGGCGAAAAATCAGAACCCATCGGCTGGCTGACTCAACTCAGCCAGGACTTCGAATTGCGACGCTATACCGTCGGCGATCGACTGCAGCAAATCGACAATTTTGAACCTGTCGAATTCAACGGCACGGCTTCTGGTCTGCAAACTGCCATGCGACAACTCAAACTTCGCTATGAAGGACAACCGCTCGCTGGCATTATTTTACTCTCTGACGGCATCGCTACCGACGCCACGGGTTCTCTCGAAGAACTGGCTGGCATGCCGCCCGTGTTTCCGATTTTTCCGCCCGACGATGTATCACTCCCCGACGTTGCAATCGGCACATACTCCGTCACACAAACAGCATTCGACGACGCCCCCGTTACCATTCAAGTCCAACCTGCGGCCGTCAACGTAACATCCGGCCAGATCGCCGTCACGTTGTTCGACGCGGAAAGCACTCCTATCGAAACACAAACCCGCGACGTCAACGATCCGTCGCCGCTCAAGTTTCGTCATCGCCCTACCCAGGGCGGGACCGTCTTTTACACGCTGAAAGCGGCACTCAAAGACGCCGCCGGAACCGACGTCGAAACAGAAGCCACCAGTGTCAACAATGAACAACTGATCGCTGTCGAACGCAGCACAATGCCGCGTAGAATTCTGTACGTCTCTGGTCGCCCCAACTGGGAATTCAAATTCCTGCGACGCGCAGTCGAAACCGATTCGCAGTTGCAAATGGTTGGCTTGATCCGCATCGCTCGCAAGGAAGCGAAGTTTGATTTTCGAGGCCGCGAAGGTGAATCTTCGAATTCGCTGTTCCGTGGTTTCGATCAGGCTGATCCGGAAACCGCGGAAGAATACGATGAGCCGGTGCTTGTACGAGTCGGCACGAAAGACGACGAAGAACTTCGGGGCGGGTTTCCCGAAAAACCAGAAGACCTTTTCCAATACGACGCTATTGTTCTGGATGATATCGAAGCCGATTTTTTCCTCGCCGATCAAATGAAGCTGATCTACGACTTCGTTTCACGCCGAGGCGGTGGCCTGATGATGTTGGGTGGCCAGGAATCGTTTCGTCAGGGAGACTACGACCGTACTCCGATTGGCGAAATGCTGCCAATTGACCTGAGCCGCGAAATGGAGTCGCCTGAATCCGGCGTGCGTTTGACGCTGACTCGCGATGGCTGGCTGCAGCCATGGGTGCGTTTAAGATCCGATGAGATCGCTGAAGAAGAACGCTTGAGTTCGATGCCTGATTTTCTGACTCTGAACTCTGCCGCCTTCGTGCGCCCCGGTGCGGTTGTGATGGCCGAGGTTCAGGATGCCCAAGAAAATCGCTGGCCCGCTCTTGTCGTGCAGCGCTTTGGCAAAGGCCGCACGGCCGCGCTATGCGTTGGCGATTTCTGGCGTTGGCGTTTGAGAGAAGGACTTCGTAAGTTGCATGGTCTCGACGGACCAGCGAAGAATGTCGATCTCGACAACGGTGCGAATGTTAAAGGTGGGGCGGCGAGTGACGATCTCGCGGACCACGCCCGCGCCAGTCGCCAGATGATGCGCTGGCTGGTGGCTGATGTGCCCAAGCGAATGGACGTTGTTGTCAATCAGGATTCGGCGCTTGGAACAGGCTCAGTCAAGTTAACGGCGTTCGTGCGAGGTACAGATTTCGAGGCCCGTGAAAATGCCGACGTCAAGTTTTCAGTCGTCGGGCCTGATGGTCAGACATTTGAGCTCAGCGGCGAACCATCAGATACTGTTGCTGGCCTGTTTGAATCTTCAATCGTCGCCAGTCAGCCTGGCGCATGGGAGGTGTCTGTCAGCGCCAAGGTCTCCGATGACACCGCCGCGCCACCACTTGTTGCCGCGACGGGCTGGGCAAGTCAACCCGATCAGAAAGAAATGAAATCAGTGCAGGTCGATCATTCATTCCTTGAGCAATTGGCAACGATCACAGGTGGCAGAACGGTGCCGTTGAGCAGTCTGAAAAGTTTTGTCGGCACATTACCTCAGAGCAACGCGCCGCTTGTCGAAATCTGGTCCTGGCCGATCTGGCATTCGTGGTGGATTTTTCTCGCTGCCATTGCTTGCCTGGCCGCCGACTGGACTTTGCGACGACGAAGGGGCCTTCCATGATTGTCACTCCTTCCTGTGAGCGGTGGGCGTCAGCCCTCCGGTACAGCATTATAACTCGTTCCGAGGCTCCAGCCTTGGAACGCATTGCTCCGGAGGCTCCTGCCTCCACGCGCAATCCCGGAAGCATGGAGCCCCCATCACTGCGTTTTCCGAGGCTGGAGTCACCAAATGAGGGCATCCATTCAAACCACCTGAAGTCTGCGTCGCTCGGCAAATGGCCGACGACAGCGATTCGGTGTCTCGGTCTTCTGACCTGTTTGGCGATTCTCGTTTGCTCATGCTCAATCGCAAACGCACAACCCCCTGCCCCGCCCACGAAAACTCCAGCCGTTGCCCCGGCCGTCAGGCAGCACCTCATCCTCATCGTCGGAGCCTCCGGAACAGATGAGTACAAAGAAACATTCCTAACATGGGCCACGCGCTGGCAAGACGCTGCTAAACGCGCTGAGGCCGATTGCACGTTCATCGGCGACGCTGAGTCAACGGCGAAGGATCTCGAAAAACTGACTACGTCCCTCGGCGAAATGATTTCCGTGGAAACTAACGAACCGCTCTGGATCGTTTTCATTGGCCACGGTACATTCGACGGACGTACCGCCAGCCTCAATCTGAATGGTCCAGATGTCTCGGCGGAGAAGATGGCCGAACTGTTACGGCCCGCCAAACGCCCAATTGCATTCGTCGCCTGTGCGTCATGTACATCACCATTTATCAACGCCCTATCCGCACCCAATCGCATCATTATCAGCGCAACAAAGGACGGCAATCAAATCCAATACTCGCGTTTCGGTGACGCAATGTCGCAGGCTATCGGTGGCCTGGATGCTGACATCAATCGAGACGGCCAGACATCGCTGCTGGAAGCATGGCTGTTCGCTTCTCGCCGCACGGCTGAGTTTTATGCCACGGAAGGCCGCCTCGCGACTGAACATGCCTTGATTGATGACAACGGCGATACTAAAGGCACTCGCGCGGAAGTTTACGACGGAGAACGCTTGAAACTCGGCATCGAAAACGCTGAGCAGCTTGATGGTGCTCAAGCAGCTCGCTGGAATTTCATTCGCAGCGAAGAAGAGCGACGATTGTCACCTGAGCAACGCCAAACCCGCGACGCTCTTGAGCAGAGACTCGACGATTTGAGACTAAGGAAAGTAAATATCACCGAAGCCGAGTACTTGACGGAGTTGGAGTCAATCCTTGTTCCTATTGCGGAACTTTACGAGTCTCTTGACTAGGGCATCTCACTCGGTGAGTAGCTTAGATCACCGGGTGAGTGGAAAAAATAAGCCCTGTACGAAATGCGTACAGGACTTGTGCAATTCACCGGATGTCGGAACTTGATGAGTTGGATTACCGAACACGTGAAGCTTCGGTTTCCTTTGGCCCTGACTTGTCTGCCTTGGCATTCTCTCGAACGTTACCTTCGGCTGCTAACATCAGGTATTGGCCTTCCTGAATATTCTGAGGAGCGAAATAGTATTCAACGCTCAGGATACCGCGAGTGCTTTTGGAAGCCAGTGCCTGCCAGCTCATGTTGTCAGTGCGAGTCCAGATTGCGGCCTGAGCCGAATGCTGATTCGCTTTGCCCATGCCAACCATGCGGATGAGTTCACCAAGGACTTCGTCTTTTGTGTATTCTTCGACGGGCATAAATTTATAGTCCAGTCGAGGCGACGGATCATGCTTCCCGTGATTCAGGCAGGCTGAAATGTAAGGAACTCGGACGGTGCGTTCTGGTGGAATCGAGAAGAAGCCGCCACCACCGCCGCCGCCCATGCCACCCATTCCTCCACCGCCCATGCCGCCCATTCCTCCTCCGCCCATTCCTCCCATACCACCGCCGCCCATGCCACCACCCATGGCTTGGCCACCGCCGCCGCCGCCCATTCCTCCGCCGCCCATGCCACCCATGCCTCCGCCGCCCATGCCGCCCATTCCTCCGCCGCCCATGCCGCCAAATTGCTTCAGCACTGGAACGGCAACAAAGGCTTCTGGGAGCTCCACGGTTACAGGCTCTTCACTTTTGTTGGTAACCAGCAGAAATCCACCCTTGGAGTCTTTCGGAACCAATTTTGTTTCCAATTGTCCTTCTTCCATACCCTTGAAGAACTCAACTTTTTCAGCCGTTGGGTCAAATTTCGGCTTGGTAATAACAGGCTTGCGAGCTTCAGAACTCTTCGTTCCTGCCTGCGAGATCCCGCAAATTGAAATTGAAGCTGCGATGGCCCCAATCATGAAGAACGATCGACTGAGAACTGCCTGGCGTAAGTACATTTGATAACTCCTGACCGCTGCGACATTCGTGAATTCGATTTCCGAACAGCCGGAAGGCGACCGCCGCATTGTTGTGAAAACGCAATATCCTCGCAGGGATCAGGGAGTTTATCGCTGTTTTCCTGGCGTTAACAACAAAAAAGTCCGTCTCCTGCAGGAACTCTGCAACTATCTCTTCCTGCAATTCCGACGACGTTGGCACTTGCGAATCTGCTGAATCCTCGCGTTTAACCAGCAGAATCGCCTGTAACAGTCAGGCAAACCTCAAAGTATTCGATGTGCTCGAAAAACCCAGGATTTTTGCTGAGCGTCAAAATGGTGCGTCGGGAATAGGCGACTTACTGGCGTCCGAAGACGTGTGTGGGGATCTTACGTTTGAATTTGCTGGTGCTTAGAAATCCATGTTCAAAACTGAGTTTTCGGTTGAGTTAACGAATCCCTTCAGAATTTCCCAAATGCACCATTTGATTTCCTGCAGCGCCGCCGATAAATTGCCAGCATCGGACGATTAGCTCAGTTGGTTAGAGCGCCACGTTGACATCGTGGAGGTCGTTGGTTCGAGCCCAATATCGTCCACTGTTTCACCGTAAGGACTTACGTCAATTTTGGCGAAGTCCTTTTTTGTTGGTTCAGGAAAAACTGACACAAAACTGACACAGCATTGAGTTTGCACCGCTGGGCTGCCAAAGACGCACATCCTACGATTTCAGTTCCTATGTTGGCTGATAATCGAGGAAATTTGCCATGGCAAGTGTCGCTTTAGATCCCGTGTCCGACCAGTATCACATCCGCTTCCGTTTCGCCGGTCAGGCTTTCAAAAGCTCGCTGAAGACCGAGGCGACACATATCATGTCAACACCCAAGCACAAATAATCGTTCTGCCTCAGCCACGACGCGGGCCATTCATTTTATTTCTGCATGGGTACTTAAAACCTTACACCACGACGTCGCGGGGTTGGTCAATAAGTGGGATATATTTGCCGTTGATCACGTCAGTCGAGCAAAACCGCTGTGGCGAACCGGAACGCCGATCGATTGCAGTCGTTGCTGCACATCGCCGAGGCGAATCGCTTCCGCCAGTTCGGTGAAAACGGGTTCGAGTGCCGCGAGATATCGCGTGATGTGATGTTCCTTGTGCGCGTAGCTGGGATAAAACCCGCTGCCGGTGAGGAAACCTCGCTCCAGCATCCGCGCCGTCAGCAGCGTTCCCAGCGCGGCCGCTTGCTCATGATCGAAACTCAGGTGCAGCAGCGCCGGGTGACCGGAGATTTTCACCGGCACTCCCAATCGCTGGCCAAGATTCTTCCAGCCATCACGCATCAGACCGCCGATGTGAAGGGTGTGAGCAGCGATGTTGACCTCGCGCAGTTTCCGGATCGTTGCCAGGGCCGCCGTCGGACCAACGGCTTCCGTCCAATAGGTGCTTGAAATGAATGACGTTTGAGCGGCGTCCATGACTCGTCGCCGACCGATGATCGCAGCCATCGGGTGACCATTGCCGAGTGCTTTGGCGAAAACGGCGATGTCCGGCATCACGCCGTACTTCAGATGCACGCCACCGAGATGCATTCGCCAGCCGGACGAGATTTCGTCGAAGACCAGCGTCGCGCCGGAGCGGTCGCACAGTTCGCGAACACCTTCCAGAAAGCCCGGCTCGGGATCAGTCGAACGAGTCGGTTCCATCACCACGGCCGCGATCTCATGGCCGTGGCGCGCGATGAGCTGCTCAAGTTCGTCCAGTCGGTTGTAAGTGAATGGCAGCGCGGTCCCGGCGAGTCCGCGCGGAACACCCGCTGGTGCGAGGCCTGGCAACAAGTGCCCTTGCAGGCTGTCCCCCGCACCGGCCGGATTGACGTTCGCCGCCAAATACCAATCGGACCAGCCGTGATAGCCGCAGAAGGCAATCTTGTCGCGCCCCGTCGCGGCGCGGGCGATCCGGACGGCAACCGCCATCGACTCGCCGCCCGAACGAGCGAAGCGCGCCTGCTCGGCCCACGGATGTAACTCGATGAGCAGCTCAGCCAGCTCAACTTCCTCGGCGGCATTGAGCGTGGACATCGAACCGAGCGCGATGCGTCGCTGCACCGCCGCCGTGACATCCGGGTCGGCGAATCCCAACAGGCACGAGCCGATGCCGGAGGTGGTCATGTCGATGAAGCAACGACCGTCGAGATCAATCACTTCGCAACCGCGTGCCTGGCGGGCGTATGCCGGCCAGAGTCCCGGAGCGAACATCTCGGGACGCTTGCTGAGCAGTTGCGTGCCGCCGGGAATGATCTGCTTGGCGCGTGTGTAGGTCGCTTGCGTCCGCGCACCGACGAGAGCGTTCGGCGCGGGTTCATCCGTTCCGAAGCGAACATTGAACGCCGTGGTCGCGTTGCGCCAGAAGAGATCCTGAATGTCGTCGGCGGACCACTGGGCAATTTCGGCGGCGTGCTTCATTGACAGCAACTGTTCGTAGATCGCCAGGATCGGTCGGCCGTCGCAATGAGGAAATTGCAGGTGGAAGCGATCGACATCCACATATTGCCACGCTCGCCCCAGCGCGGCGTACTGTCCGTGAAAGTAAGTGGCATCGACGCCATCGGAGCCATACAGAATCCGTCGCCGATCCTCGCGCGAGAACAACGTGATCAGCGGTCGCACGTCGGTCACGGCCGAGACGTCGTACCAGAGATTGGACATGTCGCGGAGCTGATCGATCGCCTGGCGGATCGGCCAATATGTAAAGCTACGGGCGCAATGGGCGAGAATCCATTTGATGTTCGGATAGCGGTGCGTTGTGAACTCACGCAGGTCCTGCAGATTCAGCTCGTCCGCACAACCGTGGAATCGCGAGAGATGCATCGTCACCCACAGTCCCAGTTCATTGGCGAGTTCCAACTGTTCGTGCGGCAGGAATTCATGAATCCGACACTGCGCGATATCGCCCGTGACGGAGAACACCCGGTAAGGCTTGAGTCCGATGAATCCCTGCTCGCGCACGTCGCGCTCGATGTCCTCGACGCGGCACGATGGAGTCACAAGCCGATTCATGCGGGATTGTGGATCCTGCTGGACCTGTTCGATGCACCAACGATTGTGCGCCGTCACATCTATGCCCTGGATAGGCGTCCCCAGCACAAGAAAATGGGTCTCACGACCGGGATACAACCGGGCGGCCCACTGTTGCAGCGCTGAGAAGTCGGTATGTCCCCACGCACTGGACGGAGACGCGGCCGGCGTCAGATGCTCGGGATGAAACATGTGGATGTGCGCATCGAACACGCGATCCGGAACGAAGTCTTGCAACTCTTCATCCCAAATCTGTTGATCGTGCGCGGAATAGTCGTGGAGGGAAGCGGGCATGATGTATCTCGAATAGTCAATGCTGTGATCGTCTGGGATTCTCTCGGTGAGCCGCCTTCAATTCATGAATCACCTCCGATGGCTTGCCAACTGTGCGATTCGACGCTGGCCAGAGCGGCCAGATTGACTCGCAAGGTCTGCAGGCCTTCGGCCAGGGTGCAAAGCGGGCTCACGCGGCCTTCGACGGCATCCAGAAAGCGACTGGCCTGTATAACAAAGGCAGCATCGCGCGGTAGTGTTTCGTACGGCTCGTCGTGCCACGGTTCGTCCGGTCGAACCATCCAGCGCCAGCGCTGCGCGTGCGATTCCCAGCGAACCGCGCCCCGTTCGCAGATGACGGTCAGCGTGAGTTCGTTCGGGGCCTGATGTTGATTGAGGCTGTAGCTGCCGAGCACTCCGCCCTGGCGTGTCAGCACATGCACCGTATCCTCGACCGTCACGTCGGCGAGCACCTGATGCGCCGCATCGGCCACGAGTCGCTCGATCGGACCCACCAGCCATTCGCCGGCATTCAGCACATGCGTGAGCGCGTCCTGGATCGCGCCGCCGCCTGTCGCGAGATTTGCGTAATAGATGTCGCGATAGGCGGGACGATACGTTGGAAAATTCTGACCACAGACGGCGACGATCTCGACCGGTTTTCCGAACCGACCGCTCAGCAAGGCTTCTCGCATCGCAGCCAGGGCTGGGAAACAGCGATAGACATAGGCCACGCCGACCACGACGCCTTGCAGGCGGACGGCGTTTTCCAGGTGATAAACGCCGTCGGTGCTGGTGCTGAGGGGTTTTTCGATTAAGAGATGCCTGCCCGCCTCGGCGAGTCGCGTTGCGATCTCCAGATGTCGATTCGCCGGCGTCGCGACAACTGCCGAGCGCGTTGTGAGTTGGTTGCTCGGCAACTCGCCGCCGAGTCGCGGAGCGAATTGGCCACAGCGCGGATCGGCCAGGGCCTCCTCAATGTCGGCGAATCCGGGCACGCCGTAGCGTTCCGCGATCGTGGCACGCAGCGTCGCGTTGACTTCGACAAACGACACCTCAGCTCGTCCCGTCGATTGGAAGCAACGCAAATGCCGCTCGCCAATTGAACCGACACCCACGATCAGAACCGCATGCGGCAGCGTCATGACGGGCTCTCCAAGCGAGCCGCTTCAGTTGCGATGCGGTTTTCGAAGGTGAAGCCAAGCGGGGCGTAACGCTCTTGAATTTGCTCCATTTGGTACGGAATCCCCGCCACCACGCTCAGATCTCCGGAGCCCAGCATCAGCACATCAATGCCGCGCACGCGAGCAATGGCGGCGGCCTGATCGAGCGCGTTGGGGGATTCCAATTGTGCGATCAACAGCGTGTGCTCGTTGAAGTGGCAACAGGTGATGAACGCGGGCTCGCCGCGTTTCAGTTTGGCTTTGACTCGACTCAGTCTCATTCGTTGATTCCCTGAAAGTGGATTGGCGTTGACTCGAGGTTGCTGCATTCGAGGCTCAGGGGTTTGACGGAGGTATCCATTCAATGCCCGTGGCCGTTACTCGAAACCGTTTGGCTCGAATGCTTGAGCCTCCGCCTTCTTCATAATACACGACAAGCACGCTGCCGTCTTTGAGTTCCACCAGGGAAGGATAAGCACCGATGACGTCGTCGATCAGCACGTTGTCGCTCCAGGTTTTGCACTCATCGCGGCTGACACGCAGACTGGTGTTGGGAAGCCGGAAGGCCAGCACGATTGCGTCGTCCTTCGTTCTCAGGAAATACGGGCAATGGCCGGTGAAACCCATCGGCTTCGAGACAGTCCACGTCGTGCCGTGATCTTTCGATGTGGAGAACGCCATCTGCGGGCGTTGTGCAGCGTACAGCGTGCCGTCTTTCAATTCGATGATGTCGGTCTCCGCGTCGAGCTGCACGCCGCCGTTGTCGATCAGCACTTCCGGCTGCCAGGTCTTGCCGCCGTCATCGCTGAACGCGACGGAGCCTTGAGACTTCTTACCGCCTTCGGTGTATAGCCCCAGAATCAGGCGACCGCTGGAAAGCTCCCGGATCGGCGAGCTGCAATAATGAGTCCTGGAGATCTGCTGCGGCTCGGACCAGGTTTTCCCCGCATCATCGGAGGCGATCATCCACGAACCAAGTCCTTCGTAACCCGGGCCGCCCGTCTTGCCTCGCAGCGAGAAGAAATTGCAGATGATCCGACCGTTCTTCAATTGAACGATCGACGGATCACGATCATCGTCGGGTCCATCGTACAGAGTCCGGGCCGCAGACCAGGTCCGACCTTCGTCGCTCGACAGGCAGTACGCGATGCGTCCTCCCCTGGCTAACTGGGCGTTCGGCAACGCGACATGACCATAGCCAGCATAGAACACGCACATCAGTTGGCCGTCGTTCAGCCGACAGACATCCGGAAAAGCCTCATAGCCGCCGGCTCCGGCGTCTTCACACACATGCACAAACGCTGGCGGCGGAATCACGAAGTCACCGGCTGGTTTCTGCGCAGTCCCTGTGACTCGGATATCCTTCACACGGACGATCCCTTGGCTCCCATAGAAGCCAATTCGTCCTGCGGCCAGCGTCTCATCCGTGGCTTCGTACAACACTTTGCCATTCAGAGAGACCCGCAGTGTTTTTCCGTGACACGCGACTTCTGCCTCGTGCCACTGACCGGTCGGTCGGTCCGAAATACTCACTCGCTTGATTTCGTTCCATTCACTTCCCTGACTGTGCCGAACGAGAATGGCTGACGCGTGATCGAAATGAACGTAGTAGTAGCTGCGTCCGTCGATGGCGCGAATCATGAACCCGCATGCCAGAACTCCCTCTGCCCGGGGCTCGACCAGGAACTTTGCCCGCAACGTCACATCACTCCACTCCTGTGGCATATACACGGCGCGGGAAATCTTTTGGCGTCCATCAAAGACCAGCTCGCCGTCCTTGATAGCGACCGTCTTGTCAAGGAACAACCAGTCCTTCGATGCGTCCTGAGCCTGAAGGTCAACGACCAGCTCGTCTGCGACAAGCAACGCCGGAAACTGACCGAACGCCGTGACGGCAAACAAAAAAAACATCCAGACTCGCATGTCGATCTCCTCAGAAGTAGGGTGTGTGTTAGTTGTCGAAGGGGGGAATCACTTCACGAACTGCAATGCGAACAGATCCGCATCTTTCAGGCGGAAACGCAGGCGGATCGGTTTGCCAGCGAGCGAACTCACGTCGGAACCGTTTTTCCAGGAAACCACGCGGGCCAGGTCGTCCGTATTGAGTTCGCGACAGTCGGCGAGTGTGAAACCCGGAATCGGCTGGCCGGCGACGTCCTGGATTTCCACAAACACGCCCCCCGCAGCGCTGGCGGACAGGTTCAGGGTGAGCCTTTGGCCCTCGAACGTAAACGGCTTCGTGGTAAGTTCGCCCGGCTGATAGCCAGCATGCACGGCAACGAGGCCATCGGTCCGGAACGTCAATCGCTGAAGATGATGCGTCGGCTGCCCGTAAGCCCGTTGAACGTAGATCGACATTTCCGTCGCACCAGTGGGCACAAGGCCGCGAGCCGGATAATTCGACCGGGCTGTCCAGTTCTTCAAATCAGTCCCGGGCCGGACGAGCGATTCGAGAAACGTCCGGTCGTAGTGATCGCCTCCGCGACTGGTCAGCAGCACGGCGTCGGAGGATTCCAGCTTCAGTCCGCCGTAGTTCTCCGGGGTGTCGAGTTGTAGCGCGGCAACCTGCTCGTCAGTGAGCGAGCGGCGACCGGGCCAGAAGCGAGCCGCCGTGCCGACGTAAATGTGCGGTGCCCGAAAATAGGCCAACGTCTGATTGGTGTAGAGATGTTCGTTTGGAGCGTCGCCGAAGGTCATGTCCACCGCTGGCGACCAATGGAGGAAGTCGGTCGATGTGGTGCGCGTGATCCAGCGAACGCCGTTCTTGAACGTGCGGAAGAAGCAGACATAGCACTGTTCGTGATCGGACCAGAGGATGTTGTTTTGGGAATCAAAGGCGCCACCGGTGATGATCGGCTTGTCCTGCAGGTTGCGAAAATGGATGCCGTCTTCGGAAACGTAGGCGATCAATCCCGATTTGCTGCTGCCTCCCACGGCTTTAAAACGTTCCGCGGTGGGCACGCCGGGGCGGGTGTCGAGGAACGGCGCGAAGTTGTGAGTGACCGGGCCCACATCGGCGAGGATCGCGTTGTTGTCTTTGTTGCCCCCGAACGAGATCAGGCCGAGTTTCGGCCGCGTGAAGGTGATGCCGTCGCGGCTTTCCGCGTAACAAGTGACTTCCTGTGCGCGAGGATCGGTGTCTCCGTAACCGGTCAACGGGCGGCCTCTATAGTACATGCGAAACAATTCGCCGTCGTGAATGACGGTGACGTACCCGCTGACCTGGCCTTCCCACGGCTGATCGAATTTCAACGCGATGCCTGCCGGTTGCGGCTGCTGGAGCTGCAGAGAAACGTCCTCCAGCTTTTCAATCAGGAAATGATCTACGAACAACTCGCGGCGTGTGCCGAGGGCAATCGGCTCATCGGCAGCGAACGCGGGAGCGAGTCCGCCGAACAGGATGGCGGCCATTGCAGCAATCAATACGCAGCATCGGAACATGGTTCAATCTCCTGTGGACTTGATGGGTTGAGGGCGAACGCAAGCATCGGCTCGTGGCGACCACAAACCCCTTTTTACGACATTAGATTTCGAGTTTTCGTCCGAGTTGCAATATCTTGACGACTATAATACTATTTTTCTTTCGCATTCCAAGAGACCGCTGCCAATTCCCCTTGCCCCTTCAGGAAGCACCGCGTGAAGATCCTCGATTGGCTGGTGATCGCCGCTTACGCCGCGATGATGTTGGGGGTTGGGGCGTTTTTCTCGCGGCGTAACAAGACGGCGGACGACTATCTGCTGGGCGGGCGAAGGATTTCGCCGATTGCTTTGGGCTTGTCGCTGTTCGCGACACTCGTCAGCACCTTGTCGTACCTCGGCAACCCGGGCGAGATGATCGCCTATGGTCCAATGATGATGATGCAGTCGGCCGCGCATCCTTTGATCTTCGTGATTGTCGGATACGGCCTCATTCCATTGCTTATGCGTCAGCCTGTAACGAGTGCCTACGAACTGCTCGAAACGCGGTTGGGGATGAGCATTCGATTGGCCGGCGCGGGCGTGTTCTTACTGCTGCGTCTGGGTTGGATGGCGACGATTCTATTCGCGACCAGCAGCGTGGTCCTGGTTCCGTTGCTGGGACTCGACGTGTATTGGATCCCCTGGCTTTGCGTCTTGCTGGGTGTGATCACGGCTCTCTATTCGTCGACTGGCGGCCTGAAGGCGGTGGTCGTGACGGACGCCATCCAGTCCATCACGATGGTGGCTGGAGCTGTCATCACGCTGGCGGTGATCACTGTGACGATGGGTGGCTTCAGCGAGTGGTGGCCGGCCGTCTGGCCCAGTCACTGGCAGGAGCCTAGCTGGGGCTTCGACACCAAACCCCGGGTGTCGTTCGGAATACTGATGCTATCAACAACACTGTGGTACGTCTGCACGAATGGCTCGGATCAGATGTCGATCCAGCGATTCCTTTCGACGCGCGATGCATCGGCAGCTCGCAAGACATTGTTCGTTTCGCAGGTCACAGATGTATCGGTATCGTTGCTGTTGGGGCTGACGGGCATCGCAGTCATGGGCTTTTACCAAGCCCATCCTCCCGAACTCGCCGCCGGCCAGTCGCTGCATTTGATCGGCGATCGGCTCTTTCCGAAGTTCATCATGACACAGATGCCGGCGGGGTTGTCGGGGCTGGTGCTGGCCGCGATTCTCTGCGCGGCTCTGTCGAGCCTCTCGTCGGGCGTGAACTCGGCGTGTGCCGTCCTTGAAAAAGATTTTCTGTCGAGGCGGCCAGGTTACTCGTCTTCAGACACGGCGACGGTATCGCGTTTGAAATGGCTGACCTGGCTGGTGGCCCTGGTCGCCGTCGCGCTCAGCATGCTGAATCTGCTGTTCGTCGGGAACCTCGTCGAACGTTGCTTCAAGCTGATCAATCTGCTGACCGCTCCGCTGTTTGTGCTGTTTTTTCTGGCGATGTTCGTACGCTGGGCCAACGCATTCGGCGCATGGCTGGGCTTGCTGGCGAGCATCGCGACCGCCGTGTCCATCGCGTACTCGAAAGAACTGAGCCTGCCGCTGACCATCAGCTTTGTGTGGATCATCCCCTGCTCGCTGCTCGTAGGAATCACGGTCGGATCTGTCGCCAGTGGCCTCACCGGACGAATTCGATTGGAGTCAAGTCGATGAAACAACTTTACATCAATGGCGTCTGGACCAACGGAGCTGGTCACAGGACATGGGCTGTGACCAATCCGGCAACGGGAGAGCATTTGGAGGATGTCGCCGTTGCTTCCGCAGAGGACGTTGACCGCGCCGTTCGTGCGGCGCGCCGGGCATTCGATGACGGTCCGTGGCCAAGGCTTGATCCGTTGGCTCGCGGCCGAATGCTGCAACAACTCGCCCAACAGATTCGAGTACGGCTCGAAGATTTTGCGATGATCGATACACTCAACGTCGGCAAGCCGATTCGCGATACGCGAGGATTCGATGTCCCGTGTGCGGCCGATCTGTTTGAAAGCTACGCGGGACTGCCGGATAAGATCGCGGGCAAGTGTTATGGCACGCTTCCGGACAATGTCACGATGCAGTTTCGGGAGCCGATGGGCGTGATCGCGGCCATCGTGCCGTGGAACTTTCCGCTCACGAATGTCGCCATCAAGCTGGCGCCTGTTCTGGCGTGCGGCAATACGGTCGTACTGAAACCGTCCGAAGTCTCACCGTTGTCCGCGTTGATGCTGGCGGAATTGGCTCACGAGATCGGATTCCCGCCGGGGGTTATCAACGTCGTACATGGGACGGGAGCGGAAACCGGGACGGCCCTTGTGCGACATCCAGGCATCGACAAAATCACGTTCACCGGCCGTCATCAAACCGGCATGCAGATGCTGGAGGCCGCCAAAGTTGGAATGAAAGGCGTGTTGCTGGAATTAGGTGGAAAATCGGCGAGTTTGGTTTTCCCGGACGCACCACTCGACCACGTTGTGAACGGAGTCATCACGGGGATCTTCTATAACCTGGGGCAAGTCTGCGTCGCTGGCTCTCGGCTGTTGGTTCATGAAAGCCAGCATGACGAACTTCTGGATCGGATTGTGGCCAAAGTGAAGATGCTCCGGCAAGGCGACCCCACCGACTCAAAGAATCATCTTGGCTGCCTCGCCACGCCGCAACACTGCGCGACCGTGCGTCGCTACGTGGAGCAGGCCCAGCAGGAAGGGGCACGCTGTGTGTTGACCTCACCGATTCCTGCTGGCGAGCAGAACTGCTTTTATCCGCCGACGATCTTCGATCACGTGACGCCTTCCATGACCATCGCCCGCGAAGAAGTCTTCGGCCCGGTGCTGAGCGTACTGACTTACCGAGACGAGGACGAGGCCGTGCGAATCGCGAACGACTGCGATTTCGGGCTGATGGCCAATCTCTGGACGACCGACGGCACCCGAGCCCTGCGGGTCGCGCGGCGGTTGCGGGCTGGACGAATCGCTATCAATGGAGGCGGGGCTCTAAGACCAAACGTCCCCGTCTTCGGTTACAAGCTGAGCGGTATCGGGGCAGAGTTGGGGTTCGACGAAGCGGTCCACGAATTCACGAACTCCAAGTCTATCCTTTATTCCCTTGCAACGGAGAAGACGCCATGGCCGGAGTAACAACGCACGACAGACAGCGCTGGAGGCAATCACTATGAGCAAATTTGAACCACGCATCGGCCAATCAATTGAGGATCTCGACACGCCGACCCTGCTGCTGGACCGCGCCGCAAGTGATCGCAATCTGGCAAAGATGTCGGCGTTCTTTCGGGATCGCCCCGCCAGGCTGCGTCCTCACTTCAAGAACCACAAATGTGTCACTCTCGCAAAGCGGCAGCTCGCGGCGGGTGCGGTCGGGATGACGTGTGCGAAGCTGGGCGAAGCGGAAGTCCTGGTCGAACATGGGTTCCAGGATGTTCTGATTGCCAATCAGGTCGTTGGTGCAGCAAAGATGGCTCGCCTCGCGCGGCTCGCGACGCAAGCGAGAGTCAGCGTGGCCATTGATCATTGGGATCAGGCGGTCGAAGTTTCGCAAGCCGCCATGGCCGCCGGAACCACTGTCCAACTGTTGGTCGAGGTCGATATCGGCATGGGCCGTTGCGGCGTACAACCCGGAAAACCGGTCCTCGAATTGGTTCAGCGATTGGTCGATTTGCCGGGAGTTAGATTCGCTGGCTTGCAGGCCTTTGAAGGGCACCTAGTCAACGTTCTGGATCGCCCCGAACGGGTTGATCGCGCCACAGCGGCGATGCAACTGGCGCTCGATACGCGTGAGATGCTCGAAGTCGCAGGAATCCCGGTCGGGTGCCTGAGTGGTTGCTCTAGCGCGACTTACGACAGCACTGGCGTGATGGCCGGGATCGACGAAATTCAGGCTGGAACCTACGCCACGATGGACCGGCAGTATCACCGATTGGTACCCGAGTTTGAGATTGCTCTGTCGGTCCTGGTTCGCGTGATCAGTCGACCGGCACCAGACAAAGCCGTGTTGGACGTGGGAGTCAAAGGAGCGGGTGCCGAGTTCGGGGTGCCTGCGATTCGTGACTTTCCCGGCGTCGAAATCCCGTTCTTTCTTTCGGAAGAGCATGTTGTGGTCCGCAATGTCCCCGACTGGTCGATCGGTCAAGCGCTGCATCTGATTCCCAGCCATGCCTGCACGACGTGCAATCTGTACCGGGAATTGGTCATCCACGAACACGGCTGCGTCCTGGAGATCTGGCCGATTGAAGCGTCGGGGAGATTGTCTTGAGCGTGGCTCGGCAGAGGCACATGGACGAGCTGAAATGATGATGCTTGATTGTCCCCAACGAGAAAGTGTTACCCACTCATGAAGCGTTATCCCAGTTGCATCATGGCGACTTGCTGCGTTCCCTGGACCGAACAGGATCGATTCGACGAGCCTGTATTTCGTCGAGGAGTCCGGCAGGCGCTGCAAGGGACGCCGCACTTGTATGTCTTCGGCACTGCGGGCGAAGGCTATGCCGTCACCGACCGGCAGTTCGATGAGATCGTCGCGGCGTTTGCTGATCGAACATTCCATCGCCAGCTCGCCGAACGCTTGCCGGAGTGGATTCCGAGCGGGCCAATAGCGAATTGAGCCCGTGATTTTTCCCAGACAGTGCAGTCTCCCAGGACAGGAACGCCAAATGACCTTCGAACTTGAAAAACAACACTTCGACCAACATGGATTTGTCATCGTGCGACAGTTACTGGGAAACCAGGACTTCGCGGAACTGACAGAGAATCTCGACCGATACATCCGCGACGTTGTGCCGACGCTACCTGATGCCGACGCCTTTTATCAGGATCGCTCCCGCCCGGAGACGCTCAAGCAGATGCAGCGAATGGGAGGCGACCCCTACTTTCGCGAGTACGTGAAACATCCCACGTGGAAGGCTCTGGCTGAGGCCCTGATCGGCGAGCCCGCAGCGGTCGACCAGCCGGAATGGTTCAACAAGCCGCTTGGAATACATCACGTGACCCCTCCGCACCAGGACAACTACTACTTCTGTCTGGAGCCCGCGAATGTGCTGACCATTTGGATGGCACTCGATTCAGTGGATGCGGAGAACGGCTGTCTGCGCTATGTCGATGGATCGCATACGCGCGGCTACCGGAAGCACGCCAAGTCGCAGATTCTGGGATTTTCGCAGGGGATCAACGACTTCACGACGGATGACTTCAATCGCGAAGTGGCCGCAGTCCTGCAGCCGGGCGACGTGGTCGTGCATCACGGGATGACGATTCACCGGGCGGATGCGAACCTGTCGCAGACCCGTCATCGACGTTCATTCGCGATGGTCTTTACAGGGGTTTCGTGCCGGCGCGATGAGGCGGCCTTCGCGCGATATTCTGAAACGGCGCGTGAACAGCATAGTGCGATGGGCCTGAAGACCTGAGGATGAACAGGAATGATCGATCTTTCGAAATGTTCGGCGGCCTCGCCTTTGGTGCAGACGGTCGATGCAGATCCGGGTGTGCGGTGGACAAAGGAAGTGGCGGTGGCGATTGACGCACCTGCAGACTCTGACTCCACGCCACGTCCTGAGGCAACATGGTCTCGCGAGGATCGTCGCACGGGACTGTGTGGTGTCGTGTCACCGCGCGTGTTGGCACTGTCCGGCGGTGGCTACCGGATGTACTACTCGCAGATGCTTCCACGTCCTGGCTTTCCGGCCGGAGCGAACGACTATGACAACGCATCTACCCGCATCCTGAGTGCATACTCCCAGGACGGCAACGTCTGGGTTCCCGAACCGGGAGTCCGGCTTTCGCCTCAAGAAGGCGGAGCGGGCGATTTTCGTGTGGTGTCGTCAGAGGTCGTACCCATTGGTGATGGACGCCAGCTGCGAATGTACTTCGAGTGCTGCGCGGGTTCTCAAGCGGTGACAAATTCGATTCGCAGCGCGACCTCGACGGACGGCCTGAAGTGGACCATGGACACGGGCGTCCGTGTGGAATCGGAGGGCCACAATTACGCTTCTCCCCGGATCGTCTTTCTGGACGACGGACAATGCCGGATGTACCTCTTCGATCGGGGCCAGGGGATTATCAGCCTCGTATCGAGCGACGGACTGGAGTTCCATCCGGAACCGGGTCTGAGAATCGCTCAGGACGGAGCGTATGACTCGCTCTGTGCGTTTGCCCCGGAGATTATCCGCGTGGCTGGAGCAGGCTACGTGATGTACTACGCCGGGTATTGTCGGCCTGATCGCGCGGACATCCTCCGAGCAGTCTCGTCGGACGGGCTGACCTGGAAGAAAGATGCCGAGCCGGTCATCACTCCGGGGCCGGGTGGCTGGGACGCGGCAAAATCGTCAGAGATGTGCCTCATTCGGCTGCCGGGAGTAGCAACTGAGCCGCCCTGCTATCGCATGTTCTACGAAGCGTGCGATGGAACCGCTCCCAACTCTCGCGGAGTCTGGCGGATCGCGTCGGCCACCAGTGACGTGAATTTGCCATCGTGAAAGTCACCCCTCAGTTGGAGAATTGAACTTGATGAAGACTTACATTGAGACATTCGACGATGGTCCAGGGGGTTGGTTCGGTTGGATCGACAACGCCCGTGGTCCAAAGTCGCTGGATCGCGGTGAGAGCACCGTCACCTCGCGAAGCCCGTGGTGGATTGATTACAACCACGCTCCTCCTGGTGCGGGCTACATGCACTTGCTGTTCATGCTGCTCACCAGTGGTCATCCCGGTGAAAATCAGCGTGAGGTCAGTGGTGACAATCACTTCACGAAGGGCGGCTTTGGCACCGACTTCACGAATGCCGAATTAACTTTTCGTCTGGAGGGCGAACTGCGAGCCCTCGACACCCAGCTTTATCTGCTGGCACAAGGCGTCCGCAACGGAGTCTGCACGGGCTGGATTCTCACTGGCCAGCCAATCAAAGTCACCCCAGAGTGGTCGGAGCAACGGATCACAGCCGTCCCCGATGAGTCGGAGTGGACCTGCCTCGGGAGTCGTCATGATCGCAGTGACTCCTACGGTCGCACTCCCCTGAAGACAGTGTTAAGCGACGTGAACGTGGATATTCTGTTGGTGCTGTATCCGCTCGACATTGCTCCGATGGGACCGATCAATGGCGACCCGCATCTGCTCAGACCCGAAAAGGACTACCCGGTCTGGCGGGGCAAGCTCCCTGAGGGTTACGTCACGCTGGACGAAGTCCGCATTCGGTTCCCCGGATAGTCGACTGAGCCCCATGGCTGTGTTCTCAATGGAAAGATGTTACCGCCGTTTCTAAATACTTCGAAAGTGAAGCGGACTCATGTACTCCGCCTCAGATGATCACCTCAATACCGGGAGTGGCCCTCATGCTTCAGACTGCGACATGTCGCTTAGAATTTGACTGGATTTTTCGCGTTGGCCCTGTCGCTCTGCTGGCGATGTGGGGAATGTGTCTGGGCACGCAGCCACTTTCGGCAGAGGACTGGCCACAGTGGCGAGGACTCAACTGCACCGGAGTCACGACTTCAAAGAAGCGGCTGCCGGTCGAATTCTCGCCGACGAAGAATGTTCGCTGGTCGGCGGAAGTGGGAGATGGAATCTGTTCGCCGACGATCGTCGCGGGGCGCTTGTATACGACAGCCATGCTGGGCGAAAAGCCTGGTAACAAGTTCGTCGTCTACTGTTTTGACGCCGACTCGGGTGAGAAGCAATGGGAGCGTGAATTCCTGATCGAAGGTGAAGCCCTGGCAAAGATTCACGAATCCAACAGCTATGCCTCCGCGACACCAGCGGCCGATGCGGAGCGAGTCTATGTCTATCACGCTCGCCTGGGAATGATGGCCTTCGACGCGAAGACCGGCGAGACGGCGTGGAGGCGAGAACTACCCGAGCCGTATTTCGTCTTTGATTGGGGGCCGGGGATGTCTCCGGTGATTCATGGGAACCGGTTGTTCTTCTGTCAGGACGACGATCTCTCGCCAGCGGCGTACTGTCTCGACAGCACATCGGGTGAGATCCTCTGGAAGGATGATCGCGGTGACATGGCTTGCTCCTATTCGCACCCGGTGATCTGCGAGACGCCGCAGGGGCCGGAAGTCATCATTGCCGGAACAGGGAAAATGATTGGGTACGACTACAAGACCGGCCATCGTAAATGGGCGACCGAGGTCTTCTGCCGCAACATCAAGACGACTCCTGTGACGTTGGATGGCATTATTTATGTGTCCGTGGAGAGCTTCGGTATCTCATACCAGTGGCGTGTCACTGCGGATGCAAATGGCGATGGCAAGATCACTCGCGACGAAATCCTGAACAACAAATACCGCCTGAATACGGGTAAGTCGATTCCCGACGCCTTCTGGGCCAAGTTCGATCGGGGTGACGAAAACAAAGATGACGTGCTCGAGGGAGATGAAATCGACAAGGCATTTCTCGCCCCCCAAAACCGGGGCGGACTCCTCGCCAGCGAGGTTCAGGCCAGACTGGGCAACACGATCGATACCGATGCTGACAAACTCTCTGAGGAATTCAGTGAACTTCAAAAGGACGCTTCGATTCAGGCCGTTCGAGGCGGCGGCGAGGGAGATGTCTCTAAGACTCACGTGATCTGGATGAAAAAGACGAAGTCCGCGTCACACATCGTTTCACCACTTGTGGCGGAAGGCCGCATGTTTCTCATTAAGCAGGGCGGCATCACCGCATCGTTCCAGGCCGCGAACGGAGAGCAACTCTGGGATCGTCGGCGAGTGGGTTCCGATGGGTCGTACCTGGCCGCTCCCGTCTACGGTGACGGGAAGATTTATGTCACATCGGAACCGGGTGTGGTCAGTGTGATCGAGAGTGGCCCGGAACAGAAAGTACTTGCCAACAACGATTTCGGCGAGCCCATCGCGGCGACACCCGCTCTTGTCGATGGACAGATTTTCCTTCGCACTCGCACCAGGCTGTACTGCATTGCTGACGAGGCGAAATAAGGTCACCTCATGGGGACCGATGATTTTGCCAGGGTGAGGTATGCACGTCTCTTACAGAATTGATTAAAAAATAAACACTACTTATTGACTATTCGACTGTGGTATTGTTAACATTCACCCGAGGAGGCACCTATTAAATGGACAATTCCGTCCTTAATCGACGTCCTGAGACACAGGTTCGCGAGTTGGCTCGCAGAATTCGTCAGCGAATTCAGTCCGCGCAATTGATCGATGGTGACTTCTTCATGACGGAAGCACAGGTGTCTGCCGAGTATGGAGCCTCCAGAACTGTGACGCGCGAAGCGATCAGTCGGTTGCAGGGCCTTGGGATCCTGGAAGGACGCAAGCGAAAGGGCTTGATTGTTCGTCGTCCCGACCCGCTGAGATTATTTCAGAATAGTCTGCCGTCCCTGATGACATCCCCCAGTGACTGGCGTGATCTGGCTCAGTTTCGCTATGCCATCGAAGTCGGGGCGATTGAACTTGCCATCCGCAACGCCGCTCCCGAACAGATCGAACGACTCGCGCAGATTGAAGCGGATCTGGAACGAGCCGTCATGGAAGATTCCACATCGGCGAAAACGATTGAACTTGATGTTCAGTTTCATGGCCTGATTCTGGAGATGACGGGTTCTCGGATGATCGCGGGAATGCAGCAGGTATTGGTTCAGGTCTTTCAGGTGATGCCAAAGTCGAAGCCGTCCACGGCAACCGCTGAACGTGTCTGTTGGGAGCATCGCGAGTTGCTTGATGCGATTCGTGATCGTGATATCGAGCGGGCTCGCGCTATGATCCGAGTACAAATCCGAGCAATGCTCGATGCAACTGAAGAAGCCACTGACAACTGAAGTAGCCACTAACAATCGGTCTGTGACCGCAGAAGGGACGTAGATTTCTGATTTGTATTTCCGCATTCACAGCCAAACGGAGGTTTGACTTCCACCTGAACAGGATTTCGTCGCAAAGGATCCTGTCCTATCGTGATTCCCACTAAGTTTTCTGTTCCAAAATTCTTGTTTTCTGAACAGCAGATTTCCTGCAGTTCAGTTTTTTAGTGAGGTTAAGTCATGAATAAGAATGTCCTGAAATCAGTTCGGTCACAGGGATTCACCCTGATTGAGCTGCTTGTTGTGATCGCCATCATTGCGATCCTGATTGCCTTATTGCTTCCGGCCGTTCAGCAGGCTCGTGAGGCCGCTCGACGGACGCAGTGTAAGAACAACTTTAAGCAGATCGGTCTCGCTCTGCACAACTACCACGATACCCATTCCGTTTTTCCTTCCGGTGTTTTTGCTGGAAGAGGCCATGTCTATCGAACTGCCGGGGGAATTCACGGCAGCGGATGGTTTCACCAGTCGCTGCCATTTATGGAGCAGGCGAATCAGTATACTGCGATCACCAGCTTCTTCACAGGCAGCGGAGGTGGCGATAAAGAAGTTTACCGGGCTCCTCAGGATCTTCGCCGTCTGAAACTGCCAGCCTTTATGTGTCCCTCCGATCCGAATTCCGGATCCATCATCGGTCCCAGTCATGCAGATGGATTTCAGGGTAATTATGTCACGTGTATGGGATCTGTGACGCTCGGAACCTATGGCGGATGGCCTTCCGCAAACCATGGCAATCAGCTCGACGGAATGTTCTTCCTTGAGTCAAAAATACTTTTGCGAGATGTCACGGATGGGACCAGCAACACGATGATGGCCAGTGAAGGACTCTCGCGAGGCAGCGGGCTCGAATACGGTGGTCCCGGTCAGTACTGGAATGGCTACTGGGGCGGTCCAGTGTTTTCGGCAGCACAGAATCCGAATTCCCCTGTCGCGGATCGAATTCACACATGCCTGTCTACGACCAATTTGAGGGCTCCGTGTTTGACGATCGGAGGTGCGGGAACCAACGCTGGTGTGTACGCTCGAAGCTACCATATTGGCGGTGTTCAAATCCTGCTGGCCGACGGTGCCGTTCGATTCGTTTCGGATAATATCAACTCGGGCACCTGGAGGAGTCTCGCAACACGGGGCGCTGGCGAAGTACTGGGAGAATTCTGATTGAGGAGCGGTAACCAATAAAACCGTTCACGGAGTTGTGCTGCCTTTCGTTATTACTTTCAGTTCGCCCTGGGCTTTGTTTGCAGAGGAGCATCTCTTGTCTTTTCAGTTCTTCAGTCGCCCCTGTCGCTTTTTTTGCAATTGTGTGTCCGCCGTTGTGTCAGTGCTGATCCTCTGCGGGTGTGGAGGATCAGGGGGGCCAGTGACTGTAACCGTTAAAGGTTCGGTATCGCTGGACGGTAAGCCTGTTTCTTCCGGTCAGATCATTTTCAATGATGTTGCGGGTAACGAAAAGGCTTACGCTGGCGTCATTAAGGATGGAGCTTTTTCATTCCCGTCGACGGTGGGGCAGAAGAAGGTCTCGATCAGTTCGCCTCAGGAAATCGCCGGATCTTCAATAATCGTCGGAGGTACTCCAGGGGATCCTGTCTCTGCCGAGAATCCAGCTCCTGATATTCTGGAATCGATTCCACCGCAGTACAACGAGAGCACGACACTGACTGCGGATGTAACATCATCGGGCGACAACACTTTCCCATTCGAGTTGATGTCGCAGTAAGGTGCTGAACAGTTGCGGGACTAACACAGATCCGATTCCTCTTCAACATGGCAGGAAATCTGGCGAGGCCACGGTTTCCTGCCTTATTATCTTTAAGGTTCAGCGACAGTCGGGCGCATTTTTCGCAAACAACTGCCTGACTTTGTTGTTCACGAACATCACTTCGATTTTAATCAAGCGAAATACCATCAAGGATGGCGACTGGAATCTGTTCAAGAGAAAGCTTTTATGTCCACTTTCCCATCTGCTGAGTCTGGTCAATCGGCCGCTGCAAATCGTACTCTCAATTCGGGCCGGCGGGCGTTTCTGGTCGCGTCGGCCGTGGGAGTTGCGGGACACACTTTTGGACGGCCGTCGCAGGCTGCGGCTTTTGAGCAGACGGCGGTCTACTCGGGCAAAGCCAAATCCACGATTCTGTTTTTTCTCTGTGGCGGAGCGTCTCACACAGATATGTGGGATCTGAAACCACGCGCTCCGCTGGAGTACCGTGGACCGTTTCAGCCAATTGATACATCCGCGTCAGGGCTGACATTGTCCGAGCATCTGCCGATGTTGTCCCGTCAGGCTCATCATCTTGCGTTGTTGAATTCCGTTGGGGCAAAGGTCAATACGAATGATCATCACGCGGGCTACTATTATAATTTGACTGGTCATGTTCCGGACGCGACCTTTTTATCGCTTGGTAACAATCGCACGCCCATGTCTGATGACTGGCCCTTCATGGGATCAGTTGTCGCTTCTCGTCGCCAGAGACATGAGTACCTTCCCAACGCAATCACACTCCCGCACAAGCCCAGCAAAGCGCCGTATACGCGACCGGGTCAGTTTGCAGCACGACTGGGTGTGGAGCAGGATCCGTTGTATCTGGAGGGAAGCCTTGAGGAGCCTCTGAAGTTTCATGCGCCGTCGCTGGAACTGCTGGCCGGCACTGATACGACACGCATCGATCTGCGGCGTGATCTGCTGACCGCTGTCGATGGCACACGTCGTGAATTTGACGAGGTTCTGCAGGCCGGAACGTGGACTCGTCAGCAGCAGCGAGCATTCTCCTTGTTAATGTCGTCGCAGACGAATGCGGCTTTTGATGTGGCGCAAGAGTCGGAATCTGTCCGGCAGCGTTATGGGCAAACTGTCAACGGCATGAGTTTGTTGATGGCTCGGCGGCTGGTCGAAGCGGGTGTCCCGTTTATTACCGTCTTCTGGAAAGAGAACGAGAAGCTGGCATCGAAGTGCAACAGTGCGGGCGGCTGGGATACTCACGGCAACAATTTCAATTGCCTGAAAGATTTCCTCCTGCCTGAATTTGATCGGGGTTTTTCCGCACTGATCGAAGATCTTGCGGACCGCGGCCTGCTTGATGAAACACTTGTGATGGTCACCAGCGAAATGGGACGAACACCAAAAATCGGGGATCCTCGATCCGGAGGAATCGCCGGCGCGGGTCGTGATCACTGGACGCACTGTCTGACAGATGTGCTGGCAGGCGGTGGCATACAGGGCGGTCAGGTTTATGGTTCCAGCGATCGGCTGGGTGAGTATCCTCAGGAAAAACCAATTACGCCGGCCGATGTGACGAAGACAGTTTACCACGCGATGGGAATTGAAGATCTGCAGGCGTTTGACGCGCAGGAGCGTCCGTATGATTTACTGGCAGAGGGCAATGCGATCACGGACCTGTTCTGAGGTCTCCGCCGTTCGACAAGTGTAGTTGCCAAACCGCGTCTCCACCGACGCGGGGTCGGACGGGGAGCGTAGTTGTCGGCGTTGAATCTCCACTGGCTTCACGCCAGTGGACGCAAGGTTTGAAAACTACAAGCAAACCACAACCGAACAACCCGCCTGTCCCCACTGGCCCCGTGCCAGTGGTTTACCGGTTTGTAAACCACACAGCACCGTTGCCAAACCCGCAAGCCACCGGCACCGTTGGTCAGAACCCCGTAAAGGGTCTCCTTGTTTTGACGGGATCGAACTGAGAGACCTGCCCCTCGTTTTGTTTCGCCTTTCAGCAAAGTGCTGTGTCCTCATGGATCTCCCAATTCGGCAGACGCAACCATCAGCTAACGCGACGGCGGCGCACTCGCCGTATCCTAAGTTTCTGTTCGATCGCAAGGATGTGCTTTCCCAGCGCGAAAGCGATAGGAGGCGGGACCGCATTGCCGACTTGCCGCGCACAGGACCAAAGGCTTCCTACAAATTCAAATGATGCAGGGAACCCTTGAAGAATCGCAGCCTCTCGAATCGTCAAGCCGCGATGGTACTTAGGATGCCCAAATCGCCCGTTAGAAAAGGAAATGCATTTAGTCGTGATGGTTGGAGCCGGCTTATCCCACGCCATCCTGGCGTAACTATCTGCGAATGATTGGCCATGGACGCGACTGTTCTCGCCGGGTCTGAGGGTCTTAATCCGCTCAAGGTTCTCTGGACTCAGTTTCATTGTCTTGTGGTTCAGAATCGTTATTGGTTTGTCAGGTAGGTGACCGATCGCCTCTCGAACAGTTCCTGGACAGTCAAATGAGCCGACTGGTAACCCTACTTGCTGTCGTCCGGCAACCACAATCAACCGTTCTCGCTGTTGAGGGACACCGAAAGCAGTGGCCTTTAGAACGCCGAAAGAAACCTCATAGCCGTAGCCCTGAAGTGAGCGGAGCACAAAACTCCATGCCTTTTGCCGTCATTGATATGGCAGGATCGCGTCGATCGCCAATCATCCCATAGGCAGCAACCGGTCGGCTCGGTTCCCAGTAGTCGGGATTACCATCGCGACGAATACGCAACTTCAGGGCGCGAAGTGACGCTCCCTGTCGATCTTTATAGCCATACCAGAATGCGGCTTTGTGAGATTGAGGCAGGTTGCGACGCCTGGCTCCATCTGAAGCTTCTTCAATCGGATCCAGTGATGTTCCAAACCACCAGTTTCCAGGGCTTTCGTCTTTGGGAGCGCCAGACAGGGCCTGCAGCAACGATGATTTCCCTGTGCCGTTCCTGCCAACGATCACAGTCAATGGAAAGCCAAAGGACACATTGAGGTTGGGTGAAAAATTTCGGTATTTGGGGAACTGAACGTATTCGAGATAGGGTTGAAACTGATTGCCCTTCTTCATACCGCACAAGTCGTGGACGAGCGCAGCAATTTCTCGTTCAGTTTGTTCCACGATAAATGCTCCAAATTCTTCCCTATGGGTGACCTTGTCTTATCGTCTTGACGAGCTACCAACATTGTGGAATCCCCTAGTCGCAAGTTTGTTGCGGCGAAGTAGCCTTGATGGAAGTCAACCCAAGTTGGATTCATCGGCAGATTCTGCAGAAAGGCGACGCTGGCCGCGCAGTGAGAACAGCAGACGGCAATAATGTCAGTCATGTTGCGGTTTCCGACGCTGATTGATGTGTTTGCCGACCGGTGACTGCCAAAACGAACCGATCCTAATGAGCTGCGTCTACTTACGAGCGAATGTGAAACACGATCAGGCTTGCCCATACACCGGATGCAGTTTGGTTCGTCCTGTGAATCGCGTCGCCGGTTTCTGCCGACGAAGGCACCTCGTCGAAGTTACTCCGTTTTCGCTGACTCTAAGATAAGAGCGATTGACTTGCACGAGCAGGATCTCGTCACTCGGCCTACCGAACAAAAATGTAAACGTGGATGTGAGCACGTCGTTGTTTTCTTCGGTCGATATGCCTGAGGCGTTGTGGTACACGTGGATCAATTCGCTGGGGCATCCGAACTCACGCGAAGATTTCGGGGATGACGTTTCCGTGCACGCCGGTCAAGCGGTAGTCGCGGCCTGGGGTGCGCGACAAATAGCAATCTGCCCAAAACAATTTTAGGTGAGTTCTATTCCGGAAGGGGGGCGCATCGTTTGACCCGACTCGGAGAGGAGGCTTTCTCACGGCTGCACTTTGTGCAGCCGTCCTCCTCTCCGAGTCGGGTCAAACGAAGTCTTCCGCTGTCAACAAAATCCTCCTCTGAAAAATCTCCGAATTTCCTCGAAACTGCTATTTGTCGCGCACCTCAGTCGCGGCCTGGGCAGTTGGAAAGTTGGCCTTGACCCAGAATTTGGGTTAAGAAAGCGATGGTTATTTTGGGCTTAATTAGTTTCGCAAATTCAGGCAAACAATTGGGTTGGGCGACGGTAACTCTCAAGGGATCCATTGAATCGCAGGATTCCACAGGAGAGCGCAGAGGGAGCAGAGAATCGCATTATTCCTTCGTGACTCCTCTGCGCT
>Ga0209284_10000569_pt1 | contig 59970 bp, 45 predicted proteins | sample FRY03_FD_187211 | JGI IMG/M metagenome (GOLD analysis project Ga0209284, IMG submission 187211) | Freshwater microbial communities from Lake Fryxell liftoff mats and glacier meltwater in Antarctica - FRY-03 (SPAdes) (version 2) | ecosystem: Environmental > Aquatic > Freshwater > Ice > Glacier...
AAAGCTGCCCATCGGCAGTGGTGTCACCGAAGCCGCGTGCAAGACACTCATCAAGCAACGCATGTGTCAGAGCGGCATGCGCTGGAGTATTGCCGCGAGCGATGCCCTCATCTCATTGCGTGCGCTTTACCTCACAGCTTCACGCTGGGATCACTTCTGGTCTCAACATAACCATCCAACCTCAACCGCCCTCTAACTCACATCATTCCGGCGATGCACCCTCTGTCATCGCCATGCTAGAAAAAGCCCGAATCAGACGGATCGCAATACGGCAAAGATGATGCAGTCCAGATTACAAACAATTTCACCCCCATGAAATCACAGCCCACACCTCAAATTTTTGCCGGTGATTTCATCACGCTCACACCCATGGATGTCACAGCGGATGTGGCGGATCTCTTTCCATCTCGCATGGCGGTGAATCAACGCGCAACCTGTGGCGCTACATGCCACGCGGACCGTTTGCCAATGTCGAAGAGCAGGCCGCCTACCTGCGCGAATGGCAGGCTACGCCTAACGTCATCTCCTTTACCGTGCGTGATACAGGGACACAGCACGGTCTCGGCAGCATTTCGCTCATGAGCATCCGGGCCGAGCATGGCGTGGCAGAACTGGGCAACATTTGGTATGCTCCTGCAGCCCAGCGCACCAAGGCCAACACCGAAGCCTGCTACCTGCTTCTCCGCCATTGCTTTGAGGATCTCGGCTACCGGCGCATGGAATGGAAATGCGATGCACGCAATGAACCCAGCCGCAATGCCGCACTGCGCCTGGGCTTTACCTTTGAAGGCATCTTCCGCCAGCACATGATCATCAAAGGCGAAAACCGCGACACCGCCTGGTTTGCCATGCTCGACCACGAATGGCCACAAATTGCCACCGCGTTCCACCACTGGCTATACGAAGACGACTCAATTTCTCTCAGCCGATTAATTGCCGAAGGTCGCAACGTACAGGGTCGTGCATGAAACACGCCTTTTTCCTCCTGCTGACCACCTGCGGGGTATTCGCCGCTGAATCAAAGCCCAAGCCCGAGTTCCAATATCAGACCGAAGGCATTCAGGTCAGCCGCGCGACGGCTGATGAACCGAAGGTGAAAGCGTTCGGCCCTAACACCATCAAAGCCGCCGCCAAATACCTCGATGACGGCGCCGTCTGCTGGGTGCGCGAGAAAACCTGCGTCAACTGCCACACCACCGGCCCCTACCTGAGCGAGCGCCCGGCTTTGTCAAAGCAGCTCGGCACGCCACTCGATGAAGTGCTGGCAGACTTTGTCAAAACCGTGCCTGCAGAGATCAAACCGCAGAAAGAAACAGAAAAGGATGGCATCAAATACTACGGCGGCTCCTGGACGAGCATCTGGCGCTCCATGGGTCTCGCCGAATGGGACAAGCATGTGACGGGGAAGCTTTCCACGCACACCGTGCTCTCCCTGCAGGAGATGTTTGCACGCCAGTCCGCCAATGGCTCCTTCGTCAGCTTTGGCGAAGTCGAAATCCCCCATATCACGACAGACTTCGAACTCACGCTGCAAGCCGCCCGGGTGGTGACCGCCGCTCCCGGATGGCTCAGCAACCTCAAAGACCCCGAACTGCTCGCACGCGTCGATCGAATGAAGTCCTGGCTGCGTGATGCGCAGCCCAAGAATGACTTCGACCGCATCTTGCGCCTTCAACTCGCGCATTACATGCCCGAACTTGCACCCCAAGCCCAGCGCGATGCCGCCCTAACGCTTCTCTCCTCGAAACAGCACCCCGACGGCGGCTGGTCATTGCGTGACATGTCCGCCCTCGGCGACTGGCATTTCAAAATGAGCGATACCGTGGTAAACCTCATCACAAACTTGCCTGATGCGGCGAAACCAGAGAGCGATGCCTACATGACGGCCTTCGCCATCGTGCTGATGCGCCAAAACAATGTCCCCGCTAGCGATGAACGCATCCAGCGCGGCCTCGTCTGGCTGAAGCGCGAGCAGCGCGTCTCCGGCCGCTGGTGGATGCAGTCGCTCTATCGGGGGAACTACAGCTACATCACCTACATCGCCACCACTCAGGCGTTAAAGGCGCTGGCCTTGTGCGACGAATTGCACTGATTTTCATCGCCGTGCACGCCGATACGCCGCCGGTGACTCCCCCATGCGTTTGCGGAAATGCTGGGTAAAACTGCTCGCATCCACAAAGCCGCACTTCTGCGCCACTTCGCTCGCCGTCAGAGTTGTCCCCTCCAGCAGACGCACCGCCGCCAGCACCCGCGTCTTGATCAGGAATTCCTGCGGGGTGATGCCAAACGCGCTTTGAAACCGCCGCTGCAACTGCCGCAGCGACTGCCCGCAGGACTTAGCCACATCTTCAATCAAGAGTGGCTTGGAGTAGTCATGACGGATGATTTCCACCGCCTGCGCCACAGTTTGGAACACCGGCAGCCTGCGCTCCGCTTCATCAGGACGCCTCAAGGTGCCCATCACACCCTGCACCCGGCGTTTAGAATCAAAGAGCGGCAGTTTCGTCACCAGAAACCAGTCCGGGATGCCCTGGGAGTCCCACCACAGCTCGACGCGCTCGATCACATCCACCTTGCCCGCCAGCAGGCGCTTATCGTCATCCACATAAGCCTGAGCCATCGTGTCCGGGTTCAGGTCAAAGTCTGTGCGCCCAATAATCTCCGAATCATCCGACATCTGGTAGCGCTGCATCAGCCCCTCGCTGGCAAACATGAGATGCCCCGCCTCGTTCTTGGCAAAGAAGTAAACGCCCGGGATGTGGTCAAACAACCGCTGAAACAGCAGCGTCGGCTCCAGAGCAGCCATCCATTCAGCCCGCTGTTTCCGCCAGCGCGCAATTTCCGCCTCCGAGCGCTTGGGGCGCTCGCGGGGTTTAAGGGGTGTCGCATTTCGCATCATCTTTGTCGTGACGACGATGCACGGTTCTGCGTTAATCTGCAACCAACCACCCGCCCATGAGACCCATCGTCCAAATTTCCCTCGACCTCACCAACATCGACGAAGCGCTCGAAACCGCCGCGCTGGCTCTGCGCGCCGGTGTGGACTGGCTGGAAGCCGGCACGCCGCTCATCCTTGCTGAAGGGCTCCACGGTGTGCGTGCGCTGAGGAAAGCTTTCCCAAACATTCCAATCGTCGCTGATCTCAAAATAATGGATGGCGGCTACCTCGAAGCTGAAATGATGGCAAAGGCCGGCGCCACTCACGTCGTCGTCATGGCTCGTGCGCATGCCGAAACCGTGAAATGCGTGGTAAATGCCGGCAAAGACTTCGGCTGCAAGGTGATGGGTGACAACATGATCTGCGAAGACATGATCGCCGGAGCGAAGTGGCTGGAGGATCTCGGCTGCGACTACGTTATTCATCACATCGGCTACGATGAGCGCCGTGGCATCGCCGCTGCTGGCAAACGCATGCCGAGTCCGCTGGATCAGCTCCGCGAAGTGGTCAACGCAGTCAAAATCCCCGTCCAGGCCGTCGGCGGCCTCAGTCTGGAGCAGGCTATTCAGTGTCCCAAGTACGGTGCCCCGCTCGTCGTCCTTGGCGCACCGCTCACCATCGATGCCGACGCCTTCAAAACGGCGGACGGCAATCTGGAAGCTTCTCTGCGCATGATTTGCGAAGCCGTGCATGCTCAGGACGTTCCTGCTTTCTAATTCCACCTCTTTCCATCCCATGAAAACCGCTGCCGTCGTTAATTACGCGCCTGAAAAAGGCTCCGTCGAAGTCCGTGAAATCGAAACGCCCACCATTGGCAGCGAGGATGTGCTTCTAGAAGTCGTCAATGTCGGCGTCTGTGGCTCCGATCTCCACCAGTGGACCGCCGACCACTCCTGGCCGGTGAACTATCCCGTCGTGCTAGGCCATGAGTTCGGCGGACGCATCGTCGAAGTGGGCAAGGATGTAGAGGGCTGGAAGGAGGGCGACCGAGTCGTCTCCGAAACCGCCGCCATCATCAGCCCGAACAATCCGATGACGAAGCGTGGTCTCTACAATCTCGACCCCACCCGCAAGGGCTTCGGCTACGGCGTGAACGGAGCCATGACCAAGTATGTGCGCGTGCCCAGCCGCATCCTGCATCACGTCCCGGACCAACTTCCCTTTGAGCAGGCCTGCCTCACTGAGCCCTGCTGTGTGGCCTACAGCGCCGTGGTGAAGAACGCCCGCATCGAGCCCGGTGACCGTGTCGTCGTGCTTGGCCCAGGCACCATCGGCATTCTTTGCGCCGCTATGGCGCGCCTTTGCGGTGCGCAGGTCGCCATTGTCGGCCTGCCGCAGGATGCGCATCGCCTTGAACTCGCCCGCAAGCACTATGGCTGCGAAGTCATCATCGGCGATGCCAAGCCATGGGCCATCGACCGTGACGGACTGGGCTGCGATGGCGTCATCGATGCCGCAGGTGCCAGCATCACGCTCAAGATCGCGCTCGATATCGTGCGCCCTGCCGGATGGATCAGCAAAGTCGGCTGGGGCCCGCAGCCTCTCGGCTTCAATCTTGATCCGCTCGTGCAGAAGAACATCACCCTGCAAGGCAGCTTCAGCCACAACTGGCCGATCTGGGAACGCGTCATCGCCTTGCTCAGCAGCGGCCAGTTTGATGTGAAGCCGATCATCGGTGGCGTCTGGCCTGTGACCTAATGGCACGAAGCCTTTGAGAAGATGCACAAGGGCGAGGTGGTGAAAAGCGTGCTTCGTCCGGTGTAATCGCCGGATCAATCCTTACTCCACTTTGTGAAAAAGTTCGTCAAATAGGCTGTGTGATGGACCGCTCACAGCCGTTCTTCCTTCACCCACCACCCGCCATGAAATCCATCCTCTGCCTCGCCCTGCTCTCCACCGCTGCTTTTGCGGCTGATTATCCTCGTGTCATTTTCTCAGATGACTTCGCCGCCGATGGTTTCGGCAAGGCCTGGGGCCACTACAAGAGCTCCAGCGAGGTGAAGGGCGGTGTGCTCGTGGGCATCACAGCACCGACTTCGGACCACAGCGCGGTGGACCACATCCGCATCGAAGGCGAGCGCGATCTGGAAGTCAGCGTGAAGTTCCGTTTTGTCAGCGACAAGGCGAAAAGCTTCAACGTGTGGTTCGACGACAAGAACTACAAAGGCTCACACGCCGGCCACATCTGCCAGGCATCCATTGCGCCGACTGGCGTGACGGTCTCTGACGCCAAGACCGGTGGTTTCGATCTGACGAACGGCCTCTATGACCGCAAGAAAGCCAACCAGTTGACGGATGAAGAGAAGAAGATGCTCGCGACGAAGGCAACGAAGTTTCCGGTTAAGCTCAGCCTCGAAGCGTGGCACACGCTCGTCGTGAATACCAGTGGCGATGAGATCAGCGTGAGCATCGACGGCAAGACAGTCGGTTCTTTCAAGTCCACCGGCGTCAACCACGACACCAAGTCGCTGATCAGCCTGACGACGAACGCCGTGGACGTGGAATACGACGACTTCAGCATCAAGGGTGTGGCGAAATAAATTACGCCAGCAACTCACGCACGACATCACCGCTCACGTCCGTGAGACGGAAGTCGCGGCTTTGGAAGCGGTAGGTAAGGCGTTCGTGATCGAGGCCGAGTTGGTGCAGGATCGTGGCGTGGAGGTCCGGGACGGAGACGCGGTTCTCGATGGCGGCGTAGCCGAATTCGTCGGTCGCGCCATGGATCTGGCCGCCTTTGATGCCGCCACCGGCCATCCACATCGTGAAGCCTTTCGGATGGTGATCACGGCCCTTGCCGTTCTCAGCGACGGGTGAGCGGCCGAACTCGCCGCCCCAGACGACGAGCGTGCTGTCGAGCATGCCGCTGAGCTTCAAATCGTCGAGCAGCGCGGCGATGGGGCCGTCGGTCTCGGCGCAGTGCAGGTCGTGATTGCGTTTCAGATCATCGTGCGCGTCCCAGGCCTTCGGGCCTTCATTGCCGCCGCTGTAAACCTGTACGAAGCGCACACCACGCTCGACGAGACGCCGCGCGAGCAGGCAGTTTTTGCCAAAGTGCGCGGTGGTGGGATGATCCAGGCCATACATGCGCCGCACGCTCTCCGGTTCGCGACTGAGGTCCGTGCATTCCGTGGCGCTCATCTGCATGCGATAGGCCAGTTCGTAGGAGTTGATGCGCGCGGCGAGGCTGCTCTCCGCCGGATTGGCTTCGGCGTATTCGGTGTTCCACTGCTTCAGCAGATCGAGCCGCGCACGCTGCTGGCTGGCGCTCACGTTTTTCGGCGGCGTGAGGTAGGCAATCGGCTCGCCGCTGCTGCGAAAAGGCACCCCCTGATACGCGGCAGGCATGAAGCCGTTCGACCAGTTCATGGCACCATTCACCGGCGCTCCGAGCTTGTCGAGCAGCACGACAAAGGCGGGCAGATTGTCGCTTTCTGAGCCGAGTCCATACGTCACCCAAGACCCCATGCTCGGACGCCCAGCTTGGATGAAGCCCGAGTTCATCTGGAAAAGCGCAGGGCCGTGGTTGTTGCTCTCCGCATGCATGCTGCGGATCACGCAGAGGTCATCGGCATGACGTGCGAGGTTCGGATACACCTCCGCCATGTCGATGCCAGCCTGCCCGTGCTTCGCAAAACGATACGGGCTCTGCATCGCCACGTTCTTCGTCTTGCCGCCCATGAAGGCGTCCTCCTTCTTCCATACCGGGATCGGCTGGCCGTGATACTTCGCCAGCGCCGGTTTCGGGTCGAACAGATCGACGTGCGACGGGCCGCCATACATGAAGAGGAAGATCACCGACTTCGCCTTCGGCGCGAAATGCGGTGCTCGCGCAGCCAGCGGATTCGACGTCGTGAGCAGGCCGTCCGCGCCCAACAACGACTGCAACGCGAGCGAGCCGAATCCGGCCCCGGCGTTTTGGATGATGTGGCGGCGAGTGAGGTTCATGCAGGGCTCAATTCACGCGGCGCAGCGGATGTTTGCCGAGCATGACGGAGCGCTCCCGCATTTGCTCGAGCAGCTTCAGTTTTTCGGCGAACGGGAGCCCGGCCAGACGCTTGCGTTCGGTGGCCTTGGCGGCGGCGATGCGTTCCATCTCGGTTTTCATGGGGCAAGATAGCGCCTCTCAAACTTCTGCCAAGCGTCGTTCAGGCCGTGACGGGTCAGGATTGCATTTAGCCGGTCACGGTTGGCGATGTCCGCTTCGACAAACATCACCAAGCGGGCGAAATCTTTGGCCCGGCCGGTTTGCAACGCGATGGCCATCAGGTGTTCGGAGCTCATGACAAAGGTCGGCACTCCCTCGACATCGGTTGCCACCGCCTCGCGCACCGCTTCCTCGACTAGCGGCTGACTCGCCAACAGAAACTGCACCGGCCAGCCACCAATCAGAATCGCATCGCCTTGTGGTTCATGCCCGCGCTGCCGCAGCGCCGTATAGATCGGCTCCAGTGTCAGGATGATCGGCGCAGGCTCAAACAGGACGAAAATGTCGAGATCCAGCGTGGCGATTGGCTCCAGGTAAAAAGTCGCCCCCACCGCGCCGCCGATGGCATACGGCCCAATGATGCCACCCGCGTGCAAATGATGAATTTCTGTGAGGGCTGCTTTCATCAGTCAATGTAAACGAATTCACTGCTATTCAGCAACACATGCGCGAGATCGGTGAATGCAGCACTGCGGTCGCTCATTTGCTGCCGCTGCTTCACAAACGCCTGCGCCTCGACCAATCGCGACGCAGTTGGCGGTCTGGCGAGCGTGAGCAGGAACAAGCGCTGGATGGTCACCGCATCGTCTGCCTCGGTCATCGCGCGTTGCGCGAGGAATGCGGCCTGCTCTTCGACGAACTCGTCGTTCATGAGCACCAGTGCCTGCGTGGGCACGGTGCTCTGCATACGCAGGGCGCAACTGTCCGTGGTCGTGGGTGCGTCGAACAGCTCCATGTTCGGCATGAGGAGCTGGCGCTTCACATAGATATAAACGCTGCGCCGCCAGTGCTCCGGGCCTTCGCGCTCGATGATCGGCCACTTGTTACGCTGGCTGGCGTCGAGCAGATCGGGGCGAATGCGCGGTTTGAAGCCCAGGCCGCCGCGTTTGGCGTTCAGTTTGCCGCTCACACTGAGAATGCTGTCGCGAATGACCTCCGCCTCCATGCGCTGCTTGTTCTGCCGCCAGAGCAGCGTGTTGCCGGGATCTGTTTGTAGTTCGGGCTTTAGCCCGTCTGAACGGCCTGAAGACCGAACTACGAGCCCGGAGCTTTGCCGATACGTCGCTGACAGCAGGATCAGCTTGTGCAGCGGCTTCAGGCGGCCGCCATTTGCGATGAGTTCGGACGCCAGGAAATCGAGCAGCTCAGGATGCGTCGGCTCTGCGCCGGAGAAACCGAAGTTGCTCGGCGACGCCACGAGTCCCGCGCCGAAGTGATGCTGCCACACGCGGTTCGCCAGCACGCGCCACGTCAGCGGATTCGACGGCGACGCGATCCACTCCGCGAGTGTGCGGCGGCGCAGGGAGGTTTGCCCCGTCGGCTTCGGAAACGCGATGGAGGTGGAAGTGAGTACCACAGGCATCGCCGGCCCTACTTCGCCGCCTTGGCTGGCCGCGAGGCCGCGCAGCAGCACATGCGTCGCTGGCACCTCCGCTTTCGTCTCGATCAGGGCCATCACGTTCTGCTTGTCGGCGATGTCCTTGTCGTTTTTGTCCTTCGATCCCTTCGGCAGGCCGAGACGCTCGGTGCCATTGAAGACGGCCATGAGGCTGTAGTAGTCCTTCGCCAAAATCGGCTCCGTTTTGTGATCATGGCAGCGCGCGCAGCCGATAGTGAGACCCAAAAACACGCTACTGGTCGTGGCGATCACATCATCGAGCTGATCCACGCGATACTGCGCGATCGCCTCCGGCGTCTTGCCCATGTTGTCGTCGTTGCTCGGGCCGTTGCGGCAGAAGCCGGTGGCGATGAGCGAGAATTCGTCTGCGCCGTCGATCTCATCGCCTGCGAGCTGCTCGGCCACGAAACGCGCATACGGCTTGTCCTCGTTGAAGCTGCGGATCACATAGTCGCGGTATTTCCACGCATAAGGCCGGTCGAGGTCGTTGTGAAAGCCGCTGCTGTCCGCGTAACGCGCCAGATCCAGCCAGTGACGGCCCCAGCGCTCGCCGTAGTGCGGGCTTTCGAGTAAACGATCAATCAAGCGCTCCCACGCCTGTGGCGATTCATCGGATACAAACACCGCCACCTCCTCCGGCGATGGCGGCAGGCCGGTCAGGTCGAGCGCGACACGCCGGATTAGCGTCGCGCGATCCGCCTCGGGCGATGGCTTCAGTCCCGCTGACTCCAGTTTGGCGAGAATGAAGCGGTCGATGTCATTCCTCGCCCATGCGTCGCCTTTGACCGTCGGCGGCTGCGGTTTCGTCACCGGCTGAAACGCCCAGTGACTGCGCCCTGTCTTGATGTCCGGTGCAGCACCGCGCACTCCAAGCTGCGAGGCGAGGAGCACAAGGAGAAGGCGATGGAGTGAGGAGAGCTTCAAACCGGGCCTCATCATACGCGGCAACGCCGCCCCGTCATGCGCTGCAAAGCCACCCGGCTTCGCATTTCCAACACTCTTTGTCGTGCAAGTCGGGCGTGGCGTGCGTTATGAGGAACCCATGCGTCTCCAGAACAAAGTCATCCTCATCACCGGCAGCGTCACCGGCATCGGCAAGGCCATCGCGAAACGCTGCGTCGCGGAAGGTGCGAAAGTGCTCGTTCATGGCCTCGAACAAGACCTTGGCGATCAAACGCTTGCCGAACTCGGTGCGGCGAACGCCACGCTCGTCATCAAAGACCTCGCCGATGATGACGCGCCGCAAACGCTCGTACGGCACGCAGTGGCCACCTTTGGTAAACTGGACGCTGTGGTGAACAACGCCGCGCAGGTCGGACTCGGCAACATCCACGACACGGATGCGAAGTGGTTCCGCCGCATGCTGGAGATCAACTGCGTCGTGCCCTACCTCATCACCCAGGCAGCGCTGCCGCATCTGCGCGAGACTCACGGCAGCGTCATCAACATCGGCAGCGTGAACGCCTGGAGCGGTGAGCCGAATCTGATGCCGTATTCGGTCTCCAAAGGCGCGCTCATGACGCTGACGCGCAATCTCGGTGACACACTCATGCGCGAGGACGGCGTGCGCGTGAACCAGATCAATCCCGGCTGGGTGCTCACGGAGAACGAGGCCAAGCGCAAACGCGAGCACGGCCTCAAGGACGACTGGTTCGCCGATCTTCCCAAAGTCTATGCTCCTGCTGGTCGCATCCTCTGGCCGGAAGAAATCGCCGCCTGCGCCGCCTGGCTCCTGGCCGACGAATGCGGTCCCATCAGCGGCCAAGTGTTCGATTTGGAGCAGCACCCCTTCATCGGCCGCAATCCACCGAAGGACGCGAGCACGATTCCTTCTAAATAACTCTCAGCCCTTCGCCCTACGCTCTATGCCACGCCTCGCCGCCTTCCCGAAAGCCTTCATGCAGGCGCTCTGCAAAGAAGGCACCATGACCGTTTCCGAATGGATCACGCTCGCCTCCAAGCTCGATGTGCAGGGCCTCGAATGGTATGCGGGCTTTCTGGAGATGGCCGACGAATCCAACTGGCCGCGCTTCCGCAAGGAAGTCGAGGACACCGGCAAGGTGATCCCGATGATGTGCTGCTCACCCGATTTCACGCACCCGGATGCCGCATTTCGCGACAAGGAGATCGCCAAGCAGAAGCGCTGGATCGACATGACACACACGCTTGGTGGATCGTACTGCCGCGTGCTCAGCGGGCAGCGCCGCCCTGAGTTGACACTTGATGAAGGCGTGAAACTGGCTGCTGAATCGATTTACGCCTGCCTGCCGTATGCGCAGGCACGCGGCATCACGCTGATCATCGAAAACCACTATAAAGACGACTTCTGGGAGTATCCAGAATTCGCCCAGAAGATGGATGTCTTCTGCAAGCTGGTGGATGCGGTGAACCATCCGAACTTCGGCGTGAACTATGACCCTTCCAACACCTACCTCGCAGGTGAAGACCCGATTGAGCTGCTGAAGCGCGTCTCCCACCGCGTCGTCACCATGCATGCGAGTGACCGTTATCTGGCGGAAGGCACCATCGAAGATCTGCGCAACGAAGAAGGCGGTTCACAGGGTTACGCCAAACGTCTGCGCCATGGCGAAATCGGCAAGGGCCTCAATGATTACGACGCCATCTTCACCGAACTGAAGAGTCAAGGTTTCAATGGCTGGATCAGCATTGAGGACGGTGTCGATGGCATGGAGCAGCTCGCGCGCAGCGTGGAGTTTCTGAAAAAGAAGATCGCCATCTACTGGCCGCAATAAGCGATTCTACCCTTTCCAATTTTGTTATGAAAACAAGCCCACGCAATATCATAAGAGACAACATCCGGCCACGACTTCTCGCTGTTGCAGCATTTGCGCAGGGATAAGACACACCTCAGTATCCCACCATGAAACACACCCTCCTCCTCGGCTTATTCTTTGTTCTAATCACCGCTCCACTGCATGCCCAGGAGCCTGAACGCATCCGCGACGTCATTTATACCAAGCATGATGGCGTGGCATTGACCATGGACGTCTTTAAACCCGCGAAGCCAAATGGTGCGGGCATCATCAAGATCATCAGTGGTGGATGGAAATCGAATCACAATGGTATCAGCGATGGCGGCTGGCCAAAGGCAGGCTACACCACGTTTGTGGTCGTGCACGGTACGCAGCCGAGATTTCAGGTGGAGGAGATCGTGGCGGACCTGAACCGCGCTGTGCGCTTCGTGCGTGCCCATGCAGCAGACTATGGCGTGGACCCGCAGAAGCTCGGCGTCACCGGTAGCAGCGCGGGCGGCCACCTCAGTTTGATGCTGGCGACGCGTGGTGGACCCGGCGATGCGAAGGCGGCCGACCCGATCGACCGCGAAAGCAGCGCGGTGAACGCGGTGGCGTGTTTTTATCCGCCCACCGATTACCTAAACTGGTTCGAGCCGGGCGACAACGCGGTGGGCATCGGCAAACTCGCAGCGTATGCGGGTGCTTTTGGACCGAAGGCGGGGACAGAGGAAGGGCGGGCGGCACTGGGGCGCGAGCTGTCTTCCCTATACTGGATTCACAAAGAGCAGCCGCCCATCTTCATCGTGCATGGCGATGCCGACCCACAGGTCTCCATCACACAATCCGAACGCTTTTTGAAACGCTGTTACGAAGTCGGCACCGTGTGCGAGCTCGTCATCCGCAAAGGCGCAGGCCACGGCGGCTGGCAGGAGATGCCGCAAGACACCGAGCGCATGGTCGAGTGGCTCGATCTGCAACTGCTCGGCAAGCAACCAGCCAAGGCGTTCACATTGGATGTGTCCTCGCTGCCCAGCACGCCGGCAAAGAAGAAGTAGGCCTGTGTGAGCGGCGCAGATCGCGGCGTATGTTTGGGGATGTGTTTTCTCCGCTATTGGCTTCTGCTGGCCGTTCTCGCTTCTACCGCTGCTGCGGCGGAGTTGTCGTTCAATCGTGACATCCGCCCTGTCCTCAGTGACAACTGCTTTTTCTGTCACGGCCCGGACAAGAACAATCGCAAGGGCGATCTACGGCTTGATGTGCGCGAGGAACTGATCAAGCTGGGGCCGAAGACGCTCATTGAGCGCATCATCACTGCCGATGCCGATGACCTGATGCCACCGGCGGATTCGCATAAGAAGCTTTCCACGAAGCAGAAGGACACGCTGAAGCAATGGATCGCCGAAGGGGCAAAGTATGAGCCGCACTGGGCCTTTGTGCCGCCGGTGAAGTCGAAAGCGGGCAAGAGCATTGATGATTTCATCCACGCTGAGCTGCCAAAGCATGGCCTCCAGTCTGCGCCGCCGGCTTCGCGTGAAACGCTCCTCCGCCGTCTGTCGTTGGACCTCACGGGCTTGCCTCCGAAACCGTCGGATATATCAGAGAAGTCCGAGCTGTCTGACTACATCGACCAGCTGCTGAAGTCGTCGCACTACGGCGAGCACATGGCTGTCGATTGGCTCGATGCGGCACGCTTTGCCGACACCAATGGCTATCAGGTGGATCGCGACCGCGAGCTGTGGCCGTGGCGTGATTGGGTGATCAAGGCCTTCAATGCGAACATGCCCTTTGACCAGTTCACCATCGAGCAGATCGCGGGTGACCTGCTGCCAAATGCCAAGCTCGATCAAAAAATCGCCACCGGCTTTAACCGCAATCACATGTTCAATGAAGAGGGTGGCATCATCGCGGAGGAGTTCCTCGCCGAATACACGGCCGACCGCGTGGAGACGACCACCGCCGTGTGGATGGGCCAGACCTTCAACTGCTGCCGCTGCCACGATCACAAATTCGATCCCTTCACGCAGCGCGACTTCTACGCGATGAAGGCCTTCTTCCACAACGTGCCGGAACGCGGCGGCGGCATTTACGGCAATCCCGTTCGCACCAATGCACCACCGTTTGTTAAACTGCCCGCACCGGAGTTGGAGGCCAAGATCACCGCGCTGAATGCGAAGCTGAAACCGGTGGAAGACAAGCTCAAGGGCCTAGCGGCTGGCGACATCGAACCTTGGGCGAAAAAGCTCGTCGCGGCAAAGCTCGACTGGCTGCCGCTCAATCCTCTCAAGGCCACCGGAGGCGACAATCCGCCGCAAATCGCTGACAAGGCTGTTTTGATCGGACCGCAGGAAACCCGGGCGAACAACATCGTGATAAAGGCCAAGCTGCCTGCCGGAAAAATCACCGCTATGCGCCTCGAATGCGCAACCACGGCTCCCTCGGCTAGTTTTCAATGGAGCGAGCTGAAGATCGGCAAAACCAAGCTCCACGCCATCGACGCCACGCACGCCAGTGTGCTCGACAACGACCGCAAAACCCGCGCCGCGCTCTCGGTGGCACCGAACAAGCCCGTGCAGGCTTTTTTCGAGCTGGAATCGCCTCTCGAAGGCACCGAGGTCGAATTCACGCTGAGCGTCGAGAACGCAGGTGGCCCATCCCAATGGCGTCTATTCGCCGCCACGGTCGCCGTAGACCTCATCGCCCCCGCGAGTGTCCTCACCATCGCGCAAAAGGAGACTGCCGAGCGAACGGCTGCTGAGCGCAAGCAGCTCGCGGACTTCCGTCTTGCGCAGATGCCTGAGCACCGCCGCCTCAGCGATGAAGCGGCTTCTTTGAAGAAGCAACTCGTCGCAGCAGAGGCGGATATCCCCACCACACTCGTCATGGAGGAGCAGAAGGAGATGCGGCCCACCTTCATCCTGATGCGTGGCGCTTATGACAAGCCTGGCGAGCAAGTCACCGCTGCCACGCCCGGCGTTTTGCCCGCGCTCGCCGCTGATCTGCCGCACAATCGCCTCGGCCTCGCGAAGTGGCTGGTCAGTCCGCAAAATCCGCTCACGGCTCGTGTCATCGTGAACCGCTACTGGCAGCACTTCTTCGGCACCGGCCTCGTGCGAACCAGCGAGGATTTTGGCTCTCAAGGCGAGCAGCCGAGCCATCCCGAGCTGCTCGATTGGCTCGCGGTGACGTTTCAAGAGAGTGGCTGGGATGTGAAGAAGCTCGTGAAGATGATCGTGACCAGCGAGACGTATCAGCAGAGTTCAAAGTTCACGCCTCGCAGTGCTCAGTTGGACCTGATGAACCGGCTCCTCGCACGTGGACCGCGTCATCGGCTCAGCGCTGAAGTCATCCGCGATCAAGCGTTGGCCGCCAGTGGTCTGCTCATCCCGAAAATCGGTGGCCCTTCGGTCAAACCGTATCACCCGCCCGGGCTTTACGAGCAAGTCGTGGCGCAGCGAGACAACCCCAAGGCAACGTATCAGCAGGGCAGCGGCGACGATCTGCATCGTCGCAGCCTCTACACCTACTGGAAGCGCAGCGTGCCGCATCCCGGCATGTTGCTCTTTGATGCGCCTTTCCGCGAGACCTGCGCGCTCCGCCGCTCGCGCTCCAACACCCCGCTGCAAGCCCTCAACCTCCTCAACGACCCAACGTATGTCGAAGCTTCCCGCCACCTCGCTCAGCGCATGATGAAGGAAGGCGGATCAACCGCCGAATCACGCCTCACTCACGGCTTTCGCCTCCTCCTCGCACGAAACCCGAGCACGCAGGAACTCCAAGTCCTCACCGCCGCCATCGCACGAACCATCAACGACTTCACCCAAGACCCCGAAGCCGCCAAGCAACTCCTCACCATTGGTGAAGCCAAATCCGACGAGAAGCTGAACCCCACCGAACTCGCCGCCTACACCTCGCTCGCCAGCACCCTCATCAATCTCGACGAAACCATCACCAAGGAGTGACCGCAATGCGTTCAGTTCACTTTCAGCCCTTCCAGCTCCGCCAGCTTCCGCGCCTTGGTGTCAAAGCTCCAAAAAGTATCGCAGCCAAGAATGAGAGCCGAGGCCACATGCAGCACGTCGTTGGTGCGAAAGCCATGCCTCGCTGTGTGCCGGTGAACCAAATCATAATACAACTCATCCAAAAGCCGCGCATCTGGCTCTCGAATCGACAGCGACTGCCCGTTCTGAATTTCCAGCTCAAAACCAGCCTCAGCCGCCAGGGCGGTGCCCGCGCTAACGGTATAGCCTGGGCTGCCATTGTTCGACTCATACACCAAGCGATGAAAGGCGTTCAGCAGTTCATGATGGAGCAGCCGCGTGACTGGCAGTGGTTCGCTACTGCGCTTCGTCCATCCACTCAGGAGCCGATCCGCCTCCGCAGAAAAGGGCAGATTCAGCAGCAGGTTGGTAAAGAAATTCGTGTCAGCATAGACGCTCATAGCTCACCAGCGATGACTCGATTCAGGCGTTCAACATCCACCTCAGCGTCACAGGTGTTACCTAGCGCCTTCATTCTCTGCCGCAGTGCACGCATTCTCTCGACCATGCTCGGCACCACCAGCTCAGGCGTTGGACGCGCGAGTGAAATCTCAAATATCTCTCCGCTGCGGCTTTTCACCGTCACTCGGCCCAGCTTCCGCGCCGCCTCCAGCAGTTCCGCACCGCTGCGGTTCATGTCACGAACAGTGAATTCACGCCGCAGCGGCTTCTGGCTGCGCACACGGGTTTTTTTGGCGGCTTTCTTGGATGTGGTCTTCATGTCCGACATCATGACCGACATCGCAGCGCCTTTCAATTCTTCATTTCCCCACTCATGAGCACCGAATCCTCTCTCACACCCTTTTCACGCCGCAACTGGCTCAAGACGCTCGCCCTCGCCTCGCTCGGGAATCCGAAGCTCTTTGGCTCGCCCTCGCCACACTTCGCACCTCGGGCGAAACGCATCATTTGGCTCACGCAGGCTGGGGCGCCGTCGCAGCTTGATCTGTTCGATTACAAGCCGGGCCTTGCTTCGCAGTTCGACAAAGATTTGCCCAACTCCGTGCGTGGCGAGCAGCGGCTCACGGGCATGACGGCAGGGCAGAAGCGCTTTCCCATTGCGCCCTCCGTGTTCAAGTTTCAGCAGCATGGGAAGAGCGGCATGTGGCTCAGCGAACTGCTGCCGCACACCTCGAAGTTCGCCGATGAGATCTGCCTCATCCGCTCGCTGCACACCGAGGCGATCAATCACGATCCCGCGATGACACTGCTGCAAACCGGGCATCAAATCGGCGGACGGCCCGCGTTTGGCGCATGGGCATCGTATGGCCTCGGCTCGGACAATGACGACCTGCCCGCCTTCGTCGCGCTGATTTCGCGGCCCAGCGGTCCCACGAATGCACAACCGCTGCACGAGCGCATGTGGGGCAGCGGTTTTCTGCCATCGAAGTATCAGGGCGTGCGCATGAGTTCCGGCAAAGATCCCGTGCTCTTCCTTTCCAATCCGCCCGGCATCACCACCGAACGCCGCCGCGCCATGCTCGACGATGTCGCCGCGCTGAACCGACTCAAGTTCGCCGATTACCACGATCCCGAGACGCAGGCTCGCATCGATCAATACGAGATGGCTTTCCGCATGCAGGCCGTCGTGCCTGACCTCGCCGATCTCTCCAAAGAACCCGCCGACATCTACGAGCGCTACGGCCCCGAATCCAAAAAGCCCGGCAGCTATGCCGCGAACTGCATCCTCGCGCGGCGACTCGCCGAGCGCGGCGTGCGCTTCATCCAGCTCTATCACCGCGGTTGGGACCAGCACAACAACCTGCCCAGCGGCATCAAGAGCCAGTGCCACGACACCGATCAGCCCACCGCCGCCCTTTTGGCCGAACTCAAAGAGCGCGGCATGTTGGATGACACGCTCGTCATCTGGGGCGGCGAGTTTGGCCGCACCGTCTATTCGCAGGGCGTGCTCACCCGCGACAATCACGGCCGCGATCACCACCCGCGCTGCTACAGCGTGTGGATGGCAGGTGCCGGCGTGAAAGGCGGCCACGTCCATGGCGAGACCGACGACTTCAGCTACAACATCGTCAAAGACCCCGTCCACATCCACGACCTCAACGCCACCGCCTTGCACCTCCTCGGCCTCGACCACAAAAAGCTCACCTACCGCTTCCAAGGCCGCGACTACCGCCTCACCGACATCCATGGTGAGATCGTGGAGAGCGTGCTGGCGTGACAAACCGCGCCTGACGCATTCCGCACACTCTTTGTCGTGGAGTTTGGCTGGCGGGGGCCGTTATGATCGGTGCATGAAATCTTTGCTCGGTCTCCTCCTACTCACCACCGCTGCCTTCGCCGATGACTCGGCGAAACTCACCGCGCTGTTCGCCAAAGATGGCGTCGTGACCGTTCCGGCGGGTGAATATCATCTCGATGGCACGAAGCCGATCTCGCTGAGGTCAAACACGACCGTGATGGCTCATGGGGCGCGCTTCATTCTGCCGGAGACGCTGCCAGATCAGGCTCGCGTGGTTCTCTTCGCGGGCGAAAACATTGCTCACTTGGCGTGGCATGGTGGGGAGTTCGTCGGGCATGTCTTTGATCCGGCGAGGAAGGAGAACACCTGGGAGCCGAACGCGAACACGAAAGGCATCGAGATCACCACGACGAAGGTTGGCGGCACGCACGATGTGCTTTTTCGCGAGGTGAAGGCGAACGGCATGGCGGCGGCCGTGATCGGCGTGCATGGGCTGTCGAAGGGCGAGAGCGAAGTCATCGCGTATGCCGAGCGGGTGGTGGTGGAAAGCTGCACACTTTTGCGCAGCGGGAAGTTCATGTGGGACTACGGCTACCTGTGGCAGATCATGACGTGGCCGGAGGCATATGAGCCGTGGGAGGTCGAGCGGGCGAAGAAATACTTCCGAACCGATCTCGTACGCGAGGCGACCTTCAGCGGCGATCTCGTGAAGTTCGAAAACACGAATCGCCCGCTTGCCATCAACACCTCCGATGAGCCCAAGGATGCCATTACCTTCATGGGCAACCAGTTGCCGAAAAACATCGTTCGTGGCCTGCAATACTTCGTTGTCGAGTCCGCACCCACGCACATCAAGATCGCCGAAAAGCCCAGCGGAACACCGATTCACTTTGAGAGCGACGGCACTGGCCAGCTGGCCTTCAATGTCCATGCGACCTACCTCGCCGCGTATGCGCCGACGGGTAGCGGCCCTGGCAAAGGTGCCTTCGACATCACGGGTGCCAAGGATGTGCGCGTCACGGGTTGCCAGCTCAGTGCCATTGGCGACACCATGCATATCCAAAAGTGCCGCAACATCGTCTTCGCGAACAACCAGATCCTCGGCAGTCGCATGGGTGCATTCTTTTTGGCCGAGTTCTGTCAAAATGCGACGATCACCGGCAACATCGTCGATGGCACGAACGGCAGCCGCGTCATCAGCGTGGAGAAGAGCTGCACGGACGTAACAATGACCGGCAACACCTTCCGCAACGGCGGTCGCGGTGCGTGGATCAATCAGCCGGTGAACTTCATCATGGCGGGCAATATTTTCGTCAACAACACGACCAAGAACGAGCCCGACATGCGCCGTGGCCGCATTGCCTTCCAAACCGCGAAGCCCGGAACTTTTCCCGAGCTGTACTTCACCATCTACGAACCGGACGCGACCTATGGCCCTGTCATCGTACGCGATAACATTTTCGTCCTCGGCGATTCCGCGCCAGCCGAAGCCGTCACCTTCGCCCCGAATGGCCACGACCTCATTTTCACCGGCAACACCTTCCAAAACAAGCCCGCCACGATCGTTGTCGATCCGAGCTGCAAAAACTCGCGAATCGAGGACAACAAGGGCGCGCAGACCGTGACCAAGCTGGTGGATTTCAATCACGGGCGGCGGTGAACCCTGCTGACGTTTTGCGTGCTTTTTAGCCGATGGACTTCCAGCTTGGGTGCGGATACTTTTGGATCATGACACCCGCCGATTTCACCGCCCGCCATCACGACCTAGTGTGGTCGCGTCGTGATGCGGAGCCGCAGGTTCCTTTGCGAGCCGCGCTGCTCACCCCGCGTTTTCACACGGTGCTGGATGCCTGCGGGGCCTTCGGCCTCAGCCTCGTGCGGACGGAGTGGCAGGCTCTCCGGGCTGAGGACACGGATGAAAGCCGTCGCGCCGCTCCGCACACCGAACGCATGCTGCGCAACATTGAAATCGGCCGCGATCATGCTACGACCTGACACCGAGAAATCGTCGCCGGAATGCTGTCGAGCGGGATGTGGGATGGGTGTGGCGTAAGCCCGCCCGTCGGTTTGGGGTCCGCCGCACTCACACGCGCTCAAACGTCGGCCGGTGCGCGGCGTGAATCAGTCTGTGCCATACACGCCCTTGACGCCGCACACACCCGACCTGCATCATTCTGACGACGCGCCGGTTACGGGCCGCTGATCAAGATTTCGCCTTCGCGCTTTGCGGCACCGTCTTTTTTCTCCAGGCTGAGGATGAATTTCGACGCCTCGTTCACGGCGGTCGCAGGCTTGAACTGGATTTGCGCGGCACCTTTCGCGTCCACCGCCACCACACCGGCGCTGACTGGGTCCGGCTGCTGTGGATCGACGATCCAGAGCTGGTAATCTCTGCCGCTTTCCACCTTGGGCATTTTATCGAGCATCAGCACGCCCTGACGGCGCAGGCGGTCCCAGACGACGAGCATCTCACCGCGGCGGTATTCCCAGACGGTACTGGCTGGCAGCGTGAGCACCTTCATCGCGGCCTGCTCGCTCTGCTCTTTTAGCGTCGCGACCTCGGCGGTGAGCTGGGTGATGCGCCCCTGCGCGGTCTTCTCACTCGCCCGCGCTGTGGTGACCTCCTGGTTCAGCGCGGTTTGTTTCGCCTCAAAATCATCGCGCAATTTTTTCAGCTCCTCCGCCAGGGTGCGGACGTTTCCATCATCCTCCGCCGACGCGGCACCCACCACCGGTGCGATGGCCTGCGAGGCCGCTGCCACCTGCTGCGTCAGTTTTGCGCGTGACTGCCAAAGTGTGGCGGAAAGCACAGCCAGACCGACCGCCAGCAGCCAGCCGAGGCCGCCGAGCAGCAGACCTGGTGAAAGAGTGGAGGTCTTCGCGCCGCGTGAGCGCAGCTTGGCGCGGATGCGCTTTTTCATGTCCGCCGGCGGCTCCACTGGCGCGATGAGATGGCCCAGTTCCGCGACCGTCTGCTCCAGCGCGCTGTTCAGCAGCCGCAAATCTTTTTCACGCGCGATAGCACCGTCCAAAGCGCGTTTTTCGTCGTTTTCCAGCATGCCCAGCGCGTTCAGCGCGGCCAGTGCTTCGAGGTGAGAGTCCATCACTCGCCTCCTTTCAGTAGATCGCGAAAACGGAACAGTCCGCCGCAAATATTGGTCTTCACGGTGGCGATCGGTTGTTCCAGTGTCTCGGAAAGCACATGGCCGGTCAATCCCTTGAGGAAAGCGATCTCGATCAGACGACGCTGATCCTTCGGCAGTTGTTTCAATGCCGCGAACACCGCTGCGCTCCGCGTGTCCGTCAGATCCTCAGCGGCTGGCGCGGACAGTACCGCCTGCTCCAGCACGGCGGCATCCACCAGACGGTTGCGCCGGCCAAGAATACGCATGCGTTCAATAGCCTGCTGGCGCACCAGGGTCACCGCCCAGGTGAAGGCGCTGCCATGAGCGGGGTCAAAGCCGGAGGCATGCTCCCACACCTGCACAAAGCCGTCCACCAGCGCCTCTTCCGCCACCGCACCGTCGGGCATCATCTGCCGCAGCAGGCCGAACAGGCGTGGTGCCACCGCGTCCTGGAACTGGTTGAACGCGCGCACATCCCCGCGGCCAGCACGCTGGAGGAGGTCTTCTTCGCTGAGTTCGGGTTGAGGCATGAGTGTTTTCAATCTTACGTCGGAAAGCGCGGGGCGGATTCCATGCCAGAGCTTCCGCGCAGACACAAGTTTTTGCTGCCATCAGCTACGACAGAAATTAAAAAATGTCAGTTTACCGCCACCAACCGGCCAGTGCGGGCAAACAGCAGCGCGCAGTCGATTTTCGGCGGCGGCAGGCCCGTCAGCCGCGCCAGCGCTTTCCGGTAAAGTTCGATCTGCGGCCGGTAGCCGGCCACTTTTTCCTGCATGGCGGCATCATCGGCCACCTCATCGGTTTTGAAGTCAATCAAGCGCACGGCGTCCGGCAGCACCACCACGCGGTCAAACACGCCACTGATCCAGCTTCCCTCATGAATCAGGTCAAACGGGCGCTCACGCCAGGCCTGGGCCGCAGGAGCGGGTTTGGCAAAGGCGGCGGCGGCTGTCGGGGCGGCAAGCAGCCCGCGCACCATCGCCACAGCGGTCGCTTCGATCGCCTCCCCCCGCAGCAGGCCTGCCGCCTGCCAGCGGACTTCGAGAGCGCTCAGTTCTGACCCGGCATCCCACCATTCGACCTGGGAGAGCAGCTCATGCACCAGATTGCCCAGCCGACGACCCGGCTCACGGCCCGCGCTGAAGAGCACGCTGCCTTTGACCTGAAAATCTTCCTCACCCGAAGGCGTCACCCGCTTCGCCAGCGGCTGAAACTCACGCAGCAGCCCGCCCAGCGGCCGTGCCACAGGGGTAATGCTCGGCGGCTTGGGTTCTACGCGATTTGAATGCTCAAACCAGCGGGGATCACCGGTTTCCCACTCGGTGCTGTAAGCTTCACAGGTCTGCGCGTCGGTCGTCACGCTCAGCATGCGCCGCAAAAACTGCGCTTCCTTCATCGCGGCGTCGTCCTTCTTCGGCGGTGGCTCGGCGATGAGATAGAGGCCGCGTTTGGCGCGTGTCATCGCCACATAGAGGCGGCAGAGCGATTCAAACCCGGCCCGCTGCCGCGCGATGTCCAATTCCGCGCCCAAGGCCGCATGCAACGGCGCGAACACACGCGACGGCTCCTGCATGACCCAGGAGATGCCGGTCTCGTCGCGATTCACGATGAGCGAGCGCGGGCGCACTTTGTCCATCGCATCGCCATTGAGGTCGGGCAGAATGACGACATCAAACTCCAGGCCCTTCGCCTTGTGGACGGTCATCACCTGCACCGCCTGGGCGGCACCACGGACCTGCATGGGCATGCTGCGGGCGTGCTGTAGAAAGGCGTCGATGTCGCGTGAGCCATGCGCGTCGAACTCGGCGGCGATCTCGCCGAACTGGCGCAGCCGCAGCTCATGGAACGCGTCCATCTCCGGCAGCAGCGCACGCAGATGCCGCGTCCACACTTCGGTGAAACCGATGAAGCCGCGCTCAAACACCAGCTCGCGCACCTGATGCGCGGTGAGCGGCCACTTGTGCTCGCCGGACTCGATCTGCGGCCACAGCGGGGTCATTTTGAGGTGCTCCAGCGCCAGCGTGTCGCCGGGATGCACGGCCAGTTGCAGCAGGGCCAGCAGTGCTAACGTCACCGCATTGTCCGTGGCTGGATGCTGCTGGGATTCACACACGATTTCCATGCCAGTCGCGGCACGCAGCTCGTCGGTGAGTTCAATGGCATTTTTATTGCCCCGCACCAACACCGCGCAGGACAGACCGCGCTCCAGCGGGCGAATGTCCAGCAGCAAGGCCGCCACCACGCTGCTGCTGGTGGGTTTGGGCGAGTCTTTGTCAGGCGCAGGTGGCACGCCCAGTAGCGCGGCATGGCCGCTGAGCTGTTGATTGGGCTTTGCCGCCACATGGTCTTTGAACTGGAAACCCTTGGTGCAGCCAGGCAACAGGGACTCAATGCCAAGGGTGTTCGCAAAGACGGCATTCACCGCCTCCAGCACCGCCGGGGCGCTGCGGAAGGACTGACTCAGCGTTTCGGGATGCAGCCCTTCCTCGCCATGACGCGGCCAAGCGTTGAGCACATCATCGAACAAGCCCGGCTCCGCCTGCCGCCAGAGGTAAATCGACTGCTTCGGGTCGCCGACGGCAAAGAAACTGCGGCGACCAGAGTCGTCCTGCATCACTTCATCCACCAATCCGCGCACCACATTCCACTGCACCCGGCTGGTGTCCTGAAACTCATCGAACAACCAGTGATTGTAGCGCCCATCGAGTCGGAACCACAGGTCACCGCCCTCATGGTCCATCCACGCGGCACCACCCTGCGTGGCCGCCGCCAGCAGCCGCTGCACGTCGGCAAAGGACAGCCGCCCGCGTGACCGCACGCGCCGCGCGTACTCGGTTTCATACAGCTCCATCAGCGCCGCCATGCCGAGCGTGCGCTGCGCGCGGCATTTGAGCTCGCGCAACAGGATCGCTGCCGTCACGCGAACCCAGGCGCGGGCGGCGGGGCCGGTTACCGGGTTTTTGCCACCTCCCCAAGTGACAACGGCATTGCCGGAACACAGATCCGTCCACACAGCCGCTGATTTTTTCAGAAAATCCTCCACGCGGTCCACTGGCTTGCTGCCAGGTTCCAGCTTGGCCGCTTGAACCATGAATTGATCCATGAACTCCGCACTCCGCTCTCTGGCGGGCACAAAATGATTCTGCAAATCCGTCAGCGCCGCCGTTAGATCGTCATCCTGATCCACATCAAGTCCAGGCAGAGCGCCCCAGCGTGCCACATCATCGCTGTCGAGCCAGGTGGAGTGATGCGCGGCGATCCAGCCTTCGAGGCTGCTCACCGCGCTGCGTTCCTCGACCCCAAAAGTGGCCTGCTTGAAGCCTTCGAGCAGCGCGCGGCCCGCCTTGTCATCGCGTGATGAATGGATGCGCTCCAGCAGCGCATTGAGCGCCTCGTTGCGGGCCTGCGCGGCCTCATCCTCGGCCATGACCTTCGCGCCCAGCGGCAGACCGAGCTCCAGCGGGAAACAGGCGGTGATATTCGCGAAAAAACTGTCCATCGTGCCAAGCCGCAAGCGGTGCAGCCGCCGCGTGACCTGCCGCAGCAGGGTGACAAACTCCGGCCACTGCTCCGGCAACGGTGCCATGCCGGCAAAGAATTGCTCCGGCTGCTCCGCGTGCCGGGCCAGCTCGGAAAGGCGCTGCAGGATGCGCTGGAAGAACTCGCCCGCCGCCTTCCGCGTAAACGTCATCGCCGCGATGCCCTCCGGCGGCTGATCCAACGCCAGCAGATGCAGATGCCGGCGCACCAACTGGTACGTTTTACCCGAGCCAGCAGAGGCGGAGACGAGGATGTGGCGGAGACGGTTCACGAGAAGGAGCGATGCAAGCGCAGGAGCCGCGCGGTGTCGAGCATTCTCACTTTTCCACCCAGCGCCGAATCCACGGCAGCGTGAGCACGACTGCGACGATGATGCTGGCGCCGAGGTAGAAGCCGCCACTCATGAACTCGGCTTGGCCGAAGACAAGGGCGGCGAGAAGGATTCCGTACACGGGTTCCATGTTGTAAACGACGTTCACGGTGAAGACGCTGACGCGTCGCAGCACGTCCATGAAGCCTGCGTACGCCGCTACCGTGCAGACAAGCGCGAGCACGAGGAGCCAGAGCGCCGAATTCAGGTCTGGCAGCGCGGGTAGCCGACCCGTTTCGAGGAATGGCCGGGAAACGCAGGCCGCGAGGCAGGCACCGCTCATTTGATAACAGCCCATGACGCTCCAGTGCGTGTCCTTGGCGACCTGCTGCTTGCTGAAGGTGGCAAAGAAGGCCGCGAGCACGGCGGCGGCGATGGCGACGGAGAAGCCCTGCCAGTAGCGGAACTCGACGGTGTAGATGAGCCACACCGCGCCGACCATGACCAGGCCGACGAGGAGCTCGGACAGCCGCCATTTGCGGCTGCCATCAATGAGCGGCTCGATGAGCGAGCACCACAGCATGGCCGTGGGCATGGCGGCGAGGCAGACGGAGGCGGTGGCGAGGCGGGCGGACCAGAAAAACAGGATCCAATGCAGTCCAAGCAGGAAGCCGACACCGAGCATCGCGAGGACGCCACGCTTGGAGACGCGCAAGGAATGCCCGAGCAGCGGGGCCAGCAGCGCAAAAGTCAACGCGGTGAGCAGGGTGCGCCACAGGACGACATCCACCGGGGCGAGGACGATGAGCTTGCCCAAAATGGCGGTCAAGCCCCACGCCAACACGACGAGGTGAAGCTGCAAATAGTCACGGGTGTGGGAGCGGAGCATGGATGGAAGCCGGGGCGGCTCTTTTAATCGCCAGGAAGGCGGAATCCCAGACCTTTTGTGAAATGAGAAAGGCGGGGGCGCTGACCTGGCGACGAGTCCCCATTCAGGTAGCGGACCAGGCCACGATTCCACCCGAACTTACACCTTGACGTAGAGCGACTGGGCAGCAGTAATGCGGCTTCCTGTGCGCCAGCTTTAGCGCGCGTCCTGGCCTGCCCTGTTTTCCGCCCGTCTTCCCCCCCTCCACACATGCATCATCGTTCTTCCACCCACACGCGCCTGGCTCTCTTTGCCGCGTCGGCCATCGCCCTGCTGACCGTCACACCGGAGCAGGCTATTGCCCAGTTGGGCCTCCCGGCGGCCCCTGCGGTGGCCAAGATCGTGAAGGATGTCCAAATCTTTTTCAAAGGCGCGGTTAAGCTGGATGAAAACCGGGTGCGCAGCCAGATGTCCACCCGCGTGGGCCAGCCGTTCACCGACGAGGCCGTGGAACGCGACATTCGCGCGCTCTACAGCACCGGAGCGGTGGAAAACCTGGACATCCGCGCTGTGGATGTGTCCGGCGGCGTGAGAGTGATCGTCGAAATCACCGGCCGCGGCGGTATCGGTGACATCAGCTTTCTGGGCAACACGACCTTTGACAGCGAGAAGCTGCGCAAGGAGATCGAGGTGAAGGTGGGCGACCCGGTGGACGACATCAAGCTGTCCGCCGCGCAACAGAAAATCGTGGAGATGTATGAGAAGAAAGGCTTCTCCGACGTGATCGTCAGCTACGACATTTCCCCGTCCGCCCGCGAGGGCTTCTCCAGCGTGGTGTTCAAGCTGGATGAAGGCGCGCGCGGCATCATCCATGACATCCGCTTTGAAGGCAACACCGCCATCAGCAGCCGTAATCTGCGCGCCAAGCTCAAGTCCAAAGAGCACCATGTCTGGAACCTGTGGGGCAAGAAGGGCAAGCTGAGCAACCAGGATCTGCAGGAGGATATCAAGATCGTCGAACAGGCTTTCCAGGACGAGGGCTATGTCTATGCGAAGGTCAGCGAAGTGCGGCGCGAGCCGGTGTCCGCCAAGGAAATGGACTTGGTCTATGTGATCCATGAAGGCACCAAGTATGACGTGGCGGGCGTCAGCCTCTCCGGCAACACCATCTTCAAACAAGATGAACTGATGCCTGCCGTTCGGCAGGAAGCCGGTTTCCCCTACAAGGGCAGCTTTGTGAAGGCCGACGAGAAAATGATCCAGGACTACTATGGCTCACGCGGCTATGCGGACGCCCGGGTGGAGACCAGCATCCGGGAAAGCGGCCCCGGCCAGGTCGGCGTGGCCTACCATGTCACCGAAGGTGCCAAGTCCTACATCAACAAGGTCAACATCTCCGGCAACTCCGTGACCAAGGACGAGGTGATCCGCCGTGAAATGCCCTTTGCCCCCGGCGAAGAGCTGAACACGGTGAAAATCGCCGCCGGCAAAAGCCGCCTGGAAAACCTGAACTACTTCAGCGCGGTCGATGTGCGCAACACCCCCTCCGGCACCGAAGGCTACAAGGATGTGGACATCCATGTCGCGGAGCAGTCCACCGGCACGATGAACTTCGGCGCGGGCTTCAGCTCCATCGACAGCCTGACCGCCTTCGTCCAGGTGACGCAGACGAATTTTGACATCCGTGACTGGGGCGACTTCCGCGGCGGAGGTCAGCGCTTCAATATGAACCTGCGCGCGGGCGCGCTCCGCCGCGACGCCAGTGTGAGTTGGACCGAGCCGTGGTTCCTGGGCCGTGAGCTGGCGCTTACCGTCGAAGCCTTCTACCACAACCTGTTCTTTCTCTCGAACCGCTACGACCAGACCAATGCTGGTGCATCGGCAGGTCTGCGCAAACGCACGGGCGAGCACTCCTACATTGAAGGCACCTACACCCTGCAGCAGGTGACGATCGACAATATCGACAACACGGCCACCCCGATCATCCTCCAGGAGGCCGGCAGCTTTATCCAAAGCAAGATTGATGTGAACTGGGTGCATGACACCCGCGACAGCGTCTTCATCACCCGCAGCGGCCACAAGGTTGAGGCGGGAGCGCTCATCTCCGGCCTGGGCGGCGATGCACAGGTTCTGGGTGCCAACGTCGGTGGCCAGCAATACTTCAGTCTCCCCGGCGACACGATCCTGAGCTTTGAGGGCATGTTCAGCACGGTGGACAACTGGGGCGGTGCCCGCGTCCCTATCTTTGAGCGCAAGTTCCTCGGTGGCGCGAACAATTTGCGCGGCTTCAACTACCGCCAAGCCGGTCCCAAAGACGCCACTGGCGAGCCAATCGGTGGCGGCACGGCGGCGCATGCCACCGGTGAATTTTCCATCCCTGTCCACATCACTAGCAATTCTGACCGCTCCCCCCGGGTGGTCTTCTTCGGCGACATCGGCTCCATCGGTGCAAGCACCTTCGATTTCAGTGGTGATGTCTTCTCCGATGTCGGCATCGGCCTGCGCCTCTTCCTGCCCATCGGCCCCATCCGCGTTGACTACGCTGTGCCGGTGTCCAAAGACCAACTTTCCGGCTCAGGCCGCTTCCAGTTCAACATGGGCTACAAGTTCTAGCCCTTCGTTTCAGACATTTTGTCATTCAGCACCCTCAATCCCCTCCAAACTCCCATCCTTATGATTCGCAGCGCGTTCATCGCACTCCTCCTCGCCGCCCCCACCTTCCTTCAGGCCGCCGATCTTAAAATCGGCGTGATCGACATGTCCAAAGTCTTCCAGGAGTTCCACAAGACCAAGTCCGCCGCAGAAAAGTACAAGGGCAACTACGAAAAGGCCGCACAGGAGATGCAGGAGCGCCAGACGGTGTACAAGAACCTCGCCAATGAGGCCCAAAAGCTGCAAAAAATGGCCCAGGATCCCATCATCACGCCTGAGCAGCGCAACAAGTACGCCGCCGAGCTGGGTGAGAAAGTGAAGGAAATCCGCTCCATGGAGATGGAGATGCAGGAGTTCGCTGAACGCCGCCAGAACCAGCTCAAGCAGGAGGACATGCAGATCCGCAAGGGCTTGTATGAGGAGATCCTCGTCGTGGTGCGTGCCCGCTCCAAAGAAGACAGCTTTGACATCGTCTTCGACAAGACCGGTGTCAGCCTCTCCACCGTGCCGATCATTCTGCATGTCAAGGAAGGTGCTGCCAATGACCTCACCGACCAGCTCATCGTCGAACTGAACAAGGACGCCCCGCCTCCCGGTGCTCAGCCGAAGAAAGAGGACGCTGCGGCCCCCAAGGCTGAAGAGTCCAAAAAATAATCTGCGCAGAAAAAAAATCAGTGGCACGTCGCAGGCAATTGCGCCGTGCCTTTTTGTTTTTATACGCCATCATTTTGCCCTCAGCGGCATGAGCAACAACTCCATCACCCTGCAGCAACTGGCCGAACTCGTCGGCGGCGAACTTTCCCACGGAGCCGCTGACGATGTCATCACCGGACTGAATTCGATCAAAGATGCGGTGCCCGGTGAGGTGACCTTTCTCGGCAACGCCCGCTATCTCCCCTCGCTTAAAACCACCCGCGCGTCGGTGGCCCTCATGGTTTGATCTGCCCGCGCAGGAGGCGCAAAACGGCCTGGTGCTCATCCGCGTCAACAACCCCACGCTCGCGTTTTCCAGCGTCATTCGCTGGTTCATGCCACCGCCGTGATCGCCGGTGATGTCGTTTTCGACCCGCAAAACATCAGCATCGGCGCGCATGTCGTCATTGATGAGGGTGCGACCATTGGCCAGGGCACCACGATTCATTCAGGTGTCTTCATTGATCGGGAAGTGCGCATAGGCGAGGGCTGTACCCTGCACGTCAACGCCGTCATCAAGCAGCACTGCGTGCTCGGCAACCGTGTCATCCTGCACAGCGGAGCCATCATCGGCAGCGACGGCTTTGGCTACGAAGTCGTCAATGGCCGTCATGTGAAAATCGACCAGCTTGGCATCGTCCAGATCGATGATGATGTCGAAGTCGGCTCCTGCACCACCATTGACCGCGCCCGTTTTGGCCGTACCTGGATCGGCGAGGGCAGCAAGATCGACAACCTCGTGCAGATCGGCCACAACACCATTCTGGGGAAACACTGCATTACTATCGCTCAGACCGGTATTTCCGGCAGTTGCCGTCTCGGCAGCCACGTCACCCACGGCTGCCCAGGTCGGCATCGTCGGGCATCTCGAGATTACAGACCAGGTGGTGGTGCTCGCGAAGTCTGGTGTCACCAAAAATCTCACGCAGCCAGGAATGTACACCGGCTTTCCCGCCCGCTCATGGAAGGCCGTAAAATGCTCAGTCTTCCGGCCAAAATCCCCGACCTCATCAAACGCGTCCGCGAGCTGGAGAAAAAACTCGCCGCGCTTGAGGCCGTGAGCAACCAAGCCTGAGCCGCATCGAATCAAGCGTGGACGTTGCCTGAAACACTATTTGTCCTATGTTCGCCGCCCCATGACCTCTGCCTCCCTCTTTCCGCTTCCTGTGATGCCCGACATTCACGGCCATTTCGGCCCGTACGGTGGCATGTTCGTGCCCGAAACCCTCATGGCGACCCTGACTGAGCTTTCAGACCATTATGAGAAGGCGAAAGCCGATCCAACCTTCCAAAAAGAGCTCGACCGCCTGCTGCACGAGTACGTTGGCCGCCCCACGCCGCTCTACTTTGCCGAACGCTGGACCGAAAAGCTTGGCGGTGCGAAAATTTACCTCAAACGCGAGGATCTGCTGCACACCGGAGCGCACAAGATCAACAACGCCCTCGGCCAGGCTCTGCTCGCCTTGCGCCTTGGCAAAAAGCGCATCATTGCTGAAACCGGTGCCGGTCAGCACGGCGTCGCCACCGCCACCGTTTGCGCCCGCTTCGGGTTCGAGTGCGTCATCTACATGGGGAAGGTCGATATGGAGCGTCAGGCTCTCAATGTCGCCCGCATGCGCTTCCTCGGTGCCAAAGTCGTCGCCGTCACCGCCGGTCAGGCCACGCTCAAAGAAGCCGTGAACGAAGCCATGCGCGACTGGGTCACGAACGTACACACCACGCATTACATTCTCGGCTCCGCGCTCGGCTCGCACCCCTTCCCCATGATGGTGCGCGATTTTCACCGCATCATCGGCGTCGAGGCACGCCGCCAGATTTTGGAGCGTGAGGGGCGTCTGCCCGACCTCCTCGTCGCCTGCGTCGGCGGGGGCAGCAACAGCATCGGCCTCTTCCATCCCTTCTTGAACGACCAAGACGTGCGCATGACCGGTGTCGAAGCTGGTGGTGCGGGCATCCTGCCAGAAAAACACGCCGCACGCTTCCAAGGCGGTCGTCTCGGCGTCCTCCAAGGCACCAAAACATGGCTGCTCGCCAATGCTGATGGCCAGATCGAGCTCACCCACAGCGTCAGTGCCGGACTCGACTACGCCGCCATCGGTCCCGAACACGCCTGGCTGCACGATCAAGGCCGCGTCACCTACAACTACGCCACCGACGACGAAGCCCTCGCCGCATTCCAAGAACTCAGTCAGGTGGAGGGCATTATCCCCGCCCTCGAAAGCTCCCACGCCATCGCAGAAGTCCTCAAAGTGGCTCCGCAGATGTCCAAAGACCAGATCATCCTCGTCAATCTGAGCGGCCGTGGTGACAAAGACGTCGCCCAGGCCGCGCGCATGATTTTCGACGAAGAATTGAAGTTCTAACCGCATGAAGGCGTGGTTCACAGTCTTCTGCGTCTGTGCTTTCGCTTGCGGAGCGGCTCAAGCAGAGACCAGACGCGTCCATGTCTTCGTCGCTCTTGCTGACAATGCGCATCAAGGCATCGCCAAAGTGCCCGCGAAGATCGGCAACGGTGATGATGCAGCCAACAACCTCTACTGGGGCACTACCGACGGTTTCAAATCCGTCTTTGGCCGCAGCAAGACATGGAAACTCGAAAAGACCGAGGAAAACCCAACAGCTGAGATTCTCGAACGCCGCAGCTATCGCCACACCTCGCAGGACTGTGTGCTCGTCGCCGAGGCATGGCGTGGCAAAAACATCCACCAGTGCCTCGAAGCCTTCTTCACGAATCTACACGTCCGCAGCAGCGATCTCACCGCCTTCATCGGCCACAACGGCCTCATGGATGAGCCCGTGAGCGTCTCCATTCTTGATGCCACCGCGAAACCCACCGACGCCATCATCCTCTGCTGTATCAGCGGCAGTTACTTCAGACCGCATCTCGCAGCCTTAAAGGCACGCCCCGTGCTCACCACCGAGCAGCTCATGTATCCAGGTTCCTTCCTGCTCCGTGATGCCTTGGAAGTCTGGCTGCGCAACGGTCCGCGCTCCGAAATCCGCCTCGCCGCCGCAAAAGCCTACGCCACCAACCAGAGCATCTCCGTCAAGGCGGCGGCAGGGGTATTTACCAAGCTGGAGTGAATCGCAAAAACCCGCCTTTGCAAAAACACGATTTTCCCTACATTTACCCGCATGAGCGCCCGTGATTTAGCGATAAAAGTTCGTGAGGAGATGCGTCGGCTTCCCGCCAGGGAGCAAGTCCGGTTCCTGGGCATGCTCACCAGCATGAGCCCGACGGCGACACCCAAACCCAAGACGGAAAAGACCGTGGTGTGGGAAGATCGAACCGAGCGATTGAAAGAAATCTTCGGTGGCAAGATGCTCGAAAAAAACCTCATTTTTGAACTCCGCGAGGAGGAGCATTGAGCACATGGTCTATGCAAACACCAGTGTGCTCGCTTCGCGATACATCTATGACGCGAATTCAAGTCAGGTCATGAATCTGATGATGAGCGTCAATCAAAGGAGCGCCTGGACGACCCTGCACCGGCTAGAATTGCTCAACGCCTTTGCTCTGGCTGTTTTTCGTGGGCTGATCACCACCCAGCAAAGTTTCGCGGCTTGGAAGCAGCTCGCAGTAGATTTACGTGCAGGTCGCTACCTGCGGACCCTGCCGCCGTGGCACCAGATGCTGCGTGAAGCATCCAAACTGGCGGCTAGGCATTCCGCCACGCTAGGCACCCGCAGTCTCGACATTCTCCACGTTGCCGCAGCGAAAGAACTTGGCGTAACCACCTTCCTCACCTTCGACAAGCGCCAGCGCTCGCTCGCTCTGACCGTCGGCCTGCAAGTGCTGCCATGAACGATCAGCCCCCCAATCCCATCCAGCAGGACATGGCGAAACTGAAATCACTGCTGCACGACTCGCTGTCGCCGCATCTGCCAGCGGCGCAGCAGGACATGCGCATCCTCAATCTCGCGTGTGGGCGCTGCGATGAGGCGGAGACGTTGATTCAAGTCGGTGCGGACCTCACGCGGGGTGGAGCGGTCGAAATGGTGGGGGCGGACATCCGTATCCACGAAATTCGGCAGGCACGGGAGACGCACGGACATCTGCCAGCGGAGTTTTTGATTGAGGACGCCACGCAGATCGACCAGCACAAGGAACTGGGAGATGACTTCAACATGGTCTTCCTCCGCCATCAGAATTTCTGGCACGGCCAGGAGCTGTGGAAGAAAATTTTCGACCAGGGCATCGCCAAACTGCGGCCCGACGGCATGCTCGTCATCACCAGTTATTTCGACGTGGAGCACCGACTCGCCCTGCGTGCGTTGGAAGCGCTGGGCATGGAGGTCGTCAGCAACCGGCGCAACCAAGCCAGCCGCGCCCTCAAGGACGCACCCGGCAAGTCGGTGGACCGCTGGGTGGCCGTGTTGCGCCAGCGGCAGGGCTGAGCGGTGCCAAGGCCATTTACAAGCCCCCCGCAAGGCGGTAAACTCCGCCCCCCTTCCCCAAATTCCATGACTCGACTTTATTTCGTTTTCACCCTCCTGGCGGCGTTCGCTCTCCTGGCCGCCCCGGTGTCACAGGCGCAAACCATTGATGCCAGCAGCGAGGTGGCGGACCAGTACTTCCGTGGCTTTGTGTTGAACAACGAGGCCGCCAAGCTCGAAGCGGCAGGTGATCACACACTGGCGCAGACGAAATTCAAGCAGGCCGGTGAGATCATGGACAGCATCGCCCTCAATTACCCGACTTGGCAGCCGGAGATGCGCGCCAGCCGGCAGCAGAAGATTCAAGACTCCCTCAGCCGCATCCAGACACGACTCTCTCAGCCGCAGGCCGCCCCGGCCCCTGCGCCAGCGATGGCCGCCGCTCCGGCCCCGGCACCGGCTCCAGCCATGCCAACCGGCAGCATCCCCGCGCCAGGCACACTGGCACAACCCGCGCCCGCCATGCCGGCCACGCCTGGAGCGCTGCCCAGCCTGGGGGACATGCTCAGCCAATGGGAGGCCATGTACAAGCAGCGCATGCTGGAGCTGGAGACGAAGAACAACCAGATGCAGCTCGATCTCGGCAAATGGCAGAACTGGTACCAGTGGGCCTCGGGTGAAATCACCTCCGCGCGCGTGCAAAACGACATCCTCGGCAAAAAAACTGCGGCCATGGAGCAAAGCATCCAGACGATGAGCCAGGAGGTCGCGGCGGGTCGGGCCGCGAGCAGCCAGCTAAGCAAACTGATGGAGGAAAAAATGGCAGTGGACCTCGAAATGCGCAAAAACAGCCAGCGCCTCACGGCGGCTGAAGCAGCGGCGAAGGACGCCTCAGAAAAACTCGCCGAAGCATCGGGGCGCATCGCCACCATCGAGCAGGAGCGTGACAAAATTCTCAAGGAACGCGATGTGGCCGTCCAACAACGCGATACCGCGATCAAGGACCGCGACGTGGCCGTCAAAGACCGCGATGCCACCAGCGCGCGCAGCCTGGGCCTGCAGGCAGAAGTGGATGATTTGAAGAAAAAGACCGGCAGTGCTGAGATGAAACGCCTGCTGACCGAGAATGATCGGCTAAAAAAGGAACTGACTGAGGCACAGGGCCAGGTGGCGACGTTGAAGGCCGACGTCACCCGCAAAGACCAGGAAATCGTCCAGTTGCGCGGCCAGCTCACCGGTTTGCAGGGACAATTGGCCGAACTGCGCCAAGAAAGCGGTGCTTATCAGACTCAAGTGGCCGAGCTGACCAAACAGCTCAAGGAATTGCAGTCCGGCATGGACACCAAGCTGGCCGCCACGCCAGAACTAACTCAGGAAAACGACATGCTGCGCGCCATCATCATGCGCCAGCTCCGCACCCAGCACCGCCAACAGTCGGCGAAGGACCTCATGATCACCGAGCTGCAGAAGATGGAGAACGCTTCCAACGATCTGGTCAAACAGGTCGAGGAGATGAAAAACGCGCGCATGACGCTCACCCCAGATGAGGAAAAGCTGTTCTCCGACCCGGTGGTGAAAGAACTGCTCGGCCCCAAGGGCGTGCAGGCCACGCTGATCGCGAGCGCCGGTCCGGGCGGCGACAAAAAAATGGCTCCTGCCGCTCCCAGCACTGTCGAAACCCTCATCACCCAGGCCAACGAGGCTTACATGAGCAAGGAGTTCGAATCGGCCGCCAAACTTTATCAGGATGCGTTGCGTGCCGAGCCCAAGAATGTCTCCGCGCTCATCGGCCTGGGCATGGCACGGCAGCGCGATGACAAACACGCTGACGCCGAAGTGGCGCTGCAAAAAGCCCTGGCCTACGACCCGGCCAACGAGCCGGCGGCCTTTGCGCTGGGCGTCACCTACTTCAAGCAGGAGCGCTGGAAGGATGCGATGACCTACTTTGAAAAAAGCCTCGCTAAACGGCCCGAAAACGCCAGTGGCAGACACTATCTGGGCATCATCGCCACCAAGCTGAGCCTGATGGAACGCGCCGAGCGCGAATTTAAAACCGCCCTAGCCATCGATCCGGCCTACGGCGAGGCCAATTTCAATCTGGCCGTGCTCTACGTCACCTGGGACCCGCCGCGGTGGGACAAAGCGCGCGTCGAATACGACGAGGCAATCAAAAAGGGGGTGAAACCGGACGCCAACCTCGAAAAGCTACTAGAAGGCGGCAAGGTCTCCCAGCCCTAACGCAGCGGAAATAAAAAGGGCTGCCAGCCATGCGGCAGGCAGCCACTTGTTAAGAGTTCTTCACCCAATAAGCCCGGTCAGAGCCGGATTTCCTCGCCCGTCGTCGCATTGGCGAGAGTCATCTGCTCGCGATGGAAAGCGGGATCACTGCGGAAGGTGAGGCGGGCTTGATACTTGCGCTCGAGATCGACCAGCAACTCCCCATCCTCAGTTTTGAGGCGGGTCATGACTTCCGGGTGAACAATGATGAGAATGCTCTTCTGATCTTCCTTGGCACGACCGAGGATGCTGATCAGACGGCGTTGAAGCTCGACACTCATGGTGAGCGCCGTTTTGACCTGGCCATGCCCTTTACAATAAGGGCAGGCTTCGTAGAGCGTGGTGCCGAGGCTCTCATTCAGACGCTGGCGGGTCATTTCCATCAGGCCAAACTGACTGATGGGCAGCACCTGGGTCTTGGCCTTGTCACGCTTCATATGATCGAGCATGAGCTTGTACACGGCCTGCTGGTCGCGGCGGTGCTTCATGTCGATGAAATCGACAACGATGAGGCCGCCCATGTTGCGCAGGCGGAGCTGGCGGGCGACTTCGGCGGCGGCTTCGAGATTGGTTTCGAGGAGGAGCTTATCCACGTCCTTGTGGCCTTTGTTGCGGCCCGTGTTCACGTCGATGGAGACGAGAGCCTCGGTCTGGTCGATCACGATATAGCCACCGCAGGGCATCCAAACCTGGCGGTAGAAGGCGTTGTCGATCTGCTTCTGAATGCCGTAGTGCTCAAAGATGGCAGACTGCCCCTGGTAGAGGTTGATGCGGCGTTTCGCACGGCCGGAGATGTGCGCGGCCATGCGCTGCATGCGCTCGACGGTGGCGGCGTCATCACAGGCGACCTCATCAATGTCTTCGGTGAGGAAGTCACGCACGGTGCGCTCCACGAGATCAGGCTCCTGGAAGCAGCAGACCGGGGCGTTCTGACCATCACGCTTGGCAACAATATCGTCCCATTCATCCAGCAGGATGTTCAAATCACGCACGATGTGCCGCGCGCGTTTGCCGGATGCCTCGGTGCGTAGAATGATGCCCATGCCCTCGGGCAGGCTGACTTTTTCGATGATCTTGCGCAGGCGGGAGCGCTCCTTCGGATCTTCAATCTTGCGCGAGATGCCACAGGTGTCGTTGAGCGGCATGAGGACGAGCAAGCGTCCGGCGAGGGAGATGTTGGTGGTGACGCGGGGACCTTTGTTTCCCACTGGCCCCTTGGTGACCTGCACCATGATTTCGGAGCCGACGGGATAGAGGCTGGGGATGTCCTTGGCCTCGATGCGCTTGCGCTTTTTGCTGCCACCACGGTTGATCTCCTCCAGACCGGCGTCCAACGCGGCGGGGATGGCGTCCCAGAAGTGGAGGAAGGCGTTTTTGTCGAAGCCGATGTCGATGAACATGGCCTTGAGGCCCTGCTCAATGTTGCGGATGCGGCCTTTAAAAACGCTGCCAATGAGGCTGCTGGTGCCGACGCGCTCAATGTTGTACTCCTCGACAACTCCCTTGTCGAGCAGGGCGACACGGTTTTCCAGCTTCTCGCAGTTGATGACGAGGCGCACGCCGCTTTTGATGTCACGTTTGCCGGTGAGCAGTTCTTTGATTCTTTGTACGAAGGTCAATGCCATGATGGTGATTCTCTCTGAAATGATGCGGCTCCTCAGCGGAAGAGCTTGCGGAAAAATCCACCGCCACTGGGGGCGGGTTCGGATGGTTGGGGTTCCTGGGAGCCGCCGCGGTTGAAGATACCGACCCTGCGCACTGGCACGGCCTTTGGCACATTCTGACCGGAGCTGCTGCCCGCCGATCCCGCAGAATCGGCTTTCCGTTTGATGTTGGGCGTCGCGTTCACACGCGGCGCCGCGTCATCCACCGGTTGTGGCGTGGACCCACTCGGGCCTACGTCACCGTCCTCATCCTCATTGAGTGCCTCTGGCACCGCAACGTCGGCATATTGGACGGATACAATATGATTGAAATGGCCCTCGGCAGGCGGCAGCGCCTCAATGGCCAGTTTGAAGGAGCCATTGTCGAGCGCCAGGCATTGCTCAAGAATACGGCGGGCAACGGGCGCGGCACAACCGCCGCCGGACTTGCCGTTCTGCACCAGCACCGCCACGGCAAACTTGGGGTTCTGGTAAGGGGCGAAGGAGATAAACCAGGTGTGATTGTCATCCACCACTTGCTTGCGCTCGTTGACCCGCTTGTTTTGCGCGGTGCCGGTCTTGCCCGCGACCTCGACGCCGGTGATGCGCGCGCCTTTGCCGGTGCCGCCAGGGTCATTGACCACCTTCCACATACCTTTGCGGATGATCTCAATCTCGTCCGGTTTGACGTTCGCGGACAGGTCGCCGCGCAGGCTCGGCGGGTTGTCTAGCACGACCTTGTCACCATCAGACACCCGTTTGAGCAAATGCGGACTCCACGACTTGCCGCCGTTGGCGACCGTGGCGGTGACAGAGGCCATCTGCAGTGGGGTGGCGAGAACCATCCCCTGGCCGATGGACGTGTTGGCAGTGTAGCCATCGCTCCAGCGCTCAGCCGGGCGGTGCGCGCGCAGCCAATCAGGGTTGGGCAGGATGCCTGGATCCTCGTCCTCAAGCTCGATGCCGGTTCTTTCGCCCAGGCCCAGGATTTTGCCCACCTTGGTGATGTTGGCGATGCCGGCGGCGTTGCCGTAGCGGTAGAAGAAGCAGTTGCACGACTTCATGATGGCGTCACTGAGGCCCAAGCTGCCATGCGAGCCGCCGCCCTGCCGCTGAATCCAGCACTGCATCGGCTTGTTCCCATAAGTGACACTGCCGCTGCAGTTGAAGTGGTTTTTCTGGATCCCGGCCAGACAACCGGCAAACGAGATGGGGATTTTGTAGGTGGAGCCGGGAACGTAAGGCCGCACCGCACGATTCATGAGGGGGACGGTTTTGTTGCCCAGCAGCGTGTCCCAATCAGACTGCTGGATGCTCGGAATGAACTGGTTCGGATCATACGAGGGCACCGAGACCATCGCCAGCACCTCGCCGGTGGCCGGATCGATCACCACGGCGGCACCACGCCCGACTTTGCCTTCGCGCAGCGCCCGGTCGGCGATGATCTGCATGCGCGCGTCCAGGGTGAGGTACACATCGTTGCCCTTGCGCGGCTCCTGGTATTCCTCGTACACCTCGCCCACGGGCCTGCCGCGCTGGTCACGCTGCATGATGCGCACACCGGGCTTGCCGCGCAGGTAATTGTCGAAGCTTTTCTCCACTCCGGCACCACCGAAGTCATCCGGCACATAGTAATCCCAGCCCTTGCGCTCCTCAGCGGAGGCACGTTGATCATCCGGCAGCCGCACATAACCCAGGATGTGGCAGGCGACTGCCTTGAGCGGATACACGCGCGACGCGCGTTCTGCGACGGTGACACCGGGGAGGCCCAGATTGTGCTCCGCAATGCGGCTAAACTCTGTGAAGGTGAGGTCATCGCGGTACACCCACGGCACCGCGCCGCCGAAACTGCGGTAATGCACCCGCAGCGAATCCACCGTGTAGTCTTTGTGGACGCCCATCTCCTGCATGCGAGCGGTGATCGTCTCCTCGAAAATGGAGTAAATATCGAGTTCCGGCTTCTGCCGCCGAATCCCTCGTTCAACTGTCTCGAAGGTCACCTCCGGCACCGGCTGGCCCAGCAGCTTGGCCACCCGCTTGTACTCCGTGACGACTTCCGCCAGATTGATGCGCACTTCAAAGCTGGCTTTGTTCGTGGCGAGCACGACACCGTTGCGGTCCTTGATCTCGCCGCGGGGTCCGGGAATGCGGGCGCGTTCTTTTTTCGCTCCCGGAATCATCTTGGAAAACTCCTCATGCCGGTCCACCTGCAGCGACCACAGCCGGAACACGAGCAGCGCAAAGCCACACAGCATTGCAAGCGTGAACAAATACAGTCGGAAGCGGTATTTAACGACCATCGAAGCGGTACCTCAGGCCCTCATATTTGATTTCATAGCTCGACACGCGGGCCAGCGAGTAAAGCAGCAGGAAAATAAGCGGCGCGGCCAGCATCGCCAGCAGCGTGTCGGTGATCATCTTGGACCAGACCCCGCCGGGAAACTGCAGCGAGCCGCGCAGGAAGGTGATGATGAGATATTGCGCCAGCAACCACACAAAAGTGGCCACGCCGACCATGAGCACAGGCAGCTCCAGGCGCCCACGCTTGAACAACGGGCGGATGCCCTGCATCAGCGTGCCGAGCATGCCAAACAGGACAATGGACAGACCGAACGGCAACGACCTGCTGCCGGCCCCCAGCTCCAAGTCCGCGCCAGTGCCAAACACATCCTCCGCGCCTGTCAGAACTTCATTCACACCCGGCAAATAACGCGCATCCCAGATAAAACCGGTGATGAACGCGAGAATCAGCATCATCCCAAACGGCGCGGCCACCGAGGCGCTGAAGAAAAACACCACCGGCAGGAACAGCGTGGCAAACTGGGCGATCTCCAGCCCGGGAATGAACTCCTGCACCATGAAGGTGAGCAGCAGCAGGATGATGGAGATCGGGTGAAAGAGCATGGCGGCTCAGGGCTTGGCGTTGGCAGACGATGGAGGTTCCGGAGCGGGTGCGGCGACCTGCATCTCAATCACAAAGACATAATCCAGGGTGGAGAAGTCAACGGCGGGTTCGATGATAGCCTCTCCAGAAATCTCCCGGTTTTCAAAACGTTTGACGCGCCCCAGCAGGAGGTCAGCAGGAAACACCCCCCCTTCCCCGGTGGAGTAAACCCCGGCACCGGCATTGATGTTGACGTTGCGGTTCATGAAGCGCAGGTGCAGCTCCGGGCGCACCTCCAACGCGGCGCGCTCCCCCATGAGAATACCCTGCTCTTTCGTGCCTTCGACCACCGCCGACACCCGGCACGTCTCGTCGGTCAGCAGGATCACCTTGGCCATGTGCGGTGCCAGCGTGGACGTCTTGCCCACCAGCCCCACAGACGTGATCACCGGGCTGTCCGTGCCGATGCCGTCCATTGAGCCCTTGTCGATGATCAGGCTGTTCCACCAAGTACTGGAGCTCCGCCGGATCACCTTGGCCGCCGTCATTTTGAACGGCGCTGACTGCTTGAAACCGATGAGCTGACGCAGGGTCGCGTTCTCCTCATTGCTCTGATTGAACTTTTGCTGGATGATGCGTAGCCGCTCCAACTGGATGCGCTGCTCGTCGTAATCCCGCTTCAGTTCCGTCACATTGACCTGCGGTGCCAGCGCCGTGCTTGCCGCCTGTTCCATCGCCGCGCTGGAGTGGATGAATGGCGACAGCAGGCTCAGCACCCGCGCCTGAATCTGCCTTGTCGTTGCGGTGTCGAACGTGAACACGGCGACGAGTCCTGCCACGAAGAGGAGGAGCGCGAGGAGATTGAGCTTTTTCATGATTGGCCTTTCCAGCGGGCTGGGTGCGACGCTTGGGGGCAAAAACCTGCAGGCAAGTGCCCCCCAAGCGAAACGGGCATCAAACTTCAGTGGTGCTCACCTTGCGGAGGAATTCGAGTTCGCTCAGCACGCGGCCGGTGCCCTCTGCCACGGCGCTCAGCGGATCTTCCGCCACATGCACCGGCAGCGCGGTTTCTTCCTGCAGCAGTTTGTCCAGACCACGCAGCAACGCCCCGCCACCGGCGAGCATGATGCCGCGGTCCACCAAGTCGGCGGAGAGTTCCGGCGGGCAGCGCTCCAAAGTAGTGCGCACCGCGTCGATGATCGCATTCAGCGGCTCCAGCATCGCCTCGCGCACTTCCTGGCTGGTGATGGTGATCGTTTTCGGCAATCCCGCCACCATGTCACGCCCTTTGACCTCCATCGTGGTCTCCTTGCCCAGCGGGAAGGCGGAACCGATGCGTAGTTTGATTTCCTCCGCCGTGCGCTCACCGATCATGAGATTGTAAGCACGCTTCATGTAATTGATGATCGCCTCGTCCAGCTCATCCCCAGCCACGCGCACGCTCCGGCTGTACACGATGCCGGAGAGGGAGATGATCGCCACCTCCGTCGTGCCACCGCCGATATCGACGATCATGTTGCCTGCGGGTTCCTGCACCGGCAGGCCGACCCCGATCGCCGCCGCCATCGGCTCCTCGATGAGATAAACCTCACGCGCCCCAGCTTGCTCCGTGCTTTCCTTCACCGCGCGTTTTTCGACTTCGGTGATGCCAGATGGCACGGCGATGACCACACGCGGTCCGCGCATGGCACGGCGGTTATTGTGAACTTTACGGATGAAATGCCGCAGCATCGCCTCCGTCACGCGAAAATCGGCGATCACGCCGTCACGGAGAGGGCGGATGGCAGTGATGCCTCCCGGTGTTCTTCCGAGCATGCGTTTGGCGTCATCTCCCACAGCCACCACTTCATTGGTGCCGGTTTTAACCGCCACCACCGAGGGTTCTCTGAGGACGATGCCGTGATCTTTAACATAAACGAGGGTGTTTGCCGTGCCGAGATCGATGCCGATGTCTTGGGCGACGAATCCAAAAAATTTGCCGAGCATTGAGTTTGAAAAGGAAAAATGTTTAAATGGTTAGGCGTCAGAATCCAAATGTGCCGCGAAGTATTCTAACTTTTTTGAGAATCACGAAAAGCCACGCGGCGCACGGCACTCTAACCCATATAAAGCTAAAACTGCCTGAAAATGCGTCAAGAGAAGTTTCTAAGGGTCCGGCAATTGAGTTTTTGGCTCAAAATCCGGCCTTTTTCACCGCTGAACACGATTCAGCGCCGCTTCCTCCACGCGATACACCATCCCGGTAAGTTGCTCCGCATCCGCCCAATCCAGATTTGTCGTGGTGATGATTTTTTGCGTTCCCGTCGGCAGACACTCCAGCAGAGCGCGCCTTCGATGCGCGTCCAGCTCGGCAAACACATCATCAATCAGCATCAGCGGTGCCATGCCGCGTGATTTTTTCAGCGCATTGGCCTGCGCGAGCTTCATCGACAAGGCAAACGACCGCTGCTGCCCTTCCGAGGCAAACGTCGTCGCATCGAGATCGTTCAATCGCATCATGATGTCATCACGATGCGGGCCAAATGCCGTCGAACGCACGCGCGCCTCTTCATCCCGCGCTGTCAAAAGCGCATCAAACAAACTGAATTCCTCAGCACTCGTGCGCTTGAATTCAATCCGCGCATCTTCAGCACCATCGCTCAATCTCGCGTGCGCTACCTTCACCTCAGGCTGCAAGGTCGCGCACAGTTCCGCACGTCTTTGCCACAGCGTTTGCGCAAAACCATCCATCACGCGCGCAAACGCATCCGCCTGCTTCCACGAAATCACGGCATCGCGTTTCAACACATAATTGCGGCCACGCAACGCTCGTTCAAAACCCCGCAGCGCATGCAGGTAATCGGGAAACATCTGGCTCGCCGCGAAATCCAAAAACCGGCGGCGATTCTCTGCTCCACCACGCAGCAGGCTCATGTCACGATGATCCATCCACACCACCACACCTGACGCGGCGAGGAACTCCGCTGACTTTCCGCATGTCATGCCATCCAACGCGAGCCGTCGCGTCGTGGCCGATTGCGCATAGCGCAATCGTTTACCGTGCCACGTTGCCTCCACCAGACATGTCGAAGCACCAAAGCGCACCAGTTCACTGCGATTCGTGGTGCGTGGCGATTGCAAACGCAAAAGCATACACGCCGCTTCGATCAGCGACGTCTTTCCCTGCGCATTGCGGCCCACCAGCAGCGTCACATCGGGATGCAGTTCCACCTTCGCCTCGGCGAAGCAGCGGAAGTCGCGCACAAAAAGATCAGAAAGCATAAGATGGCCGCACAGCTCATTTCCCGGTTGCGTTCGTGATGCGTGCGGGGATGAATCGCACCTTCTTATGGCCACCTTCCGCACCGTCAAAGGCTTTCGCGACTTCTTCCCCGAGGAATGCGCCTTGCGCAACTACATCACCGAAACCTGGCGCACCGTCGCACGGCGCTACGGCTTCGTCGAATATGAAGCGCCCATCGTTGAAAGCACCGACCTCTTCCGCAAAAAAAGCGGCAACGAAATCACCGCGCAGCTCTTCTGCTTCCGCGACAAAGCTGACCGCGAGATCACACTCCGCCCCGAAGTCACGCCATCGCTCGCTCGCATGGCCACCACTCGTCAGCGCGACTTCAAAAAGCCCCTCAAGTGGTTTCAAATCGGTCCCTGCTTTCGCTACGAAGAGCCGCAGGAAGGCCGTGGTCGCGAATTCATTCAATTCAACGCCGACATCCTCGGCGACTCTTCGCCTGCGACCTCTGCCGAGCTCATCTCACTCGCCATCGACACCATGCGCGAGTTCGGCGTCAGCGCCGACGATTTCATCATTCGCCTCAGCAATCGCGAAATCTGGAACACGTTCCTTGCTGACAAAAACATCGCCGCAGAGCACGCCACCACCTTCCTGAGCATCATCGACAAAATCGAGCGCGCGAAACCCGAAGAAACCGAAAAGAAACTCGGCGAGATCGGTCTCACCACCGCCGAAGTGCGCGTCTTTATGGCCGCCACGGATGAAAATCATCCAGCCTTCACCGATTTGAAGGCCAACCTCACCGCACGCGGCCTCTGGCAGTTCATTCGCATCGACGCCACCATCGTGCGCGGTCTCGCCTACTACACTGGCGTCGTATTCGAGGTCTTCGATCTCAAACACGGCCTCCGCGCACTCGCCGGCGGCGGCACCTATGACAAACTCTGCGCCCTCATGAGCGACGGTGGTGTCGATATGCCCGCCGCAGGCTTCGCGATGGGTGATGTCGTGCTCGGCATCCTCTTGAAGCGCACGCCCGGCGCGCAAATGAAGCTCACCAGCGCTTATCTCGCCGCCAGCAGCATCGATGCCTTCGTGGTCGTCGCCGATGAAGCGCAGCGCCCGCACGCGCTCGCCGCCGTGCAATCTCTCCGTGCCGCAGGCATCCGCATCGACTACCCATTCGCCGCACAAAAAGTCGGCAAGCAGTTCCAGGCCGCCGAAGACCGCAAAGCCCGCTTCGCCATCGTCTTCGGCTCCGAATATCCCGAGGTCATCGTGAAGGATCTCATCGCCCGCTCGCAGTCATCCGTGCCTGCGTCCGATCTAGTTGAAGAAGTGCAAAAAATGCTCCAGGAGCCGGCCATTGGCCCGCTGATCGCCTGATTCAGCGCAAAATCGTGCTGGACGATTTTCTTCCCATAACGTAATTTTTGAACGTTATAGGAAGAAAATCATGTTTGTCGGAAGAAGCGAAGAAACAGCCTCCGTGCGCTCCGCGATCCTCGCGAAGCAGTCGAAAATCGCGCTCGTTTACGGGCGTCGTCGCATTGGCAAGACCACACTCATCCGCCAAGCCATCGGACGCGAGCCTGCACTGTTCATCGAGGGACTCGAAAATCGGCCCACGCAGGCGCAGATCGCCAGTTTTCTCGATCAAGTATCTCATCAGCTCCGGCGCAAACTGCCCGCCGTCACCACCTGGCAGGATGCGCTCATGGAGCTCGATCAAGCCCTCGCAAGTCGCCGCATGGTCATCGTGCTCGATGAATTCCAATGGCTCGCCAACTACCGCCAGGAACTCGTCTCCACCCTCAAAATGGTCTGGGAGAATCATCTCTCCCGCAAACCGGGGCGCACGCTCATCCTCTGCGGCTCCATCGCCTCCTTCATGACCACCAAGGTGCTCAAATCGAGCGCCTTCTATGGCCGCACGGATGTCGTCGTGCATTTACAGGGCTTCCGCCTCGCGGAAACGGCCCGCATGTTGAAAAAACGCGGCGTGCAGGAGGTGCTCGATGCGCAGTGCTTCACTGGTGGCGTGCCGAAATACCTCGAACTGCTCTCCGCCGCGCCCTCCATTACCCTCGCCATGGAACAGCAGGCATTCCGTGCCGACGGCTACTTCGTCGAGGAATACGAGCGCATCTTCACCAGCCACTTTGGTGCCACCAGCGAGTTCCAGCGCCTCATCCGGGCACTCGCAGCCTCACCTTATGGCCTCAACCGCCGTGACCTCGCCGCCAAGGCTGGCGTGGACGAGGGCGGCATGCTCAGCCAGCGTCTTTACGACCTCGAAGCCGCCGGATTCATCTCCTCCCAGCGTCCCTTCGACAAAGGCCACGAATCACGCCTCTTGCGCTACCATCTCAGCGATCCGTGGGTCAGCTTCTACCACGCCTTCATGCGCACCCGCCTGCGCCAGATCCGCGAAGGCGGACGGCGGGATCTTTTCGCCGCGCTGCGCCAGACCGGTGCCTTTCGCTCTTGGATGGGCCGCGCCTTCGAACTCGTCTGCATGCGTCACAGCGATCAAATCGCCCGCATCATCGGCTTCGAGGCCATCGACTACGATGTCGGCCCCTGGTTCCGCGCTCCGCGCAAAGGGATTGCCGGTGTGCAGATCGACCTCGCCTATGACCGCAGCGACGGCGTGATCACGCTGTGTGAAATGAAACGTCAAACGGCACCTCTAGGCCGTGCCGTCATCGCCGAGGTCGAACGCAAAGCCGAGGTGCTACGCCAGGCGTATCCGCGTCGAACCATCCAGCCCGTGCTCGTGCTCGACGGGCCTGTTTCAAAGGAAGTGGCGGCCGCTGGCTACTTCTTCCGCATCATTCAGGCCACCGAAATGCTGGAATGATTTTCTTCCTATAACGTGTTTTTTGAGCGTTATAGGAAGAAAAACGTTTTTTGACTGGATGGAATGAACCGGCCTGAAGCGGCGTTCTTTTACCAGACAATCATGAAGCCTTTCCTCCTCCTTTGCATCCTGGTGAGCACCCTGTCCGCTACGCCAGCATTCCGCGCGGGTGTCTCCGCCATCGACATCACGCCCACGACCTTTCCGCGCATCATCGCGGGCGGGTTTCTCGAAGGGCGCGGCGACAAGATCACGGACCGGCTCTTCGTGCGCAGCTTTGTGCTTGATGACGGGAAGATGAAGATCGCCTTCGCCATCGTGGACACCTGCATGATGGAGCAGTCGCTCATTGATGAGGCGAAAGCGCTCGCGGCAAAGCAGTGTGGCATTCCAATGGACCGCATGATGGTCAGCGCCACGCACACGCACTCCGCACCGGCGGCGATGGGTTGCCTCGGCACGCGGAAGGACACGGAGTATGCGAAATTTCTCACGCCCAAGATCGCCGAGGCCATCGTGGCGGCACATGCGGCGCTGCAACCGGCCCGCATCGGCTGGGGTTCCTTCGATGACTGGGAGCACACGCACAACCGCCGCTGGATTCGCCTTCCTGGCAAGGAAGTTGTCGATCCCTTCGGTGAGCCCACAGGCCGCGCGAATATGCATCCCGGCTATCTTAGCAAAGACGTGGTTGGCCCCAGCGGCCCCGTCGATCCGCAGCTCTCCGTCATTTCCCTGCAAACGCTTGATGGCAAACCGCTCGGCGTGCTGGTGAACTACTCGCAGCACTACTTCGGCAGCAGTCCCGTTTCGTCAGACTACTTCGGCCTCTTCTGCGGGCACCTCACCGCCAAAATGGGGCAGCAGGGCGATGGCAACGGCTCCTTCGTCTGCGCGATGAGCCAGGGCACCAGCGGCGACCAGATGTGGATGGATTACGGCGCGCAGAAAAAGAACACGACCATCAACGAATACGCCTCCGCAGTCGCCGACAGCGCCATGAAGGCACTGCAAACCGTGACATACGTCGATCACGCCCCGCTCGGCATGATCGAGAAGACATTGGAACTCAACTACCGCGTCCCCGACGAAAAACGCCTCGCCTGGTCCCGCCCCATCGCCGCGAAGATCGAAAACGACGTGCCGAAGACCAAAGAGGAAGTCTATGCCCGCGAGGCGCTGCTCCTGCACGAGCGTCAAAAAACAAGCGTTAAACTCCAGGCCATCCGCATCGGCGACCTCAGCATCGCCACGCTGCCGAACGAGGTGTATGCGATCACTGGGTTGAAGTTGCGGGAGTGGTCTCCTTTCAAAAGGCACTTCAACATCGAACTTGCAAACGGTGCAGAAGGATACATTCCGCCCTACAACCAACATGTATTGGGCGGTTACACGACTTGGCCTGCGAGAACCGCTGGTTTGGAGGAAAGAGCGGAAGGAATAATGATCACCTCCTTGTCCTCCGCTTATTTTGAACTGTCCGGAACACCGAGACAAAATCCCAAACACGAAAACGGCATCTATGCTGAGGAGGTTCTGCGTTCGCAGCCTGCCAGATATGCACGTCTGGAGAATTGGGGGGCATGTCAGTTGGCGGAAGGAACTCCCCACCCCACTTGTGCCGTCATGGCTGATGGCGGATTCGCCACTTACCTGCCGGGGCCGGGCAGCGGCCTTGGTTATGGAGACGAGTCAGCTCTCACATCCTCTGCCTTCTCCGGGCCACACCGGATCAATCGCTGCATTCACATCGCCGGCGGGCATTTGCGGACATCCTTAAAGAACACGGAGAGAAAGCTGATCAATGGGAACTGGCAGACTGTGGACATCACTCCGCCCACATCCATCGCAGTCTGGTTCTGGCTCGGCCACGATAGCGGCGCGAGTGATCGCACGGGGGAGTTGATCAACGCGCTTGGTGTCAGCTTGAAGGCGCATCAGGACGCGCAGCATCGCGTCAGGCTCACCTTGGGCGGCGAGGAGACGAAAGAAGAGCTGTTCGCGAACGACTGGCACTTCGCGGTGTTGATTCGCGATGGCGTAAACGTGCGTGTGCATCTCGATGGCAGTGAAAAGCCCGTATTAACAGGAAAGACCGGGAAATCTGAGGATGCGGTGCTTTTCGGCCAAGGACTCGAAGGACGGCTGGATGAGATCACGATCTGGGATCGTGTGGTGGAGCCGGAGTTGATCGCGAAACTCTGGAATACCTCAAAGGTAGCCGAGGATAACACACGTCACGCCGCAATACGGAAAGAGCAGACAAAACGGACGCAACTGCAGTCCTCGGCGTTGCTGAAGGGGCATGAGGACTGGTCGGCATCGCTGCGGTTCCGCAACACGAAGGCGAACAATGTCAGCCCCGTGACCGCTTATCTCATTTCACGAGGCCCGAAGGGCGATTCGCAAGCTCCGGGTGATCATCTCGGCATCGGTGGGAGCTACAAAGACTCGCTGCCAGGCCGGATATTTGTGTTCAATGGTAATGCGGCGGATCAAATCGTGCGCGGGAAGACGACCATCAAGCCGGGGACTTGGAATGACGTGAAACTGGAGCGCAGCGGCTCGCGCGTGAAAGTGATGCTGAATGGCAAGATGGAGATCGACGCCGAACTGCCTGTTACCGCGCCTGGAGCCACGGAGTTGTTCTTTGGACGACGCTGCGATGACTTTGCACCGCTGGAAGGCGAGTTTGACGATGTGACCGTCACCGGTTTAGAAAAGCCTGCGGCTGCTACGTCCGCGCCAAAGCTGGAGTTGGCCTCGCAACCGCTCTCGCCCGAAGAATCAGCGAAGAAGTGGCATGTGCGCGAGGGGTATCGCATCGAACTCGTCGCGGCGGAGCCGGTGGTGCTGGATCCGGTGGCGTTTGATTGGGATGAGAAAGGGCGGCTGTGGGTCGTCGAGATGGCGGATTATCCGCTGGGCATGGATGGCAAGGGCAAGGCCGGTGGTCGCGTGGTGATGCTCGAAGACACCGATGCGGACGGACGCTATGACAAGCGCACGGTCATCGTCAGCGATTTGAGCTATCCCACCGGCATTCTGACATGGCGCGAGGGCGTGATCGTCACTGCGGCACCGGACATCTTTTTCATCTCGCCGGATGGCACGAAGAAGGTGCTCTACACCGGCTTCAGCACGGGCAATCAGCAGCTCCGCGTGAACGGCCTGCGCTGGGGTATGGACGGCTGGGTGTATTGCGCGGCGGGGGCGCACAACAGCGGGTATAACAAGGGAACAATGATCGAATCGAAGCTCACTGGCGAGAAGATCGACCTCGGTAGCCACGATTTCCGTTTCAAGCCGGACACGGGTGAGTTTGATCCGCAGAGCGGCCCGTCGCAGTTCGGTCGCGCTCGTGATGACTGGGGGCACTGGTTCGGCGTGCAGAACAGTTTTCCGTTGTGGCATTATGTTTTGCAGGATCACTACTTGCGCCGGAACCCCTATGTGATCCCGCCGGACCCGATTCATCAGCTCTTCCCGCGCAATCCGCCGGTGTATCCCGCCAGCAGCGCGGAGAAACGTTTCCACGGCTTTGATCAAGCCGGGAGATTCACGAGCGCGTGTGGGATCGAGGTATATCGCGATCGCGTGCTGTTTGATGATGGCAAAACTCACGCGTTCACCTGCGAGCCGTTTCACAACGTCGTGCAGCATCATATGTTGGAGGATGACGGTGTGACGTTCAAGGCCACGCGCGATCCTGCCGAGTCGAAGATGGACTTCCTCGCCAGCGAAGACCGCTGGTGCCGCCCCGTGATGGTGCGAACCGGACCCGATGGCGCACTGTGGGTGGCGGACATGTATCGCTACATGATCGAGCATCCGCAGTGGCTGCCGCAGAACGGCAAGGATGAGCTGTTGCCGCATTATCGCGAAGGGGATGACAAGGGGCGGATTTGGAAAGTAACCCGTTCTGTAGTTCCGCCTTCAGGCGGTCAGGTAACGCACACAGAACCGCCTGAAGGCGGAACTACAATACAAGGCCTCACTTCTGCGAATGGCTGGCGGCGTGACAAGGCGCAGATGGAACTTTCATGGCTTAACAGCGATCCGGCGATGAATGAGGCCCTGAATTCGTTGCCGAAGCCGTTGGATGCTGAAACAACTGTTCAGACCTGCTGGCTCGCTCTCCAAAAGGGATGGCTGCAAAGAAAGGACTGCCTTGATCTGCTGAATCATGAATCACCGCACGTCCGCGAACAAGCCCTGCAAATAGCGGAGAAGCTGGAATGGAAGGGCGACGAATCGTCGCCACTCCAAAAGGCGCTGGCGGGGCTTGTGGAGGACAAGGACGAGAAGGTGCGGCTACAACTGGCCTGCACGCTGGGCGTGTTGAAAGGTGATTGGGCGGCGGATTTGCTGGCGGAGCTGTTACATGCAGCTCCGGCGGGCGCGGCGTTGCAAGGGGCGGCGATGAGTTCGGTGCTGCCGCATTTGGAGCGGGTTTGTGCGCGTTTCCCCGAAGGCGGCGAGCCGGAGAATAATGGTGTGATCGGAATGTTGTTTCGTTGTGCGGTCGCTACGAAGAATGAAAACGCCATTGCCGCACTGTCGCCTGCATTTGGGTCGAAACTCTATCTTCCCGCGATGCTGACGGTTTTGGATGAACGTGGACTGGCGCTGGCGGAATTCGCCAAGCAGGTGAGAAGCCCCAAAGTCAAAGAGGCCCTGAAGAAGGCTCAATCGATTCTGGAGCAAGGTATGGAGACGCTGCGCAAGGCGGGTGCCAACGGTGCCGGTTATGAATTGGAGATGCTTTCCCGAGATCGTGGCTACCGGAGCGAAGTTGCCCAGATGCTGCCGGTACTTTGGCAAAACGCTTCTTTAGAAGGAGCGGCAGCCCTCCTTCCGATCATCTCACGACTTCAGCCGAAGGGCGGGCCGGAATTCTTGCTCACGGACTGGAGCGAACGAACTCCAGCAGTGCGCTTGCAGATCATTGAGACGCTGCTATCCAGCGACGCGTGGACGCTGGCGCTGTTGAAGCGGCCGGAGGCGAAGGCTTGTGATGCAGCGACGCGGGCGCGGCTGGTGAAGCATCCGAAGAAGGAGATCGCGAAGCTGGCAGCGACGGTGTTTGCGGATTCGGTGAGCGCGACGCGGGCGGCTGTGGTGGAGAAGTTCAAACCGGCGCTGAAGTTGACGGGCGATGCGGCGAAAGGGAAAGCGGTGTTTGCGCAGGTGTGCATCAGTTGTCACAATCTGGATGGCGTGGGCCTCGAACTGGGGCCGGATCTGCGCAGTGTGGTGCAGCATGATGCGGAGAAGCTCATGAATTCGATTTTGGACCCAAGCGCGATCATTGAGCCGGGGTTCATGGCGTATCATTGCACGCTCAAAAATGGCGAGCAACTCTATGGCGTGATCGCGACGGAGACGAGCGCGAGTTTGACGCTGAAGATGGCGGGAAATGTGACGAAGTCGGTGCTACGCAGCGAGATCGCGAGTTTGAAGAGCACGGGCACGTCGTTGATGCCGGAGGGGCTGGAGGCGGTGATGACGCCGCAGTCGCTGGCGGATTTGATCGCGTATTTGAAGGTGGTGCGGTGATGGACGGGCCTTTGGAGCGTGAACACTGTCCTCCTCGGGTTCGATGAACCCGGGGAGACATGACAACAAGCCGTTGGTGTTGAGCGCTGCTTACGGCAGGCTCGTTGCGCCCATCAGGTAGCGGTCGCACTCGCGAGCTGCACCGCGGCCTTCGTTGAAGGCCCAGACGACGAGGGACTGACCACGACGGCAATCACCGCAGGCGAAGACGCCAGGGAGGCTGGTGGCGTATTTTTCGTGCTCGGCCTTGATGTTGCTGCGGGCGTCGCGTTCGACGTTGAGGGCATCAAGCAGCGGCTGCTCGGGTCCGAGGAAGCCCATGGCGAGGAGGACGAGCTTCGCGGGAAGGACCTTTTCGGTGCCAGCGATTTTCTGCGGGCCGAAGTTGCCCTTCTCATCCTTCTTCCACTCGACGTTCACAACGTGGACGGCCTTCACATTGCCATCGGCGTCGCCTTCGAATTGGGTGGCGGTGGTGAGATAAACGCGGGGATCGTCGCCGAATTTGGCGGCGGCTTCTTCCTGCCCGTAATCCATCTTGTAAGTCTTGGGCCACTCGGGCCATGGATTGTTCGCTGCGCGGGTGAGCGGCGGCTTCGCCATGATTTCGAGCTGCGTGACGGTTTTGCAGCCGTGACGGACACTCGTGCCCACGCAGTCGGTGCCGGTGTCGCCACCACCGATGATGACGACGTCCTTGGCGTCTGCGGTGGTGTAGTCACCGCCGGGATCGAGAACGGCTTTCGTGTTCGCGGTGAGGAAATCCATCGCAAAGTGGATGCCCTTGAGTTCGCGGCCGGGAATCGGCAGATCACGTGGCTTGGTGGCACCGGTAGCCACGACGATGGCATCGAAATCCTTGCGGAGCTGCTCGGCGGTGATGTCGGTGCCGATGTTGACGTTGCACTTGAAGAGAACGCCTTCGTCCTCGAGCAGCTTCACGCGGCGGAGGACGACTTCGTTTTTGTCGAGCTTCATGTTGGGGATGCCATACATGAGCAGGCCACCGGGGCGGTCGGCACGTTCGAAGACAGTGACGGTGTGGCCGGCCTTGTTGAGCTGGGCGGCGGCGCTGAGGCCGGCGGGGCCGGAGCCGATGATGGCAACGGTTTTGTCGGTGCGCTTTTCGGGCGGCATGGGCTTCACCCAGCCTTCTTCCCAACCTTTGTCGATGATGCTGACCTCAATGTTCTTGATCGTAACCGGCGGCTCGTTGATACCGAGCACGCAGGAGCCTTCGCATGGGGCGGGGCAGACGCGGCCAGTGAACTCGGGGAAGTTGTTGGTCTTATGCAGGCGGTCGAGCGCCTCTTTCCACAGGCCACGAAAGACGAGATCGTTCCACTCGGGGATGAGGTTATTGACCGGACAGCCGCTGGCCATACCGCTGATGAGCGTGCCGCTGTGGCAGAACGGAATGCCGCAGTCCATGCAGCGAGCGCCCTGATTTTTCAGGCGGTCCTCTGGCAGGTGCAGGTGGATTTCCTTCCAATCCTTGACGCGCTCAAGCGGGTCGCGGTCAGCAGGTAGTTCGCGTTCGAATTCGATGAAGCCGGTTGGTTTTCCCATGGTCGCTAGTCTGTAAAAAGTGAGGTCTGTTGGTTCGTGGCGCGTGATGCGGGTATCCTAGCTGCCGCCGATGCGGGCGACGTCGCGGGCGTTGGCCTCGAAGGCGGCGATGAGAGCGTCGTCACCGGTGAGGCCGTCGGACTTGGCTTTCTTGATGGCTTGGAGCACGCGTTTGTAGTCCGATGGCATCACTTTGACGAATTTCGGCACCATCTGTTCCCAGAGGGCGAGCACCTTGAAGGCTTTCTGGCTCTTGGTGAGATCGGCGTGCTTTTTGATGAGGGCGTAGAGGGCGTCGATCTCCTCTTTGTCTTCGAGGGTTTCGAGGCCGACCATGCTGGCGTTGCAGCGGGTGGCGAAATCGCCCGCTTCATCGAGCACATAGGCCACGCCGCCGCTCATGCCTGCGGCGAAGTTTCGTCCAGTGAGACCGAGCACGACGACACGACCACCGGTCATGTATTCGCAGCCGTGGTCACCCACGCCTTCGACGACGGTGTCCACGCCGCTGTTGCGGACAGCGAAACGCTCGCCGGCCATGCCACGCAGGAACAGTTCGCCACTCGTCGCGCCATAGAGCGCGGTGTTGCCAGCGATGATGTTGTCCTCGGCGGCGAAGTCAGAGCCAGCCGGTGGGTAGATGATGATGCGCCCGCCGCTGAGCCCCTTGCCGATGTAGTCGTTGCCATCGCCTTCCAGCTCGAGCGTGACGCCCTTCGGCACGAAGGCACCGAAGCTCTGACCGGCGGTGCCGTTGAACTTGATATGAACAGTGTCGTCCGGCAGACCGTGCCAGTAGCGTTTGGTGATCTCGTTGCCGAGGATCGTGCCGACGGTGCGGTTGACGTTGCGGATGGCGACGGTGGCGGTGACTTTTTCACCGTTCTCAATGGCCGGTTTGCACAGATCGAGCAGCGTGGTGATGTCGAGGCTGCGGTCGATGCCGTGATCCTGAATCTCGGTGCAGAAACGACCGACTTCGGGGCCGACTTCGGGCTGATACAGCAAGTTCGAGAGGTCAATGCCACGCGCTTTCCAATGATCGACAGCATGACGTGGTTCCAGCACATCCGTGCGGCCCACCATCTCTTCGAGCGTGCGGAAACCGAGTTCGGCCATGAGTTCGCGCACTTCCGTGGCGATGAACTTCATGAAATTGACGGCGTGATCAGGATCGCCGCTGAATTTGGCACGCAGCTTTGGATCCTGCGTGGCCACGCCGACCGGGCAGGTGTTCAAATGGCAGACGCGCATCATGATGCAGCCCAGCGTGACGAGCGGAGCGGTGGCAAAGCCGAACTCCTCCGCGCCAAGCAGCGCGGCGATGACGACATCGCGACCAGTTTTCATCTGGCCGTCCGCTTCGACGACGATGCGGCTGCGCAGGTTGTTCAAGACGAGGGTTTGATGCGTTTCAGCGAGGCCGAGTTCCCATGGCAGGCCGGCGTGCTTCACGGATGTCTGCGGAGAGGCACCTGTGCCGCCGTCGAAGCCGGAGATCAACACGACGTCGGAGTGCGCCTTCGCGACACCGGCGGCGATGGTGCCGACGCCGACTTCGGAGACGAGCTTCACGCTGACGCGGGCGGCACGGTTCGCATTCTTCAAATCGTGGATGAGCTGGGCCAAATCCTCGATGGAGTAGATGTCATGATGCGGCGGTGGCGAGATCAAACCGACACCCGGTGTCGAGTGACGCACCTTCGCGATCCACGGATAGACCTTGCCGCCAGGAAGCTGGCCGCCTTCGCCGGGCTTCGCGCCCTGGGCCATCTTGATCTGGATTTCCTTGGCCTGGCTCAAATAGAGGCTGGTGACACCGAAACGACCGGAGGCCACCTGTTTGATAGCGCTGTTCTTCGAATCACCGCGTTCGTTAGTCCAGGTGAAGCGCTCGGGGTCTTCGCCGCCTTCACCGGTGTTCGATTTGCCGCCGATGCGGTTCATGGCGATGGCGAGCGACTCATGCGCCTCGCTGGAGATGGAGCCGTAGCTCATCGCGCCCGTTTTGAAGCGCTTCATGATGGTTTCGATGGACTCGACTTCCTCGATCGGCACCGACTGACGGGTCTTAAACTCGAGCAGGCCGCGCAGAGTGTAGAACTGCTTCACCTGCGTGTTCACCAGGGCGGTGTACTGCTTGAAGGTGTCGTAATTGCCCGTGCGGACGGCTTTTTGCAGCGTGTGGATGGTCAGCGGGTTGAACAGATGCGCCTCGCCATCTTTGCGCCACTGGTAGTCGCCGCCGACATCAAGCGCGTGAACCTGCGAATCGCGGTCCGGGTAACCGCGCATGTGGCGCTGGATCGCCTCTTCGGCGATGACCTTGATGTCGCTGCCTTCGATGCGAGTGGCGGTCCAAGTGAAATACTTGTCCACCACGCTCTGGCTGAGGCCCACGGCTTCAAAGATCTGCGCACCGCGATAGCTCTGCATCGTGGAGATGCCGATTTTCGAGGCGACTTTGATGACGCCCTTGGTGGCGGCCTTGATGAAGTTGTAAACGGCCTTCTTGTGGTCCACGCCAACGAGCAGCCCCTGGCGGATCATGTCATCGAGTGTTTCAAAGGCGAGGTAAGGATTGATCGCTCCGCAGCCGTAACCAATGAGCGTGCAGAAGTGATGCACTTCGCGCGGTTCGCCGGACTCCAGCACGAGATCGCACTGCGTGCGGGTGCCTTTGCGGATGAGGTGGTGATGCAGACCGCCAACGGCGAGCAGCGCCGGAATGGCCGCACGATCCGCGCACACGCCACGGTCGGAGAGGATCAGGATGTTCCAGCCCTGAGTGATGAGTTCGTCGGCCTTGGCGCAGATTTTTCCCATCGCCTTTTCCAGACCGGCAGCGCCCTTCTTCGGATCGAAGAGGATGTCGATCGTGGCGGACTTAAACTGGCCTTCGGCCACGCTCTTGAGCTTGGCCAGATCTTCGTTGCTGAGGATCGGCGTCTTGAGCTCAATCAAATGACAGCTTTCAGGCTGCGGGTCGAGCAGGTTGCCCTCCGCGCCGATGGTGGTGATCGGCGAGGTGACGATCTCCTCACGGATGCAGTCAATCGGCGGGTTCGTGACCTGCGCGAAGAGCTGCTTGAAGTAATCGTAGAGCAGCTTCGACTTGTTCGAGAGCACGGCCAGCGGGATGTCGGTACCCATGGAGCCGATGGCTTCCACGCCGTCCTTGCCCATGGGAACCATGAGCTTGCGCAGGTCTTCAAAGCTGTAGCCAAAGGCCTGCTGACGTTGCAGCATCGTTTCGTGATCTGGCGGGGCCACGGGGCTGCCGTCCTTGATGTCAGAGAGCTTCACAAGATGCTTGTCCAGCCACTCGCGGTAGGGCTTTTCAGAAGCGATTTTGGCCTTGATCTCGTCATCCGGCACGATGCGGCCTTCTTCCATGTTCACGATGAACATCTTGCCCGGCTGCAGGCGGCCTTTGAGCTTCACATTTTCGGGAGCAATGGGCAACACGCCCGCTTCGGAGGCCATGATGACCAGATCGTCCTTGGTGACATAATAGCGCGACGGGCGCAGGCCATTGCGGTCCAGCGTGGCTCCCATCATGGTGCCGTCGGTGAACGCTACGGAGGCCGGGCCGTCCCAGGGTTCCATGAGGCAGGAATGGTACTCGTAGAATGCCTTGCGGCGCTCGTCCATGGACTCATGGCCGCTCCACGGCTCAGGAATCATCATCATCATCGCATGCGGCAGCGAGCGGCCACCCATGACGAGGAGTTCCAGCACGTTGTCGAACATGGCGGAGTCGGAACCGCTCTCGTTCACGATGGGGAAGAGCTTCTTCACGTCCTCAAATAGCGGGCTGTCCAGCAGCGACTGCCGCGCCTTCATCCAACTGATGTTGCCACGCAACGTGTTGATCTCGCCGTTGTGGGCGATGTAGCGATACGGATGCGAGCGTTCCCAGCTCGGGAAGGTGTTGGTGGAGAAGCGGGAGTGCACCAGCGCCAAGGCGGATTCGAGGTCCGGGTCTTGAAGATCGCGGAAATACTGCCCGACCTGCTCCGGCATGAGCATGCCTTTGAAGACCAGCGTGCGGGAGGAGAGACTGGAGCAGTACCAGAAATCATCCACGTCCGCCGTGCGGATGGCGGTGACGGAACGCTTGCGGATGATGTAGAGCCTGCGCTCAAAGGTCTGCTGATCCGGGCAGTTGTCCCCACGCTCGATGAAAGCCATGCGCATGAACGGCTCGCTGGCTTTCGCCGTGGCACCGATCATGGAATTGTCCACCGGCACGTCGCGCCAGCCGAGCACCTTCTGGCCTTCCTCGGCCACGACTTTTTCAAACGCCTTCGCCCCGGCGGCACGCTTCGTCGCATCCGGTGAGCAGTAGGCCATCGCCACGCCGAAATGGCCAGCCTTGGGCAGCGTGATACCTTCAGCGGCGGCTACTTTACGCAAAAACTTGTCCGGCACCTGCATAAGGATGCCCGCACCGTCGCCAGTGTTCTTCTCACAGCCCACCGCGCCGCGATGGTCGAGATTGATCAAAATGGTCAGCCCTTGCTGGACGATGTCGTGGGAGCGTTTCCCCTTCATCTGGCAAATGAAGCCGACGCCACAGGCGTCGTGCTCGAACTGCGGGTCATACAGGCCTTGTTTCTTGGGGAGTCCGTGGTTTCTCATTTTTTGCGTCAAAGGGGGGCGGCATTTAGGCGCTACCGTGGCGTAAATCAACCAGCATTCTACCGGCCAAACCCGCGCTTTTTTTGAACGCGCTAAACATTTTGAATGTGTTATCAAATAGCCGCTCTGCCCAAACCACCTAGAAAGGGAGGGCCACCTCGAAATTTGACCTTTTCTGAAGCGTTTGCAGGGACGCTGACCATCCAACAAACACGCTGAATTTCACAGCGCGATGAAGGCATCCTGCGGAGTTGCCTGAATCCGCTCTGCCGGAGAGCAGGATTGCAATTCTCACCCGAGCGGACGGAGCCGCAGCCTGCGCAGAGCATAAATGGGTTCAGCAGATTCCGCGATGCGCCTGGCTCCATCCTTGCGCTTCGGACTGAGCCGCTCCCGCTGTGCGTCGAAGATCCCTTCCACAAATGCCTTGCTCCCCAGCACCACGCCATCGGTGAAATAGCGAACCCGCCGCCGCAGCCGCACCATCTCCGCTGCGCTCAGCTTTCCGCCCGCCGCCAGCACCGCCCGTGCTGACTCCACACTCATACCGCGTTTCACCACGGCCTCATTTTGCGCGTCCTTCACCTCACGCCCCGCTGCATGCAGCAGGCAGCGATACGCCTCCCCTGCCCCCGCGCTTTGCCAGCCGTCCACCGGTTTTCCCAGGGCTTTGCACAATCCCCGCTGCGCTCTGCGAGTGCCGCCGAGCACCTCGGCGTAACCACACCAGCGATAATCCTTCGGATCCTTCACCAGCCCCGCCCGCACAGGATTCAAATCGATATACGCCGCCATCGTTCGCAGCGCCTCCCCCAACACACTTTTGAAACGATCCATCCACAGCGTCCCTCGCCGCCCATGTCGCTTGTTGAACCGGATATTGGCTGCATTTCCCCTGCCTTGTCCGTTTTCCAGCCCCTTACCATTGGCGTCCCGTACAAGAAGAGTCCCGCGAATTTAACCACTCGTCCATTTATTGGCAGCAGCTTCGCGAGATTCCTGTTTAAGTAGTCAACGCCAGCTCCCTTCTTGGTCAGGAATGCTCGAATCGTAGGGGTCTCAGCGGTTTTCTTGATCGGGTCCCAGGATGCGTTGCCAATTTCAGAGATCTTTTGGCATGACTATTCAGGCGCGACGAACTTTATGGTGAAGATTCCGGCTTGACATCGGATCGGCTTTTAACTTTGACTGGTTTCATGAAACCCCGAATTCTGTTTTTCGCCCTCTTCACAATCGCCAGTTTCGCCCTGGCCACCGAGCCAATCGACATCGGAAATCGGCTTGAACTCTTCGTCGACGACCACCTGATTGCCGAGGTTGACGGCGACGCGGGCCAGCAGTTGCTGAGACCAGAGCCGAAGGAAGTGGTTCTCGTGGCCGATTCTTCCTGGGAAGGAAATACCAGCGGCTACTACACCCTTTTTCAGGACGGCGACCTCTACCGCATGATTTATCGCGGCTGGCAGATTGATGACCCGAAGAGAACGGATTGGTTTCCCAGCGCCACTCAGGCTACTTGTTACGCCGAGAGCACGGACGGCATCACCTGGACGAAGCCGAACCTGGGTTTGATCGAATGGCAGGGCTCGAAGGACAACAACATCGTCCGGATGGGGGTGGGTGCGCACAATTTTACGGCGTTTCGCGACGGAAACCCGGCGGCGCCGGCCGAGGCGCGTTACAAGGCGTTGGGAACTGGGGACGGGCTGGTGGCGTTTCAATCGCCGGATTGCAAGACTTGGAAGCTGATTCAAAAGAAGGGGGTAATCACCAACGGGGACTTTGATTCGCAGAATTTGGCGTTCTGGGACACGGACCGAAAGGAATACCGGGCTTATTGGCGGTATAAAACGAAGGACACGAAGGTCCGCGCGATCCGGACCGCGACTTCGAAGGATTTTTTGACCTGGGAAAATGAGGCCGATCTGGCTTACGGCGACGCGCCAGAACAGCAACTTTACACCAACGCGATTCAGAAGTATTTCCGCGCGCCGCACTTGTTCATCGGATTTCCGACGCGCTACCTCCCCTATGAAGGTCAACGGGTCGAGCCAATCCTGATGTCGAGCCGCGACGGGGTGAATTTTCAGCGCTGGAATGAGCCGGTGATCCCGGAATCCGCGCCGGAGGATCGCAAGGGCAATCGTTCCAATTACATGGCTTGGGGCATGTTCCAATTGCCGGGCAAGCCGAA
>Ga0209284_10000571_pt1 | contig 59925 bp, 47 predicted proteins | sample FRY03_FD_187211 | JGI IMG/M metagenome (GOLD analysis project Ga0209284, IMG submission 187211) | Freshwater microbial communities from Lake Fryxell liftoff mats and glacier meltwater in Antarctica - FRY-03 (SPAdes) (version 2) | ecosystem: Environmental > Aquatic > Freshwater > Ice > Glacier...
CTATAAATACAGAAGATTAACCAATCAAGTAGAAAACCCTAAAACCAAGAAATCATGACAATTGCAGAACAGTTAAATGTAACAGAATTTCCTTTTATCATACCCGATGCTAGGGGTAATATAATCTATCGGGAAGAATTAGATAAGTGTTGGCAGAAAAGCGAATTTGACTTAAAGAGCAATAATGAAACCTATTTTGAAAATTCAAAGAAGTATTGGTGCAAAAGCAAATATGACTTAAATAATAATGTAACCTCTTTTGAAAATTCAGATAAGTATTGGAGAAAAAGCGAATTTGACTTAAAGAGCAATATTGAAATCTATTACGAAAATTCAATGGGAGTGATTAGAGACAATCGTCCTAAGTCAATACCTGAATACACAATGAAAAATTTACTTTGGTTAGATGATATTAGAAACCCTTATATAAACGAAGAAGGCAAAGTGCCAACACGTAAAAACGGCAAACACTACAACATAGATTGGGTTTTAAACTACGAACAGTTTGTTAAATGGATAGAACTTTTTGGACTACCTGATGCTATTTCTTTTGACCACGATTTAGCGGATGAAGATTATACACCAAAAGAATATTGGTATGATTACCAAGTTAGTAAAGACTACCAAGACGCTCAAATTTATCAAGAGAAAACAGGTATGGACTGTGCTAAATGGTTAGTAGATTATTGTATTGATAATAAAAATAAATTGCCTGAAATATTTGTACATTCTGCAAACCCTGTTGGTGCCGATAATATAAAAGGGTTGTTAGATAACTACCTCAAGCATTGTAGTTAACGCCTCTATATGCGCAGCTTGAGCGTCCCAAAGGAAGATTGGGTGGCTACCCAATAAATGCCATTGACTTAATAAAATTTTCACAATAAATAACAACATATTAGTATGGAACATAAAGAAATTAAAGATTTAACAGTTGAAGAAGCGACAAAAATGCTATCATTACAACATATGGATGTTGTAGATGAAAATTATATTCCTACAGAGGAAGAAAGGCCTAGGATAAAATCCGAAAAAATAGGCCTTAGTATAAAACTAATAAATAGTTCTATATTAAAATAATTATTATGTGGCTGTTGACTATAAAGGTCTGAAAGTTAATTTATATTATACGACCCAAACGAGGGCGTTATTGGGTAACCAATACTTCAGTACACAACGGAACACCTTTTGGGCCACATAATTTTTTACCTAAAATGTTAGGTAAATAATTACAAATAACCAATTAATAATACATTTACAATGATACAAATATTTAAATTTCTTGTATTTACCATAGGATACATATTTTGTGGTATAATAACAATAATACTAGGCTTATTAGCTCTGTTGTTATGGGATAATAGCTTTGTTGTAATAAGTGATGGTGTATTTACTGCTATGCATAAATACCGAAAAAAGTTTATAATAATAAAAACAGCGGATCAAGTATGGTCAGATTTCCAAAAGGAGAGAAGAGTAGAATAATGAAAAAGACAACAAACTCAGTCTTCATGATGGCAGCCATATGTGATGCCTCAATCGTACTGCAAGCTCAGGAAGATGAGCAATACCACATAGATTGTACTATGTAACAGTTTAACCAATAAACCTAAAAGACATGACACAAAAACTAGAAGAGGTAATAAAGATATTTAACAAGGAGAAGTCACACGCTGATTGCCTTTTTCATGTATATCTTAAAGTAAATAGGAATCTAAGTGTTCGTTTGTATTCTTTAAACCACCCGAGTTCAGAGCGCTCTGCATTGCTGGTCAAGAACTCCCAAACTGCTGAGAGTGAAGCCAACTCATGGGAGGTCTTAAGTTGGATCAATTGGCCAACCGACGGTCCTATGGTTACGGACACATTAAAGGTGAAGTTAGTACTCTACTCTCAGAATTAAACTAAAATTTAAAATTATGTTATATTTTCACTCAGAATGTAAAGGGGATAACAAAAACCCCAGGATTACAATAGCAGGTCAAGTATCTAAAGATAAAGAATTTTTAGAGGTTTCATTTGCCAGATCAAGTAGTAGGGATCAATTCTCTAAAGAAAAAGGAAGGTCTATATCTAAAGATAGATTAGATGCAGGACAAACGATAGCAAGTTTTAAGCTATGTCCTAAAAGCACTACTGGAAAACAGTTTGTAGTATTCGCAAAAAAATTATGTGAAATATATATAAACTGTCCGTATTCCTTCAAGACAGCAAAATAAAATATACGGTGGCGGTAGGTAGTTCTAGTCTACTTTGATACAGACTTGGAAAAGTTAGGTCTTCTGCGGGTTCAAATCCCGTCCACCGTACTATTGGTTGATGTGGTTAATTAGTGGGGGGGTAAAACTCCCCACTATTTTTAATTAATAATAAACTAAAAAAAACAATAACAAAATAGTCTTTAAGAAATCCCAACTACTATGAAAGTTGAGGATAACAGTACTGAAAACTGTCGTGACGAGCTACGATTTAATAAAGTAATAGTATTATTCTAAGGGGTAATTTCTTACAAGCCAATATTTAAATACTACAATTGTGTTTCGACCAATCTTGTTTTTACTAAATATCGACTTGATTTTTGTGACTGAATACACAAAAATAAGATAAACTTTGAATGTGGAAGTTCAAATTGAATGGGTCAAGTGTTCACACTTATTTCCTTTTTAATCGTTTATAAGCATTTATTAATGGGGGCGCTATGGAATTGATTTTCAAAAGAGTAACATAATACATCAACAGAGGTGAGATCCTGCTTTAAAAACTAGGTGAATATAATAAACGGAAACGTAAATATACACAACAAAAAAGAAAAAGGTGCTAAAGTTTTTAACTTGGCGCGTACAATTGCTCGTCCCTCTTACGTAAGAGTGGCAGCATAGTTTTTCTACAGCTGTTCTTATTTTCAGTAAAAAATAAATAAGTGGTGGAGTGCTGGCTCAGCTGAGTTGGCCCTATATTAAGTTGTATAAATGTATAATGAGAAAACGTGGAAAGACAGGGGTTCGACTCCCCTCGCCTCCACAAGCATGTAATTAGTAAAGTATGAATAAAATCAATTGGTTATTTTTAATATTATTTATTGGGGGTATTTTATTTTACTCTTATAGTTTAAAACAAGAAGAAATGAGAAGAAAAAGAAAAAACAAAACCAAACTGCTTGATTTAAATAAGCCTAATAGGAGAAAAAGAAAAGACGGGGCTAGAAAAAACACAGTTAAAAAAGAATTGTTTAAAAGTGAAGAGGGTGAGTGTGAAGAAGATTCAAAAAACAATTTATAATTATGAGCCACACTGATCTAATAAAAGCAAAAAGGTTTAACAAGAATAAGTTAAATTGGTCATTGACCTCAATGGTAGCACTAGAGCCTATGATTAAAGTACTTATGTTTGGTGCTACTAAATACTCTCCCAACAATTGGAAAAAAGGGATGAATTATACTACTATCTATGATAGTATGCAAAGACATCTTAATAGTTTTATGTCGGGAGAAGACATCGACCCAGAAAGTAAACTACATCATATAGGACATATACTTTGTAATTCAATGTTTTTATCTTGGATGATAGTATTTAAGCCGGAGTTAGACGATAGGAATAAAGACCCTAAAAACTTATTATAGTAAATTTTTTAAAATGAACTATACTATAGTTGACATAGAGGGCGATAGTCTCAACCCTACCAAAATCCACTGTTTAAGTTGGTTTAATGGTAGTACTATTCAATCTACTACAGATTACGACAGGATGAGACAAGTGTTGTTGGAAAGTGTTTATATTATAGGCCATAATATTATTTTATGGGATATACCAAATATAGAAAGGTTACTAGAAATTAAAATAAGTGCAAAACTTATAGATTCCTTAGCCCTCTCTTGGTATTTATACCCCAATAGAGTAAAACATGGTTTAGAGTCTTGGGGCTTTACCCTAGGATTTAAAAAACCAGAAATAATAGATTGGGAAAACCAATCTATAGAAGACTATATATTTAGATGTGAGTGTGATGTGGAAATAAACAAAAGATTGTGGGAAGATAGAATACTTCCATACTTAAATCAATTGTACTCCACACAGGAGGAGATGTTAAAACTTATAGAATACCTTAGTTTTAAACTTACCTGTGTAGCTCTCCAAGAGAAATTTAAATGGAAACTAGATGTAAAAAACTGCGAAAAGCATTTTAAAGAGTTAAGTCTTAAAAAAGAACCTCTAGTAACGGGCTTGTCCGAAGTATTACACCCTGTGGTTGTAGAAGCTACTATAAAAAAGCCTAAGAAACCATTTAAAGCTAATGGAGAAAAGAGTGTAAGAACCCTTCAATGGGAGCAAATAGAGTCTACAGCAGAAATAATAAATTACTCAGAAGATACTATCACATATATCAAGGGTTATAAACCTCCAAACCCTAATTCTTCCATTCAAGTAAAAGATTGGTTGTTTTCTTTAGGTTGGAAACCTATTACATTTGACTATAAAGTCAATAAAGAGACAAAGAAAAAAAAAGAAGTACCTCAAATTAAAGTAGATGGTGAATTGTGTGAGAGTGTTATAGTACTAATAAAAAATCATCCTGAAGTAGCTTTATTAGAAGAGCTTACATTATTATCCCATAGAATAAATATCTTAAAAGGATTTTTAAGGGATGAAAAACAGGGTTATCTAAAAGCAAGTATAGCAGGCTTTACTAATACATTAAGATTTAGACATAAAGAACTTGTTAATCTACCAGGAGTTAGAAAACCATATGGGGATTATATAAGAGGAGTTCTTATTGCAGAAAAAAATCATGAGTTATGCGGCTCTGATATGGCTTCTCTTGAAGATAGAACCAAGCAGCATTACATGTGGGAGTATGACCCCACATATGTAAAAGAAATGCAAGTTGAGGGGTTCGACCCCCACTTAGCTTTAGCAGAATTTGCAGGAGCGCTTACACCCGAACAAGTTCAAGCTCACAAAGATAAGAGAGAAGATCATGAGGTAGTACGATACCTTTATAAAAGAGGTAACTATGCGTGTATATACGGAGTAGGTTCGTTTAAACTGTCTAAAACCTTAAATATAACTAAAGAGGAAGCAGAGTTTATAATAGAAGCTTATTGGAGAAGGAATTGGTCTGTTAAGAAAGTAGCTGAAGCCCAAAGGGTTAAAACTATTAACAATCAAATGTGGTTATTAAACCCAGTAAGTAAGTTGTGGTACTCACTAAGATACGAAAAAGATATTTTTAGTACATTAAATCAAGGTACAGGAACCTATGCATTTGATATGTGGGTAAAATATATCATAGAAGAAAGACCACAACTTACAGGACAGTTTCATGATGAGGTGATAATACATTTAAAAAAAGGTAACAGAGATAGGTGTAGGGATCTTTTAAATAGGTCTATAAAAAAAACCAATGAAAAATTAAAACTCAATAGGAATTTAGATATAGACATACAATTTGGAGATAGTTATGCTAAAATACATTAAAATAATACAAAAATAATATGGGATATTTTATAGGAACGTTATTAGTTTTTATTTTTTTATTTGTGGGGGTATTTATCTATAAGATAGTAAATGATGACAATTGGTGTCAGCAGCTATTAAGCGGCAACCTTAAAGATGAAGATCTATTTACAAAGATTATTAAATGGTTAATGTATTGATTTAGCCTAAATATAAAAACTATGGTAACAAAAGATGGCCAACTAAAAGAGGGAAAGAAAAAACTACTTAAACAATGGTTTATTAAAGTATGTTTTAGTTACAAATACTGGCTAAAGGTTAGAGAACAATCTAAAGATGAGTGGGGTGAAAAATTATGCTATTGTGGGCACACCTGTAAGTGTAGTTGTGGTAACCCAGATAAACAAACATTTAAAGACTCTGTTGAACGTAAAACCGTAATTTTGTTTGATAAAAATAATGGTTGGGAGATAAAAAAAGACAAATGACATTTACAGAATATTATCACAAACTTATAAACTCTATACTAGATACGGGAGTTTGGAGAGATGATCCTAATAGAAAAGGTCATAAAAGAAAACAAATACCATTTACTGAGATAACCCACAATTTAAAAAATGGGTTTCCTGCTATTACAACTAAACCATTGTATTGGAAAGGTGTAGTAGTTGAGTTACTATGGTTCTTAAAGGGTGATACTAATATTAAGTACCTCTTGGATAATAATGTACATATTTGGAGTAAAGACGCTCAAAATTATTGTAAAAAACAAATAGGAAAGAAGTTTCCAGAATTCGGTGATTTAGGAAAAGTTTATGGTGCTCAGTGGAGGGGTTTTTCTAAAGAAAAAAAAACTAAAGGGGTGGATCAAATAACTAACCTTATTCACACTTTGAGAACTAATCCGCTATCTTCTAGCATGATAGTTAATAGTTGGAATCCTGCTGAGTTAAATCAAATGGCACTACCACCTTGTCACTACAGTTTTCAAGTTAGTTGTGAACCCTTCAACCCTATTGAGTATGACAGTGTTGGATTTGTCGATAAAGGGACGGTTAAGTATTATCTTGACCTACAATTCAATATGAGGAGTAGTGACGTTATGTTGGGTTTACCTTTTAATATGGCATCATATGCCCTATTAGCTGAAATATTGGCTAAGATGTGTAATATGGTCCCTAGGTATGTAAAGTACAATGGACAAAACATCCATTTGTATGATAACCAAATTAAGTCTGCTAAAGAACAATTAAAAAGAAATAATTGTTCAGATATACCACAGAGATTTTACTCAGAACCTGTTTTAAAGCTCCCTGAGCTACCAAACATCGTTTGGAGTACTGGAAGTATAGATGATTTATTAAAAGCTGTTACACCAGCTAATTTTAAACTTGTGGGGTACAGGCATCATCCTACTCTTAATAATAAACTAGAGATGCTAAGCTATAACAAATAAAATAAAAATCAATGAAAAGTATAATTATGTTATTCATAGCCATGTTGCTATGTTTTACTCAACAAGTTGACGCACAGAATATGTGGAAAGGAGAAATAGATCATGTTTCTCAGCAATACTCAGAACAAAGTGAAGTTTGTAAATCTGAATATGAAACCCCAGCAGTTGGGAGCTTTCTTATAGATGAAGCAAACGGAGTTTTTTATCTCACTCTACAAAACAAGCAAAATGAACAGAGTGTATATCAATCAAATATAACATCTATAGGAATACCAGCTAAAAATTGTTTAGCATCCTTAGAGTGTTTTGATATAGATAAAAATCCCACTCAAGTTTTTCTTTTTAATAATAGTCTAAATATATATAGTAAAGACGATAAAATCAAAAAGAAAGTTACTTACGGAATAAGTAATTTGTCAGTACTTACAGAATAAACAAACCACATCATGAGAACAATATTAAACGCGGTTGCTACAGGCAGCCCATTCATCACTGAAGAGATGAATAAAGATCTTTTAGATAGTAAGATATCAATTCAAAAAAAAAGGGCCCTACTGCAAGATGCAGTAAATGTCAAGTCCTCAAAAATCTTCCCATTATGTAAAATGGGTAAGGTTTTCAGGAAAAGAGATATAAACAACCCTCATTTTAAGAATAAAATCTTACAGTCTGACAGGAACTTTCAAAATAAAAAGGTAGCCTCATTTCAATGCTTGGCAGGAATCTAAGTTTCAATGTAGAGTACTTAAGTGACTCTACAGGGAATCCTGTAAATCAAGGAGATTTCCAATATTTGGAAACATTGAATAGGAGGGATAAAGAGACAGAGAATCAGTTTGAGTGCAGAGTAATCGACTTTGTTAACTCATGTTCTGATCCTCTTACTAAGATAGAGGATCTTTTTGAAATAGAAGATTTAAATCTACCAATACTTTTGGAAGTATTATCTACTATAGCAGAAACAGACTAGAACAAATCTGTTATAGGAGTATCAACTTTTCGTTATGATTTTTATATTTAAAATATCAAGCTTGTAGATAGTGACATCGTTGCAACTATAATTAATTAGATGTGTGCTACATGAAGTATAATAATATATAAGGAAAATGTTAAAGTCGTTTTTAGGAATTTGCCTAAAAGTGGTTACAAGTAAGAAGAGCCTAATACATTTATTTTTGATCCTCCTACAGGAGTTTTTGATAATATTATGTGTAATTAATGTAACTAAGTAAGGTTACTCGGGCAAAAAGGCTGTAGAATCCTACCGAGTTCTACTTAGTGCTTAAGCATTTCTACACTATGTAGAAGGCTTTTCTTTCTTGTTTTTTATTGAGTATTAATTTTAAAATTTTAAATATTGGATTTAGTAAAATCTGTTTTTGAAGGAAAGTACCAGAGTAACGGAGAATCTGTATCTGGAATGTGGAGTAGGATGGCTAAACAATTTGCTAGAATAAGATACAAAAAAGATGATTCTAAATCATCTGAAGATTGGGAGAGTTATTTTTATAATTATTTTAAAGATTTCAAATACATAATACCCCAGGGTAGTGTAATGAGTTCTTTGGGTACAGATACTATAGCATCTCTTTCTAATTGTTTTGTCATAGGACAGCCAATAGATTCTTATGGAGGAATACTCCAAAAGGACCAAGAGTTGGTACAATTGATGAAAAGACGTGGTGGAGTAGGCTTAGATATAAGTACATTAAGACCAAGAGGTACTGATGTGACTAATTCAGCTAAAACATCTACAGGAGCAGCCTCTTTTATGGAGAGGTTCTCAAATTCGACTCGTGAAGTCGCACAAGAAGGGCGTAAACAAATCTGCGCCAATGTATAGTAATATACATTGAAAATTCCGAATCTTGAGAAAAACAACTCAAGGGTTAAATGAAAATTTTATTAGTAAAAACATTTAGCTAACGGGGAAACTCTTTTAATAAAAAAATGAAAAAAACAGCATTACCATGTTGCGCCTTGTGCCAACTGTCAGACGTAGGAAATAAAACTACACTCGAAGAGCTTCGATTCTTTTTAAGTAAACTTACTTTAGAGAAAGAATCGAATACAGATTATGGAATAAGTTATGGAGATGGCCAAACTAGTGTCTTTGTAATAGTGAGTCCTGGAGAGGATATACTAATGTCTAATTTAAAATCACTTGGCTTTAAATTAGCATGGACTTTTGAACGTAGGAGAAGCTATCCTAAAGGGATGCTAAAAATGATGGTGAAAAATGTTTAAGCATTAATTACACTAGAATAACATGAAATACAAAATAACAGGCTCAGCTTATAGGGTGAGATCAACACCAAAAAACACTTGGAAAAAAATGATAGAAGTCGAAACAGGAAAGCGAAGACACTTTGCTTACGGAACCCTGCAGTATGACTTATTAAGCATGAACAGGTCTAATGAGGCTTTAAAACACGTATTTTATTTAAAAGACAATCCCGTGCCGTCAATTGATTTTGATTTTACAAAAGATAATACTATACTATTTGTCAAATGTCCTCAAGATTGGAGAAAAACCAAAAAGTGGGAACAAGTTACAAGTTTAGAATATATGCTTAATGGCAAATATTGGATTTGTAAAACTTATAAATTTGGGTGGAGTAGATTAAAAAATTGTAAAATAAAACAAAACGGTGTAGAGACTAACAAGGAACAACCTAGGGTTTAGGTTGATGAGATAGTCCGAACTGCAAATATAAAAATACTAAATTGCAGAATCAAACAGAAATGATTTGGTATTTAAGTATAAAAAGTTAAAAAAAAAAAAAAAAATCATGATAAAAGTATATGTAGAAGGCTCCTCTTTTTATGGTAAAATGATAGAGGATTCTATTATTATTAGCGACCCTATAAAAGCAGATCTTATTATTTTTACAGGAGGAGCAGATGTAAATCCTAAGCTTTATTCAGAAACTTGTCACAACACTACCCGCTTCAGCGATGAGAGGGATGACAAAGATAAAGCTATTTACACACTAGCTATAAAAAATAATATACCCATGTTAGGTATATGCAGAGGTGCTCAATTTCTTACTGTTATGAATGGCGGTAAACTTATACAACATGTTGAAGGACATGCTAATGGGGACCATAATGCATCTTTGCATGACCCTTCTGCTATAGGTATAGAGGGGGAGGTTTTTAATACGACCTCTACCCACCATCAAATGATGTACCCATTTAATTTAGATCCTAGTTCATATGATATTTTAGCATCTTCAGAAGAAGAGCTTTCTAGTATTTATCATAAAAACAAGACAGAGGTTTTTAAAGAAGAAGAAATAGATGTGGAGTGTGAGATAGTATATTACAAAGAAACTCTATGTTTGTGTATACAGGGTCACCCAGAATCAATGTTAACAGATGAGGTAATGATGACAATTGTCAATAATATGGTAGATGTCTATTTATTTTTACATCCTTTTATGGATGGTTCTGAGGACACCCTTTTATTAGAAGAGGCTAAAAAAAAAGAATCTGTAGAAAAATTGTTTTTATCTCAAGAGGAGGAAACAGGTGAATTAGAAAACTTTTTATAATTAAAGTTAACAGAAAGAGAGGAGCATTAATGCTCACAATAGATGTGCGACATCCAGATGTTCTGGAGTTTATAAATGCTAAAAAAGATCGTACTAAAGTAACTGGAGCTAATATATCAGTTATGCTAAGAAATGATTTTATGAAGGCAGTTGAAAAAGATGCTACTTATATACTCAGATATCCTTGTGACGCAAGTCCTGAGGAAGCTACTACAGTAAAAACTGTTAAGGCTAAAGATATATATGAAGCTATAGTTGAAAATGCTTGGGAAAATGCAGAGCCAGGACAGATGTTCATAGACAGACACTATGATTACAGCCCTGATTCTGTTTACTCCGAGTATCGTGGGGTAACAACCAATCCGTGAAACTACGCGGCCTTATACAGTGATGTATATTGAATAATTCCGAATCCCTTAATAGGGGGTAATAATATCAAAAAAAATTAAATAGAAAATAAAAAATGGGTTTAGCAGGAAAAAGTAAAATTTCTTTAAAAAGGTGGACTTTAGTTTCAAAAGACCTTTATAATATAACAGGCGCATTTACATGCTCTGACTACATAAGGGATCGTATCGTACTCCTAAAAGGGTTTTTTATAAGTAGGATAGACCTTGAGATAAAAAATTATTTATTACATTTAGGGTGTACAATAAACAAAGGTTTTGTGAGTCATGAAAATCCCGCAGCAACTTTATACGCTTTTAGGGTTTGCAGGTTTCAAGGTACTGAAGATTTGCTCGGTATGATAAAAAGTACGAACTATATAATTGATAAGACAGGCATGGATCCTATAACAGCCATCTTTCTTAATACTTTTTATCACATAGACAAAGAATCTTCTTTTGATCGTATGCGTGTGAGGGGGGCTGAAGGGTTTCCACCCCAAATGTACCAAAAGAATACATATAACGGTATATACCTTTCTTACCTCCCTAAAAAACTACCTAGTATTAAAACCCTGGTGTTAAAAGGATTAGATACAGATACTTTTGGTAAGCTAGCTACTCGGATTGCAAGCTTAGAAGATTATATTGTATGTTCTAAGGAAATTTACACCATCAGAAAATTAATGGAAAAAAACGATTTTAATTCAGCATTAAAAAAATTAGAAGGTATTATTGCTAACGGGGAAACCTTAAAACAAAAAAATGACACTAGAAGAATTTAAAAATAAATACCCTTTTGTACAGACTCCCCAACAGAGGGGTTCTATTACAGTAGGGGCTTGTAGAATTTCTTGGAGAGAAACCTCGAATTGTAAGTTCTTAATGGCCAACCAGCCAAGTGGTGAACTACTAGAAGCACTGTTTAAAAAAATGCCCTATTATCCTGGGTTGTTTTGCACTGCTGGAACCAGAGTAAATAGAAAAACCTACCCCCCAGAGTATAGAATTCTGTATGAAGTAGAAGTTCCTGTTTCATATGACAGCGCATGTAATCAAATACACTATTACATACAGAATCCATATCATACACATTATAAAAATAGGTTGGATAAAATGGTACCTGTATTAATAGGGGATAAAACTAAAAAAACTATTTTTAATTACAAAGAGTTTCTAGAAGTAGAAAAAAAGTATAAATCAAATTACTATAAATACAGAGCTTTAGTAAAATTGATGAAATTTGAAGATCCAAAAAAGTCTATAGAAAAATAAAGGTAATCCCGTCACGTCAATTGATAATGTAAATTACAAAACGTGCGAGAGACTGACAAGGAACAACCTAAAAGGTTGGTGATACAGTCCGATCCTAACAAATAAAAATTAAAGTTAGTGTTACATTGCATAAAGTGTAACAATCCGTAAAATAAATAATAAAATCAGATATGGGAGTAATAAAATGTACAAGTGTTGGACTCTTTAACTCAATAAGTAAAGATTCTTTATATGCTGTATCGAGAGAAACTAAAGATTTCTTCTTTATAGTAAACGATAACAACTTAAGATCAAGATACGGTAAAAAATATTTTGAAAAAGTTGAAGAAGCAGATAAAACTGAGAAAGTTAGTGTGACTAAGCCAGAAGATATTCTTGTCCATAACGATGGAGAGTATTTTATACTTACTCACCCGAAAAAAGTATTAAAAATAATACTTATAAAAGATCTGCTGAACCTTATTTCAGGTTCAACAACAAATTTGGGAGAGTTTACTTTAAATATAAACCTCGAACCACTTGTTAAAAAAATAGGAGAGGTAGCCAAGGAATCAAGTCAAAAAGGATTTATACTTGACTCTTTAGTACCAGTGCTTATAGAAGAGCTATTTTCTTCTGTTATAGAAGAATACTACGAATCTCTAAAAGAGGAGAAAACTATTTTGTTTTTTAACTGTGACCGATACAGCCCTCTAGATCAAATACTAAAAAGTTTTTCTTGTAAAGAAGACATTATTTGTTCTGAAGTAGCCAAAGATAAAATACTATACATTCATTTTCTCATGGGTTTTATAAAAGAAGAGGATAGTATGCCTATTTTTCTTGATGAAAACGGATAATATTTCGGTGGTGAAATATTTATGCAACCCTACGATGCTTGTAGGCTAATATGTCTTAATTTCTTTTCTTTTGTAAATGAGTGTTTTACAGAAAAAAGCAGTATAGACTATAAAAAGCTTTATGAAGTATCCTACGAGATGCAGTTAATGGCTGATGATCTAGTAGACCTAGAAATAGAAGCTATTGACAAAATAATAAAAAAAATAGAAGATGATCCCCAACCAGAAGAAGTTAAGTCTTTAGAGTTATCCCTATGGAATAAAATAAAAGATGTGGCTTCTTCTGGCAGAAGGACTGGTAACGGGTTTACTGGGCTGGGTGATATGTTTGCTGGTATAAACATAAAGTATGGTTCTGATGAGAGCTTAAAAATACTTGAGTTAGTAATGCAAACTAAAATGAAAGCTGAGCTTAATGCTACTATTGATATGGCAGAAAAATACGGACATTTCAAAGGGTGGGATCATAAAAAAGAATTTGACTTCAATAATTGGGGTTCTAATGATTTTTATGCTATGCTAGCAAATAAATTCCCTAAAGAAATGGTTCGTATGAGTAAATACGGTCGTAGAAATGTGTCGTGGAGTACTGTCGCACCTACAGGTAGCGTCAGCATACTAGCAGAAGTAACGTCTGGACTTGAACCCCTATTTCAACCTTATTATACAAGGAGGAAAAAAGTAAACCCAGGAGATAAAAATGTACAAGTAGATTTTACAGACCAAAATGGAGACTCTTGGCAAGAGTATACTGTATTGCATAGTAAGTTTAAAAAGTGGATTGAAGTAAAATCTAACTCTAGTGTGTTCGCAGATGAAATATCTCCTACAGACTTACAAGCTTGGTTTAAAGAATCTCCTTGGTGTGGTAGTACAGCTAATGATATAGATTGGGAAAAAAGAGTAGAAATGCAAAGTATTATTCAAACTTATACTAGCCATAGTATAAGTTCTACCCTTAACTTACCTGAAACAGTCTCTAAAAGAGAGGTGGCTAAAATTTATATGCATTCTTATAGGAGTGGGTTAAAGGGGGTTACTATCTATAGGGACAATTCTAGATCAGGGGTACTAATAACAAAAAAAGAAAAAGAAGGTTTTGTACAAAAAAATGCCCCTAAAAGGCCTGAAAAAATAAACTGCCGAGTACACCAAACAGTGTATGATAATAATAGGTGGTTAGTTATTGTTGGTCTTTTAGAAGATAAACCTTATGAAGTATTTTGTGTACCTAATTATTATGAACTTCCACTAGGGAGTTTAGATGGTTTTCTTTCTAAAAAAAATAAAGGAGTATACTTTTTAGAAGTTAAGAAGGATGAACTTGCTTACACTATAGAAAATGTAGTAGCAGAGATGACTGCAGAACAAGAAGTGATAACTAGATTGATATCAACATCTCTCAGACATGGTGCTAATATAAAATTTATAGTAGAACAACTAAGTAAAACTAGCGGTGGAATAACAGCTTTTTCAAATAGTATTTCAAGAGTGCTAAAGATGTACATACCCGAAGGGGAGAAGTCTACTTTGACTTTTGAAGATTGTATTGAATCAGAATCTTGTGATATAATCTTTGAAGAAGGGTGTGTAAAGTGTAACTACTGCGCTAAAACAAAATGTTAAATAAATAATGCCTATATATTGTAAGGTTAAACAGAAAAGAACAGTCAGATCCTTTCTTAAAGAAGGGTTTACAGGAAATAAAAATGGGTTTAAAAGTAAATTTGTTTCAACGTACTCAGATGAAGAATGCGTTATTTTAGAATGTGATATTGCAAGGAGGTCCTTTCAAGATTTATATACTATATGTAGTACAAGATATAAAAATCTTAACAAAAACCTTTTTTCTCTTGAGTTAATACAAATGATACAAAGAAGAGAACTAGTTTGTATATACTGTCCCAAAATAGGAAAACTAGTATTTATTGGAAATACAAAAAACGAGCCAGACCTTACAAAAAATCTTGCAAGACAGGTATCTATGAAATCTTTTGATTTTAAAGGCCTTGATAACTACTCTTTTCAAGATATTATAGATATGGCAAATAAAATAAAAAAAGTTTGTTAATAAAAAAATACCAAGACCTTGCTCTAGAAACAGCTGTTTATGGAGAGGGGAAAGTACTAACATACCCTATTTTAGGTATGTTGGGAGAAGCTGGAGAAGTGGCCAATAAATACAAAAAAGTACTTAGGGGTGATTACAAAATAGAAGAAGTTAGAGAAGCCCTTTTAGACGAGTGTGGTGATGTTTTGTGGTACTTAAACGCAACTATAAGAGACCTGGGAGGTGACTTAGAGAGCGTTTGTAGTAATAACATAAAGAAACTACAACGAAGACGAAAGAACGGTACTATACTTGGTTCTGGAGATAATAGATAATAATCAAGAGGGGGGGTAATTCCCCCTTCTTTTATTTTAAACTAATGAAAGCATTTAAAGTAGGACAAGAATCTTTAAGATTACCCATATGGGCCAAACAAATTAAAGAAATAGTAAATAAAATAGAGGATGCAGATGTATTAATAATTGATAGTGATGAGGATTTGAACCCTAGTTTATATATGGATTACACACTACATCCGTATACTTTAAAAGAAAGGATGGACACTATCTCAGATTCTTACGAAACAGCTTTAATAAGGAAAGCTATAAAATTAGATATTCCTATAGTAGCAATAAATAAAGGAGCTTTAATGGCTTGTATTGAGGCTGGTGGGGCTGTCATCCAATATGCAAATAACCATAGAAATATCCATACAATTACAACTTTAGTAGGGGATATAAAAATAGGATCTAAGCACATAGCTATGATGGACCTTAGTTGGTTACCCTCAAGTAAATATTCTTTATTGGGGTATTCTAAGGTTTCAAACAACTATCGAAAAGGTAATGAAAACCCTTATTTTAATAAAAAAGAAACAAGAGAAAGTTTCAGAGAACCAGAAATAGTTTATTTTAAAGAGATAGGGTGCTTAGCCATACAGTGTGACGTACCTGTAGTGGGTTCAATGGATACATATTTTGAATACCTTAAGACCTGTTTGGATAATATGTTATTAATTGAAAGTAAAAAAGATCTCTATGAGAGAAAAGTACGTAATATGCACTAATTCAGGTATAAAAACTATAAAAAGCCTTATTAGTAAAATGTCCGATGTAGTTTTTGTTTCTATTTCTAAACCAGGCCCAAAAAGAAAAGTTATATACTACAAAAATGGTAAAATTATAGATAAAAAGTTTTTAGGGGATTGTTTAACTATTAATAACTCTATCATAATCAGGTATGGAAGTGCTTTTCCTATAAAAGGAGAAGGAAATATAGTTTATAACGAACCCTCTAACATCATTCTTTCATCCAATAAGATGAAGTCAAGGAAAGAGATGACCGAACTTAAGGTCAGCTGCCCTACTGTTTATGATTTAAAAAATAGAATAAGAAAGTTTCCTTTAGTAGTAAGGCCTTTTAAGCACTCTAAAGGAAAAGATTTTACTATACTCAAAAACCCCATAGAATTAGAAGTTTTTAAAAATAATAATCCTACAGGATATTATTATTCTGAGTTTGTTAAAAAGGAAAAAGAGTTTAGAGTACACTGTGCTCATGGAAAAATCTTACTTATAAAAGAAAAACCCGAACCCAAAGATGGTAACCCCATATGGAATATAGACGCTAATGGAGAAGCTTTTGTATACATACCTTGGGAGGAGTACAACTTTCCTGGGATGAGGGATGTTTGTTTACAATCTTTAAAAGCAACCAAGGCTTTAGGTTTAGACTTTGCTGCTATAGATATAATGCTACGAAATAATGTAGCTTACGTACTAGAGGCAAATACAGCTCCCTCCCTATACACAGCAGAGTACACAGAAGGGCGTTATATAAAATACTTCGAATACCTTTTTAATTTAAGCAAAAATCAGAAATTAAGCCACTGGGATTACTCTTCTTTTAAGGAGGCTGATTCTTTAGCATGGAAAAATAATCAATTAATTTCAAATAAAAATGTCATCAAATAAGAAAACTTTTAAGACACTTAAGAATATCACAATAGGATCTGACCCAGAATTGTTTTTAACAACTCTTAAAGGTATGGTTATCTCTGCAGAAGGAAAGCTAGGTGGTACTAAAGATAACCCTAGAAAATTAAGTAATCTAGGACATGCTGTTCAAGAAGATAATGTTATGGTTGAGTTCAATATCCCCCCTGTTAAAGGAGAGGATGAATTTGTAAGAGAACTTAAACTAACAATGGATCTTATTAAAAAAGACGTCCTTAAAGGAGAGTATGAACTTTTGGCCATACCATCTTCTTTTTTAAGCAAAGAGGAGTGTTCTACAGATCAAGCTATAACTGTAGGGTGTGAGCCTGATTTTAACGCATATACAGGAGAGGAAAACCCTACATGTGATATAGATGTTATACCTTGTAAAAGATACTGTGGTGGACATATTCATATAGGTACTTCTACTGAAATGGGAGAGGACGAAAAAATGGCCCTAATAACATTCATGGATGTATTTGTAGGTGCACCCTCTTCAATTCTAGATTTAGATGTATATAGGAAAAATATATATGGACAAATGGGTAGAATGCGTTTTACTGACTACGGGGTAGAGTATAGAACCCTTTCTAATTGGTGGTTAGGTTCTGAAGAAAATCAAAGATTTATATTCAAACAAACAATGATTGCTATAGAATATTATAACAACTGTAGAGGAGTTCTTAGCGAAGCTTTAAAAACTCTTATTCTAGAAGGTAAATTTCTAGAGGTTTGTAATATTTGTAATATATCTGTTAGTAAAGAAAAAGTACATGTCATGGATTAAGAGATTTACTCCGGCTATGAAAAACACTCTTTATGCAGATATAATAGACAAAAAATTGATTATGTCTGGTTTAAAATTCTCATGTACAACAGCAATGGATGAAAGCTATAGTCGTTGTTCGGGTACTAGTGATAATCTTTTTAATATTACAGGTAACAAGTGTTTATTAACTACAGGAAAACCCCTGACAGTAGATCAAGACTTCGGAGGTAGATCCCTAACTCCTGGGTCACCCACTATCTCTGATTTTTATAAAATTCCTTCTTATTTAATGAGGGCAAAATCTCACCTTTCTCGAAATCCTGAATTGCTTTTTATTAAAAGTACTTATGAATTAACGAGTCTGAACACAGACTTTTTTAAAAGGTATGGTAGAGATCCCTGTTGGATTCTTCATCCTCTCTTACCTTTTTATACTGCTGGTTTAGATGGTATGTACTACGCTCCTTATACTTTTTTTAACTACAATCCTAATAAAAATGAGAAAGAATTAATATGTATTCAAAAAATGCCTAGTTTTAAACTAAAAATAAATACTCTTGTAACTTGTAAAAAGTCTTTTTATCTTGGGGTGGATAAAAACAAAACTAAACTTAAAATACATTTTATAGAGTCAAAAAATAACGAACATTTTGCTACTTTATGCGACTCTAAAAATAAAAAATATTTGATAAGATTAAAACATCTAAAAAAATGGAAAAAAGAATAATAGTGTATGGTACACTTAAAAAGGGATTTAATAACCACAGGCTTCTGTTAAATTCAAAATTTATAGATACTGCTATAACTAAAAATAAGTATACTATGACAAGAGCTGGTATACCTTATGTAAATGAAGATAAGCCTACTTCTTTTATACACGGAGAAGTGTATGATGTAGATAAAGAAACTCTTTGGAGGTTAGATGGTTTAGAGGGATTTAGGGGTAGTAGAAAAAATTCTTTTTATTACAGAAAACCTATACTTGTAACTTTAAAAAGTGGAGAAGAAACAGAAGCAGAAATTTACTTTTCTGACCAATCTTCAAAAATAATTGTAGAAGATGGTATTTACAAATAAAAAATAAAAACAGAAAAATATGTGTGGAATTGTTGCCTTTTCAGGTGAAAAAGAATTTGACCCTAATAAAATAGCAACTTTATTAGCAATAAATCAAACAAGAGGACTAGATAGCTGGGGTCATTGTTCTATAGTACCTTCTGAAACTAAGGGTTCAGTAGTACACAAAAGTTATAAACAAGTAGGTAAACTAATAGATAGTCTTAATGATTTAAAATTAATACCCTCTAAAGAGTTTATAAGTCATGTAAGAGCAAGAACTAAGGGTGTTGTGAGTGTGGATAATGCTCACCCATTTCAGTATAAAGACGAAGGTAACCTTTTGACAGGAGTACATAATGGTACTATAGAAAATTGGATTGCTCTTGAAAAACATATGAATGATAAAGTTTTTACAGAAAAACAAAAAAAGTTACACGGTGTAAAAATTAACTTTTCTGTAGATAGTCAACTTTTATTTTATTCTATATTATGTCAAAATAATTATGAGTTTTTAGAAAAAATAGAAGGTGGCACAGCATTTAGTATGCTTACTAGAGGGTCTTTAAGGGTATATACTAATGGGGGAAGGACTTTGTTTAGGGGCACTACAGAAGAAGGTATATACTTTTCTTCCATAGAAGAGCCTTTATTGTTTCTTGGTATGACTGATGTAGAGCCTATAGAGTGGGACTCTGTTTTATCTTATAGTGAAGGAAAGCTTGTAAAAAGTGTTCCTATAGAGAAAAAACCCCTAGTTAAAGTAACTACTACTGGCCATACAGATTCTGTTTTCTTTAGGGTCTTTAATACAAAAGAAGCTATAAATAAAAAAGAAGATGAAGGTTATGAGTTGCTTCCCTTTTATAAGTCAAACAGTAACTTAGCTTATTATCCAAAAACAGATTCGTGGGTATGTGGTAGCTTAATACTAAAAGATTTTGAAATTTTTAAAAAGAGTGAAAAAAATCTTAGTATTATCCCTATGACGAGAGTATCAGATATAAACTTTATAAAAGGTCTTCCTGGTTCAGACCCAGGGATAATTATAACTCCCCTAGTAATAGATAAAAAAGGAATTTATTTTGACTTCCAAGATGTAGAGTTTAATTTGTTTAAAGTGTATCCTAATAGTTCTGCAAAAGTACTAACTATAGAAAAAGAAGAGGTAACTTTAAGTACTGGGGTATTAAGGTCTATGACTCTTACTGAGTACTCAAACGGAACAAAAAGGTTTGTACCGAACTCTTTTGTAAGTAAAGCAGAAGATGTACAATATGCTTGTATATATTTTGATTATAGAATAAAAAAGTTTTTAAAGTGCACAACTTATAGTGAACACTCTTGGGTAGAGGAAGAAGTGACAAACTTTGAAGATTTATATGGAATATCTACTGAAGAGTATTTAAAAAGGTTTCCAGACACATCGGTAGAATCCTTAAAAGTTGCACCTAAGACTGGGGCAAATAAGTTAGAGTTTTTATCAGAGTTATGCTGTCTCCTAACAGAGTTAGAGCTGTCAATTATTTTAACTAATTCTGACATAGTTTCAGGTGTTAGTGTACCAAATATTATAAATATAACTGATTTATCTAAGATGAAAAAAAGGTTAGTAGATATTAATTTAAAACGTAAAATTAAACTAGACTCATGAAAGTAGAAACAAGGTTTAATGAAAAAACAAAATCAACAGAAATAAAACTTTATGACGGACTTTGGTATGACACAGTTTTTGACAAAAGGATAGTTGGTTTTGGGTTAGGATTAACTATAAAAAAACCTCCTGTTAAGCCACTTTTAGTAATGACAGAAGACACTAGAGATTCTTTACCTATAGATAGGACTTTTATGTATGTAGGAAAAACAGGAGAAGTTAAGTATTTCTATAGTATGGTTACAATAGATCATCTACCTAACCACACTATCTACGAGATACATCCTTTACCTATTTTTTACGAAGATATTGATGTGTTTTGTGAAAAGTATAACTTAGAAGAGTGTAGGTATAGGGGTGTATTGGTAACTAAGGGAAGTGGTTTATTGCCTAATTCGAATAGGTACCTTTCATTAAAAAGGTTAAAAAAAACCCCTGAACCTCTTAATACCTTTCTTTGTACAAATGGGATACCCTATACTTTTGGAGTGGAGTTTGAAACTTCTACCGGTACAGTACCTCCTTGGGTGTTGGATTACTACGATATAGGGATATCTTGTGAAAGAGATGGGTCTGTGAGTGGTGGTGAGTATATTACTAATGTATTACAAGGGGATGAAGGGTTTTTAGAACTTTATAAAATTTGTAAAGTACTCTCTGAAAGGTGTAATACGAATTCTAGTTGTGGGTTACATGTACATATAGGTGGTGCTTTATTTAATAAAAACTTTATAGTACTAGCTTATTTGTTTGCCATAAAAATACAAGATGATTTATTTTTATATTTTCCCGAGTCAAGAAGAAATAATGAAATGTGTTCAAAACTTCATTCATTTTCTAAAGTAGAAGATCTTATAAAAAGATACGGTTTTCATGAGGGTTCAAAACTTGCATTTGAGTTTTTATTTGAACACTTTTCTAATGGGAGGAGTATAAGTGGAGAAGTAAACAAATGTAAACCTCATCCAGGTGGTAGGTATACTGATAGATATCAAAGGGGTATAGAATTAAAAAACCTTTTTAGATATAAGTGGTTTAATCTTATTCCTTCGACTTTTGACACAAGAGGGTTTGGTAAGGAAAAAGCAAATAAACATAATATAAATAACGGGATACCCCACACTTTAGAATTTAGAAACCATCATGCTACTTTAGATTTCATAAGCAGTTCTTATTGGGTTATGATTTGTATGGCGATGACAAATTTTATAGAGAATAACATGAAAAGTATATTAGAATGTAAGAAACTCTATCTAAAAGAGGTTATTTCAGCTACATACAATGGATCTAAAGCTAGAAATATTTGTAGTTATCTAGAATCTCAAAAGAATCTATATAGTTTAGAAGGTGTTGAAAATATCGAACCTCTTTTACCAATAGATTATAGGAAGGATCATCAGAAAGGGGATGTAATAAAAATGCTATCATAATGTGTTTAATAATTGTAAAGAAAAAAAATGTAGCTTTAGATGCAGCAGCTCTTTTTAGAAGCTTAGAAATAAGCTCCATAAAAAACAATAGTGGGTTTGGTTTTGCTTTTAAAAGAGACAATCAATCTTTTTTATCGAAAGGCCATAAAGAAGTAGAAAGTCTTATTGAGGAGATTAAAAAAGTAGGAATAAGGAACAAAGATGAGCTTATAGTTCATTTAAGAAACCCCTCTCCTGGTACAGGTTCAAATATTAGTAACTCACAACTTGCACACCCTTTTGTTGTAACCTCTGATGTTAAGCTTTTGTATCAAAAAAGAGCATTTACAAAACTGCCTATATTTGCTCACAATGGTAAGATATCTAGTTTTATACTTCCTACATATGATCCAACTTCTTCAGATTCTTTTCTTTTTGTAAAAGATGTACTTTCAGTACCACATATGGTTGAGATGATGGGGTATATGTATAGAAAAAGTAACTTAAAAAAGTTGTATAATAGTCTTTTTGATACTAATAGGTTTGTTATAATGAAGCCAAATCAATCTATCAGTCTTTTTGGGGAATGGATAGAGGAAAAAAATCTTCATTACAGTAATGACAGCTACAAAATAGTAACAAGAGATACAGATGATGATGATTACAGTAGACATGGGTTAAGATCAGATCATAGACTACCTTTTGAGAGGTTAACTTCTGAAAAAAATCTAAGGTCAGCTAGAATGTGTGATACAATGTAATCCCAGTGAATGGAGGTTACAATAGATATAATTAAATGTGCTAAATATAATGTAACACCCAATGAGTATATAATATTAAAATTACTTAAAGACGACTTACTTCAAAAAGTAGAAGAGTATATAGACTATAAGTCTTGCTTAAGTACTTTAGAAGAAAAAGGATTTTTAGATAATCAAAATATTATAACTCATTTGGGATTGTTACTACTAAATGTTGCTAATGCAGCTACACAGTGGGAAGAGTTTAAAAACCTTTATCCCAAGACAGATGGAGCCAGAAGATTACACAATAGACCTTCAATATGTAAAGAGAAGTTTAAAAAAATTCTTAAAGACCACACTTTTTTTTCTGTAATAGAAGGCTTAAAAAACGAAATATTTGTAAGAGAGAAAGCCAAGTCAAAAGAACAGTGGATAGAAAATTGGCAACTTATGTCCACTTATTTAAATAACCTTTCTTGGGAAACTTATAGTAATATAGATGTAGTAGATGAGGATCAAGAATCTATTAAAAAGTTTATCATATGAATTATGAAAGTTTTTTAAAAATGATCCGAAGGGGGCAGCAAGGAATGAATAGGGGTTTATCTTTTGATATGCCTAGATTTTCTAAGATTGTCCCAGATTTACAAAAAAGTATGTATTACCTTATTGGTGGGGAACCAGGCACTGGAAAAACAAGCTTTGCAGATGATGTAATGTTTTTAAAGCCATTTGAAGACGCTTTAAAGAAGAATAAACCCATTAAAGGGTTGTACTACTCTTTCGAGGTAGACACTCTCTCTAAAGTCTCTAAAATAGTTTCTAAAAGACTGTACGAACAGAAAAACGTGTTAGTTAGTTCAGGAGACTTGTTGGGTTATAATGAAAATAAACTCCCCGAACACAACTACTTAGAAGCTAAAAGTTATAAAGATTATTTTGAAGATTTATTTTCTAAATTTAAATTTTATGATTATGCAAAAACTCCCGAACAAATAAAAAAAGACCTTTTATCTTTCAGTGAAACTGTAGGTAAGTGGGATGGGGATACTTTTATAGAAAATGACCCCAATTGTACTTATTTAATTATAATAGATCACTTAGGTCTTGTGGGAAGGGGTGGTATGACTAAAAAAGAAGCAATGGATACCCTTTCAAGTATACTTGTCTTTTTTAGAAACCAATGTAAAATGACTTTTGTCGTAATACAACAATTTAATAGAAGTTTGTCTTCTACTGACAGGTTTAATATTAAAAGGGTTGTACCACAAATTTCAGATTTTGCAGACACTTCTAACCCAATACAGGATTGTAATAAAGCTTTTGGTTTATTTAGCCCAGGTAGATATGGTTTTGAAGAGTATGCAGGATATAGAATAAATCCATTAGAAGACAGATTTAGAACTCTTCATATATTAAAAAATAGAGAAGGTATTTCAGACAGAACACTACCATTAGAATTTATAGGAGAAGTTGGGTATTTTAGGGAGTATGAAAAAAATAAATAAAAATGGAATTACCAAAAGAAAAAATTGAACCAACTAGTATAAGCCCTCGCTCTATACTTATTTTTGGTCAAGCCAAAGTGGGTAAAACTACTGCAGTAGCTAATTTAGAAAGCAATTTGATATTAGATTTTGATGATGGAACTAGAAGTATAAAAGCTTTAAAGATACATATAAAAGATTTTACTCAACTAAGAGAGGTTTTAACAGAAATTAAAAATCAAGGTAAACCTTATAAATATATTACAGTCGATACTGTAAGTAAGCTAGAAAGTATGTGTGAAGAACTAGCTTTAAAAATGTATCAAAAAACAACTATGGGTAAAGCCTATAAAGGAGGTATATTAGAACTTCCTCAAGGAGGTGGTTATTATTATCTAAGAAAAGCTGTAAAAATTGTTTTAGAAGAGATAGGAGATAGTGCAGACAGAATTATCCTTATAGGGCACTTAAAAGATAAATTTATAGAAAAAGAAGGTAAAGAGTTTACAGTAAGAGAAGTAGACCTTGCAGGAAAACTCGCTTCTATAATATGTGCAGAGGTGGATGCTACAGCCTATATGTACAGAGATAAAAATAAAGCTGTATTAAATTTTGCTTGCGGGGAAACCCTAATAGCAGGTTCAAGACAAAAACACTTGTTCGGGAAAGAAATAGTAATATCCGAAGAAGATGAAAAAGGAAAAATTACATACTATTGGGATAGTATATTTATAGATTAGAATAAAATGAATTACGAGTTAAATGAGAATGGTGTAGCATACCTTATGTGTGACAGAGCTACTCTAGATGTCTTTTTTAATATAGAAGACTCAGAGGGTGGTGTATGTATAAACATTAGTCCCCTAAAAGACGAAAAAAATTATCCATACACCTTAATAAGGAATGTAATACAAGAGCAAGAAGCTATTTTTATAGTTAAATATCTTTTAGGGAATAATCATGGTAAAATATTAAGAGCTACTAAGTTAAACGAATCTTCTTTTCTCTTTAAAAAACATATACCAGAAAGTAGAGGTATAAAATTCCAGGAAACAGATTTAATAATATTTGACACAGAAAAAACCCCTAAGTGGGATATGGTGGGTTTAATGTCTAGTAGAAAAAAAGGCTATGGTCAGGAATTAAAAACGAAACAACCAATTAAAAAGGAGAGAAGAGGAGTATTTCAAGAAATAGAGGGATTATTCCGAGGACAGAGGAGAGAGGAAATAGCAAACCCTATAGAACTTAACAACATACCTTTAGTTAGACATAGACGTGGGGATGACATCAACCCCATAGTTGAGTATGACCCCTACAGAGGTTTCAATGAGTTGGAGCTTGTTGATGGGCTCCTCGAGCATAGAATTAAGCCCGTAGAAGTTGGACACAATCCTCTCAAATATAGAGTTGGGTACGACCCTATTCAAGATGAAGTAGCACCTTTTTAAAATAGTATAATAAAATTAATTGATAAGTAGGCTTACATAAGTCAAAAATAATATGAGTGGATTTTTAAAAAATAAAACCTTTTCTACTACAAGTGGAAATACATTATATACAGGAGTATGTAATGTAGGAGTAATAGGAGTAAACCCTAATAAGGAAGAGCTTTCTATAATTCTTGGTAAAGAAGTAGAGATAGAGCCTGTTTATACAGGCACAGATGATTCAGGAGATAAGTCCATGAGACTTGATTTTTGGTTACGATGTAAAGACACACTTCCTGAGGGAGGTGTTGTAGAAAATATTGTAAAAATGCCTATTTTCTTAGGCACTACAGACATCAAGAGTAAAGACGGTGTTAAAACAAAGTACATAGATAATAAGCTTGGGGCAACATACTCTAAATCAATAGAGGAACTCCCAGATTGGTTTGAAAAAACCACAGCTAGACCTTGTAAAAAAGGAGAAGAAGAGCTTATGTCGTTCTTATCTACATTAGCTAGATTTAATAGGAAAGACGAAGACTTTAGTGTAAAATTTGAAAACTACGATCTTATTCTTAAGGGAGATGTTCTTGAAATAAAGAATATCTTAAAAGTGGTAGAAGATAACACTGTAAGAGTTCTTTTAGGAGTTAAAGAAGACGTAGGTAGAGATAAATACTATCAAAGAGTTTACACTGGATGTTTTCTTTATGGTGGTAATGGAGACACAGACTACCTTCAAAAAAAAGCAGAAAGCCAATACGGTGGGTGTAACTTAGAGTACATGGAAAGTATGACTTTGCAATCCTTTAAAGAAGAAGAAATAAAAAAAGGAGATAAACTTCTTTTTTAAATTAGAATATAAATAAAGAGAGGGAGGATTAAACCCCCCTTTTTTAACTTGACAAGATATGGATAAAAAAGAAGTTCTAGCTAAAATTACTCAAGAGGAGATAATGCAGCACTACTTTCCTTACAAAATAAACAACCCAATTTCTTATTTAAATCCCTTTAGAAAAAAAGGAGATGAAGATGTTATAGCTGGGTGTAAGTTTTACTATTTCGGAGAAAAGTACCTTTTTAGAGATTTTTCTCATCCTGATTTATCTGGAGACTGCTTTAAAGTATGCTCTATGGCAAATGGTGACTGTAGTTTTGATGAATCTATACGTATTATTTCTAAGGATTTTAATCTTGATTGGAAAATACAATCTTTTAAAGAGCTCAAAGAGTTTGCAAAAAAAAAGGCTAAGGTTCAAATAGAAAAAAGTGTTTTAAAAGAAAGATATTTAGGTAATAAGTTTACCCTAGAGATACACTCTTGTCCACTACAGCCCAAACATTATTTATATTGGAAAAAATTAGGAGTTCCTTGTAGAATGCTTAAAGAGTACAATGTATTAGGGTTAGAAAAGATAGTATTTAAATCTTCTTCTTACAATAGTACGAGAAGCTATGATGGTAGTGTAGCCTTTTGTTATGATGAGGGGGATAGTGGAAAAACAGCTTACATACCACACTCACCTAAAGGGTATAGGTTCTTTAAAACTGTATCTGGAAGTCATGTAATGGGTGTAGAAGAGGTTAAAAATAACCTACTAGGAAATATCGCAGATAGAATAATAGTAACAAAATCTAAAAAAGATATGTTAGTACTAAACTCTTTAGGGTTTTTTTCAATATCCTTACAAAGCGAACTACCTAATATAACTGAACGAGTTAAAAAAGAAATAGAACTCCTTAGTGTTGACCCACCCTTAATAATTTATGATGGGGATGAGCCAGGTAGGAAATTATCTGCCCTCCTTAGTAAAAATACAGGTTGGCCTTATTTGGTTTTAAAACAATATGACGACCCTGGTACTTACGCCTCTTTAAACTATAGAGACATTCTATATAAAGAAATAGCTGCCAGTCTTGTTATAAAGGATTTTAGATACGGTTAATTATAAAATAAAATGAATAGAAATAGATCAGCAGGGCACACTTGGGAAAGATTATGCATTAACTTGTTGAAAACTATATCCTATTTTAAGAATATTGTCTCTTCTAGATCCGAGAGCGTTAATAGGGATGCTCAGAAAGTAGACATTATGAATAAAGATGAAGATGAGAACGGGAGGTTGCTTTTTGATATCCAATGTAAAACCACTTGTAATTCTGTAAACTATCACAAAATTATGAGTGAGATGGTTATTAAAAAAATACCTCTTATTCTTCACCGAAAAACAAAGAAGCAAGGTAAAAGCTTCTATAAAGAAGAGGATTACGCCATTTTAAAAATGGAAGATTTTATCAGACTTCTCAAACAAATTGATTTTGAGTTATTTAAACAAATTTAAAATTGACGTGTTTGAAGCTTTTAAACAAGATACAAAACTATTAAAACAAGCTGTATGTGCTATAGAATCTCAAAATGAGAATAGCTTAAGACTTGTTTTAGAAAAAGGAATAGACGATCCAAAATTATATATACATGAAATAAGAAATAAAAAAGCTTTAAAGATTGTCAATCCCTATTTTAAAGGGATGTATAAAAAAAGAAATAAGTTATATTCGTCTTTTATGGACAAATATACATCAAGTATAAAAAATACTAAAGTGTATGTTGGGGATAATTGACGCAGATTCTTTTATGTATTATGCTGTCTATCAAGACCTCTCTTATGAGGGGATGCGACAATATCTTGATGACAATATTACTAGAGTAGTGAATGCTGCTAAAGTAGATAAATACCTAACAGTCCTTACAACGGATAGTTTTAGGTATAAACTAAGCAAAAGTCGTAAGTATAAGGGGAATAGAAAAAACGTGGTAAAAAAACCAGAGTTTTTTGCTCTTAGGGAGTATATGATTCAAAAGTATAAAGCAATATGTGTTAAAAACATGGAAGCTGATGACTTAGTGATACTACTCCAAGAAAACCTAACTCAGGATTCAATCGTACTTTCTCCAGATAAAGATGTGTTAAGACAATCTAGACACGCTTTTGACTACAATGCGAAGTCTATGTCGGAGATAAAAAACTCAGAAAAACAGATCATCTTTAATATATATCATCAAATCCTCACAGGAGATAGTACTGATAATATAGAAGGTGTTCAAGGAGTCGGAGAAAAAGGAGCAGATAAGTTACTAGAGAATGTTAAAGATATACCTTCAAAAGTGCTATCTGTTTTTACAAATAAGTATGGTATACAAGATGGTATGTTCCGTTTTGTAGAAGCTTATAGGTTAATATATTTATTGAGAAATGAAGAAGATTTAAAAAGAGAAGTAGGAATAGAGATACCCTATAATAAGTATATAGAAAGTAATTTGAACATAATAGAAGAGCTAGAAGATCAAAATAAAGATCTCTGGTAAAAAATAAAAGCTATTTATACATACTTCCTATCTACGGGGAAGATTGGATCTCTTTTAAAGAGGTTCAACAAACATATCTCTACAACAACATCTTAGAATTTTCGTTCATAATTGAGTGCAATAAGGATTCCATGAATTTGGATAATAGTGCTCATCTATTAAAAAAGTTTATATATAAAGATAGACTTTTTTATCAAATGGTAGTACCACCTACTTATGTAGAAGACTACCATAAAGTGTGTAAATCTAGATACTCCACAATATCAGAAAAGTATAAGAACAAAATACTCTCTTTTCACGGATTAAAACCTACAAGCAAACAGTTTAAAATCCTATATAGAGATGAGTCTTACTACAAAGAGTTAGAAGAAAAGCTAGCTGTAGAAATATCTAGGCTCCAAGAGATTGGTAGTGTAGTTGACCACGAAGAAGAAACAATAGTGTTCGGCAAAGAAGATATAAAAGAAAGAGAAAAGTTCACAAAAGTACAATGGTGATATTTAGGTAAAAAATAAGGGGAAGTGCTTGCTTCCCCTTTTATTTCTAATATGTTCAAAAGACTTTTTTTTATTCCTCCATGCTGTAGTATAGACCCTTGAGTACAGGGGTTAATTTTATAATATCCTTTCCTGTCTTAGGGTCTAATGTAAGTACATGTGTAGCTAGCTTAGTAACGTCCTTTAAAAGTGAGGTTACAGGTACTGGTGACTGTAATAGTTGTGTAAACTCAGTAGGATTAAAAAAGAACCCTAACTCTAAAGAGGTTCTATTCATTATCTTAGCAAACTTTTTAAGTGCGTAGGAGTTTTCATCGTCATCGCCATCAGCCATACTAAATGCAGCTAATATAATAGGTAATATTGCAAAATACATAGCAAGTTCAGAAGCTGCTGCCCTAAATTGAGATTTTCTTAATTGGAAAAACTCTTCTTTAGTTATCTCGCTATTAGGGTTTTCTTCTTTATATTTTTCATAAAAGAAATTACCAGCTTTAGTATCCATACTATTAGACCCTTTATAAATCATTAGAAGCTCTCCATAGGCCCCTAAGAACTCTTTTATGGTAGGTAGTACTCCTGACTTCCAAAACTCTCCTACAACAAGCCTATAACGCCCAAATTGTACTTCTTCTAAAACTTCGTCATATCTAGTATCACCAAACCTCTCTTTCCACATAGCAGGTATCCACCCTCTAAACTGGCCTAAAAGCCTTCCTAAAATAGCTGTTTGTGCTAGGTTTATATCTTCCGCAGACATATTACCTTTATTTTGAGCTGCAACTCTACGAACTTTTAATCTAAATTTTCTACTTTCTTTTTTAGAGGCTACATTACCCTCAGAATCTACAATAGATATTTTATTATTTTCTAGTTTTACACTTTCCCATAAACTTTTAGTGTTGGGGGGAAGTAAAGACAGTCTTTTTATTTGTCCTTTTTCATCAAATCCGTATTTCCTCATCATGCCCCCTAAAGTAATAAGATCTATAAACTCATCTACTTTTCTATGGGCTGCGAAAAATTTATCAAAAGTAAACCACTTATTAAGTCTTTTCGAAGCCAAATCATTAGCTCTTTTATAACTATGATTTTCTTGAGATATGTCTAAAAGGTCCCACACTCCAACTAGTTTTTTTCTACCCCCACTAACTAGGTCTCCTAAGTCTTTCATAGATGCTGCTATTCCCTTATTGTCATAGTGCAACCTCTTAGCTCCCCCAGATAAAGTATTGAAAAAAGAGCCTCCCATTGCCCCTGCAGCTGATATCACATTAAAAGATAAAGATACTAATGAGTGGTAAGAAAGGGTTTTTACAATAATTTTATTACCGCTGTAAGTCCTACCACCAATAGGGACTTCTATATCTTTTTCTTTAGAGCTTAAGCTTCTTCCATACAAATAGTATTCTACAAATCTATCAAAAGCTTCTTTATTTTTATCACTCCCCTTCTGATGACTTTCTCTAGTTTTTCCCACATCTTCATAAACAGTATTACCTAAGTAGTCTGTAAGGATTTGGTCTTGAGAGGCTAAAGTCCATTTCATAAGAGATACCTCATCTTCTATTTTAGACATTGCTTCGTAATTGTAAGCCATTTGTGCAAAAAGAATCAAACTCCTCCCCAAATCAAAAGATTTCTGAGTGTTGTCTATATCCCCCTTACTATTACGTACAGGGTTAAGATATAGTAAGGGTATTACATTTATAGGCTTACCTTCTGAGTCTATAGTACCCAAAAAGTCATCATCCTGTCTTATTTCTAAAGAGTTTTTAAAAGAGCTGGACACACCTGAAATCCCTGTGCTCAAGAGAGTGTCCATCATATCTTTATGAACATTAGCTACAAAGTTTTTAGCTATATGGACTTCAGGTAAGTTTAATATTTTATCAAACTCTATCATATAGTTCTCATGCATCTCAAAAAAATCTTTAAGAGGCTTATTCTGTTGTATATAAGACCACTCAGAACTTGTGTGTTTGTCTGGGTTTTTTACAGAAATGTACCTATTTGTAGAACTTATCCAAGCATGGGGGCTTCCAAGTACGTTGTTTTTACTATCCCACCAAGACATTCTTTTTTTTTGCACTTCTGGGTTATTATGCATTGATTTTATATGATCCTCATAGTCTTTTCTCCTAGATAGCATTTTATCTCTACTTTCTTTTGTCATCTCGTAGTTTTCCTGCATCCACTCAATATCTTTATTCAGAATGGCCTTCTCTCTTTCTTGCCAAAATTCAGAGGTAAACCTAGTAACTAACATTCCACTAGAGTTTATGATTTTGTTAAAAGCCTGTTGTAAGCTCATACCCTTAGACTTTGCCCATATACTAAGAGTGTGTTGTACTCTCTCTATATTTTCTTTAGCTTCTCTAGTCTTATCCCTTACATCATCTATTGCATCTTGTTTTCTTTTACTAAAAAGTTTGAATATAGGGTGGTCCCAATCACTAAGATAAGTAACCCAAAAAGATCCTGATTTTTCTTTTTGCAACTCTAGTATACCCTCTACACCATGGATATCTCCTTGTATTTTTATTCTCTCCTCAAGAACATTGTTAAACGACTCTCTTATATTAGCCATTTTAGAATTGAGTGACGCTACTTTTTCTTTTATAAGGTTGTAATCTTCTTGAGAAACTTTATTTTTTTCCTTGCTTATTTTTACAAGTAAAGAGTCAGTATTTTCTTTAAATAATTCAAGAATTCCTATATTAGAAGAGATAGTATCATTTAAAATGTAACCTTCTTCTTCTGGATTAAATATAGCAAGATCTCCATCCATTTGATCTAACATTTCATCAATAAAATCCAAATAGCTAATAAGTTCTCCTTCTATCATTACAGCATGAAGAGCTTTTTCTATAGTGTCTAATTGTGCTAAATCTCTTTCAGTAAAATTTCTTGCTTTTAACTTGACTTCTATTTCCGCCCTTTTCTTTTTTAAAGACTCTATAGTTTTATGTAAGCCCCTGTCGTCTACAAACTCCTTAGAGACGCTTAGTACTTTTGCTGCTGGGTCTTCTTTACTTTCAGGTGTAATTATATGTCTTACAAAATCATTATTTATATTCATATAACTGATATAAATAGGCACTATTCTAGCTCTTCTTATTTTCTTTATTCCGTATTTTGCCAAAGTTTTAGCATACTGACTTAACTGTGAATCCCAAGACTCTCTCTTAGAAAGCTCTAAGAAAGGAGAGCTTATAATATTACCATCCTCATCTAGTTTCATATTCCTAAACTTCCAATCGTAAACGGCACCACTTTTATCAGAGAATATCACTAATAAATCAATAGTACCTGCCATTTCATCATCTGCGTTATACACAGAAACCTCAGTAAGAAATATAGGCTCTTTGGTGGGGTCTATCTCACTTTGAATACTCCTAGAGTCTTCTATAACATAAGATACTTGGTCTGACAATTTTTGAAAATCTTCCTGAGAGATCCAATTAGGTTTTACTGGTATCTCATTTTTTATAAGAGTGTTTAATAAATACTCTTTTAAATCGTGACCTCTAGTACCCCCTCTTTTTAACTGTTCATTATAAGCACTATTTTCATTTAACTCTTGTTCAAGAAGTTGTATTTTTGATTTACCTTTTCTATAAAGGGCTTTTTGTAAGTTAGTCACCCTACCTACAAACTTGTTAAGTTTTTTATGAAAGTAATTTTCAGCACCCTCCCCATCAATTCTAATCTCTAGGTCATCTGCAGTATTAACTATATTAGAAACAATAGTTAGGGTTTCTTCGTAAATCTCCCTACTTGTAGTGTATTTTTCAGTCTCTACACCAGGTTTAGGTGTAGGTCTTATTTTACCTTCGTAGTCTTCTAATGTAGGTATAGTATAGTTATTAGCAGCCCATGCCTCATAGACAGCTCCTTCTCCATACTTATCCTCAATACTCTTCCAGTTGAAAGAGTTTCTTTCTCCTCTAATCGGACAACTCATATTAACATTCTTTTATCATACGTTCCACTTCTTTATCTATACTCAAACCATAACTAGTAAGGAAGTACCCATCCCCCTTAGATAATGTTTTTGGATCAAGTGACACTTTAAAACTTTTAAGCACATCAGATATTTCTTTCTTATGGTACTTAAGCTGTAATTTTTTGTCTGGTTCTAATATATAAATACTATCTAGCACTCTCCCATCAGGTAGCATTCCAGGGTATGAAAATACAGCCACATTTCTAACAGAAGACTTGGTAGTAAGACTAATAGGCTCTTTATAAGCACTTATTTTTTTGGGGTTTTGACTAGGAAAAGCTTTATCTAAAAAGTTTTTTATAAGGTATTTTCTTTCAGTACGACCCATATTATTAAACTTAACAAGTGCTTCATTTAATATTCTCTGGTGGCTCTCGGGGGGTATTAAACTACTATAAGTAAAAGGGCTTGTAGTGTCCCCAGACTGATAATAAGACGCCTTTATTATATCTTTTGCTAAATCAGGGTTTAAAGACTCTATTTCAGAAAAAGCAGAAATAAGCATATTTTCTTCATATACAGTTCTTTTATTATTATACATAATAATATTATCTTGATCTCCTATCCTGGTATCCCTGCTTTTAATTATAGGTACTAATTGTGTTATAGCATGATTACCGTAAAGCGGGTCTCTTTGATTTTTTTTAATATTACTTAATCTTACAGCCAAAGAGTTATCACCAAAAAATAACCTATGTAAATCCCTATTTATATTTATAGTCCCATTAGTAACAGAACCTATGGTATTTACAAGGTAGTTGGTAAACTCAGATCTTAATAGTATTAAGAATTTGTCTCTATCTACAGCATGTTGTTCTGCCATTTTAATAAACTCTGAGTGTATGTCATAAGAATCTAAAGTAAATAAGTCTACAAACAAAGACATTGCTCTTTCTATTACTTCTTTATAAGGCTTATAATAACCCCTCATAGACCTAGAATAACCCCTTATTTTTTTATCTCCACTCAACCTAGCTATAGTATTCAATCTATTAGAAATAATAGTAGATATATTAGAGACACCATTTGTATCTAAACTAGAAGAGGTTACCACTTCTGACAGTCTACGAGAATCTTCTAAGTACACAATAAATTGGTCAAACGCTTTTATTTGATTTTCCTGAGATGGGTTTTTTATTTCAGATTCTAAATCTGCATTAGTTAAAGGTGTATTTAAGTATTCTTTTGTTTTTAATTCTTTATTAGAATACATATCAGGTAAGTTTACTGACACTAAGGCCTCTACTTTTTGCAATCCTGGTAAATACTCTTTAGCTGCAAACTCCAAACCTTTTATTTTACCATTATAGTAACTTAAAAGCTTATAAGGATCACCCTTATATTTTTTTATTAGGTCTTTTTGTATATCCCAGTCTTTTTTATCCGACTCTTTAAAAATAGAATTAGTATTTCTTATTTCTTGTACATAAGATTTTATAATAGGTTGATTCATAAAACTAATAGCCCATTCTACACTGACTCCAGATCTTATAAGATAAAACATGACATTAGAAACCTCTATATAACCATTCATATCAAATATATAAGGGTCTTTGGATACGTCTACATAAGCAGTTAGGAACTCAGATAACACCTCACTTATAAGCCTCCCATCTTTATTTTTTCTTTGTGAAAAATCTACATAGCCGTCTTTATTATTATGCTCTGTAAATATATCAGCTTCTATTTTTATACCATAAAGTTGTGATATAGTATTATGTGTGATTTGAAGAGCAGTTACACCCACACCTTTCTTACCAGAAAGAAATGATTCAAAAGCTGTCATATTAGCTTTTAAAGTAAAAAGGTCCGTATAAGAATTTTCAACCCTTTTTCCTTTAGAAGACTCTTCTAACTTTCTTATTCTTTGGGTATTGTTGTATAAACTTCCTTTATCTAGTACGGGGTAGAGAAGTTGAGACGCATTATCGGGGTGTAGTAGTAACTTTTTTTCTATTTTTAGTTTTTTGTTAAACATCCCTTCAACACCTTGTGTGTCTTCTACTAGCTTTCCATCAACTACTTTAAAAGAGGGCATGTAGATATTAAGCTTATCAATGTCAAAGTCAGATCCTGCCTTAACAGTAATTGCGCTAGGTACTATTGTAATATCTCCACCCACTGGCGATAAGAACTTTTTTATAGTAAATACTTCAGCAGATGATAAAGATTGTGTAGGTATACGGAAACCCACCCAAGTAAATAAGTCTTTATACTTAGGGTCGCTCAGATACTTTTCATTTATAATCTCTACACCTTTTGTTATGTCACCTTTACCAAGTTTTTCTGCAATATTATAAAGGTTTTTAGGTAAAGCAGTTATAACCTCCATAGGAACAGTCTCAACTTCATTTATTTTATAAAAAGCCAGGAAAGAGTTAAATTTAGTATTACGTACTGTATCTTTAGTTTCAAAAAAAGAGCTTGATACCTGTACATGCCCCGACCCTGATCTTTTCTTGCTTATAATCTTTTTATTGTAAAGGGCGGATACCATATCATATATCTTCTTTTTTGACTGTAAATGATCTAATTTACCAGGCCTAATAGAGTCTAGCTCTGAAAGTATATTATTATTAGCACCCCTTTTAGTTATATTCTCTATAAGGTAGTTTTTAAGAGCTGTAACGTCTTTTACGGACACTTCTCCATCTACTCCTATCTTGATACCCATTGAAGACTCCACACTCTCTAAAAGGGTGTTTGTTATATCTGTATTAAGTTTTATGTAATCTTCATGTAAAGCTTTTAATTCCTCATTTTGAAAAATTCCATCGTCTGAAATATTAGATAAGGCAATCTTATTTATTTGTGTACCCTCAGTAATATCTGTTTTTACTTTAGGTGCTATATCTAACTGAATGCCAAAATACTTATAATTTACAAGTTGTTCAGGAGCACCTTCAAAAGTAATAAAGCCATCCCCCTCTGTGTATAAAGAGTGTAGATTACCTCCTTCGTTAATAAGGGCCCCAAATTTAGTAGCACTGCCTGTTTGTAAGATACCTATTTTTTTAGATGTCATATAACTAGATATTGTTTCTAATTTAGTATCCTTTATAACACTAGGTACTAGTGGTAGTAAAGAGTGTTTAAAAGATACAGGATTATACCTACTTATATCATTAACATCAGGCCCCACATATTGTGTTTTTAAAGGGGGAAAATAAGATAATGACTCCAGAGAAATTCCCTGACCAGAAATTTCTTTTTGGTACAAAGCTTCTAATTTATCACTCCAAGACTTAGATCTTAAGTGGGTCTCTCTGTATTCATCTAATGTAATCCATCCCTGTGCATTAGCTTCATTAGCTTTTTGATATTCTTCTTTAATAGCAGATACTTGAGCAGAAGTGTGGGTCTTACTAAAAAGTTTTACTATATCCTCAAGATCTTCTTCAGCGAGAGATGTTATAATATCTTTTATAGTTATAGTTTTTATTATATCTCTATCAGTATCTTTTTTATCAAGCCTTTTATAATTTTTGTTTAAGTGGTGTTCAAATTCTACATCACCTACCCTACTAATCTTTTTTGTAGCATTGTACAAAGACATCCTTTTAAAGAAATCTGTTGTATTTTTGTAGTAAGCAGGGTGACCTGTAAAAACTTTAGTAGTTTCTATATTAAACCCTATGTAATTATGAATAAACTTGTCCAGTTCTTCATCTTTGTAACTTTTAATATCCTCACCCAGAATTTGTTTTAAATAATTTTTTTGCGAGTCGAAAAATACTTTTAAAGCACCATCTATAAGTTCTTTCTTACTTTCTATGACTCTCTCTGCTATATTAAAGTCTTCATGCTCTATTATATCTTGTATTTGTAGCTTATTACCTAAATCATTTATTTTAAGAATATCTTGAAAGAACCCCATGTTAATCATGTTACTTTCTACGTATTGTGTATTAGACCCCTTTCTATCCCTAACAAAGTTTATTTCGTCCACAAGATAACCCCTAAAAGCTTTATAAGCCTCCTCAGTAGTGTTATAAAGCAACTCCCCATTGTTTATAAGGAAACCACTCTCAACCTTTCTGTCAGAAGCTCTGTTGAAGCTGTATATCCCCTTTAAAGTATCTATTACCATCTTTTTAGCCCTATCTTTAGGTGACATTTTAGAAAGTTCTACAGAAACTAAAGGAGATTTAGAGTTTTTTACACCCTCATGAAAAAAGTGGGTTATTTTTTTACCTTCTAAAAGCCTCTTTTTTATTACAGAGTTTTTAGAGTACACATCATTAAATTGAGGAAAGGTATCTAGATTAGAGCTATTCCAACTATTAGTCAGTAGAGAAAAATAAGTATTAAGCCCTATGTCATAGACGCTTGTCCCATCTACATTAAAATGTTGTAGCTCTACAGCCTCTTTTGACTTTTCTACCACCTTGGATACAAGATAATCTATCTGTCCACCTACAGAGCCCTTAGACCTGCTAAAAAGGCTGCCCATATCTGCTTTATCCGAATATTCTAGTATATTACTTACTATTTCCCTGATATTAGTATCGGGCTTACCCGCCATACTATAAACCTCTTTATCTGAATACATAGATGGGGTTTTAGTATAAATACCAAATTGATTTAATATTCTATCAAACACGTGCCAAGACTCTACATGTGGGTTATTAAGACTTTTAGCTAGATTTTCTATTTCAGCCCATGCAGAATTAGGTAGAGTCCTATTTTTAGTTTCGGGGTCAACAGTACCAGAAATAATATTCATGAGACTACTTTCCCACTCTTTTCTTATTTTAGCACTAAGTTTGTTCCTATTGGCATCTATTACTCGGTACTCCCCATCTTCTACTAATCCTAATAGAAAAGATGTTTTTGTCTGAGAAAAGTGTTGTAAAGTTTCAGTAATTGCATTTTGACCTAATTTTTCTATTTTTTCTACAAATTCTGATAACTCAGGTCTAGAGTCAGAAAAAGTCAATAGCTTACTTTTAAGCTCAGCCCAAGAATAGCTACTATGAGCCAAATTCATCATATAGTCATGAGTAGAGCCTGGGTTTACAGACTGTTCCAAACCATAGTTAGGGCTACTACCAGTTTCTCTTAAAGAAGCTATTACCATTTTTACAAGATGGGGCATGTGATCTTTAGTAGAAAAAGTGTAAGCCTCTTTTAAAAATGCATAATCATTAGTACTTCTTTCTACTTCACTTATAGATTCTTCATCCATAGCAGCTTCCACCCCATAGTTGTACTTCATGTACTGGGTGTGAGCCTCCACTACTTTATCCCAATTATTAAAAATAGTATAATAATTTTTAACTTCGTCAATTCCCTCTGGGTTCTCTTCTTCTGAGTATTTTTCTTCTAAAGCAATACCCATATCGTTTTCCATATGATACCTTACAGCATCATACACATCTTTAGGATCAGTATTCTCATCAAAGAAAAAGCCCTCTTTAAATTGAAGCATGTTATTAAGAAAATAAGAAGTGATACCCCTCATAATCTCATTCTCGTGCTCTGTAGAGAGTTTTATTGTTTCCCCACCTTCTTCAAACTGTAACCCGTAGACCTTAGACTGTTTTTGTTTGTGTCTATCCTCTATATCAGCTGTTGTTTCTGGAGAGTTTAATGAATTATTTTTGAAAGTATTTGTTGTAAAATTAACCCAATCTACTAAATCTTTATTTCTTCCATATTTTAACTTTTCTGTAAATGCTGATAACCAATGAGATATTTTTATTTCTGTCCCGTCAGATAATTTTGTTTTTATAGGTTGATATTTAACTTCTTCTTTATTATAAAATAAATCAACACTAGCAGCATTTAAATCTTTTGGTACATTTTGTAACCCTTCATTATAAACTTCTCTATTTTCTGTAACTTTATTGGATCTAACACTAACATCATAGTATCTTCTATAATTAGAAACTACTTTTCCTTTAGAATCAACAACATCATAACTTGCTATGTATTTATTTTCACCAAATTCATCAGGTTTAAAAAAAGTCATGTTGGTAACTTTATAACCTTTTGGCGGGACAATATATGTTTTAGTGTAGTATGTAGGTGAATCAAATTCTCTTACAATTTGAGAACCTTTAAACTCAGTTAGTAGTTTTACAGAAGGGTCTCCTGTATAGTCAAATGGAACTGCCCAGTCTATATCATGCATTAAATGCCCTAGTTTTCTGTAAACACTTCCTTGTTCCGCAACAGCTACACTACCCACTAGAGTTAATCCTTCACTACTTAAAAATTTAATTATATTTTCACCATGTTTAGATTCAGATAAAGCTTTTTCTAAAGTAACTCTTTCTTTGCCTTGTAGATTATTATCTCCTAATATTATTTCTTTATTATTTACTAAAACTTGAGAGATTATAGCATCTGTAATTTCTTTTACATTTTTTGCAGAATTAAATAAATCTTTAAACCATTGTAAAAATTTATTAATAAATTTATGCAACTCAGAATTATTATTTTTAGCATCTAATAAAGATTCTTGTAAAAATTTTTCTAAAATAGAATTTTTAATTTTATTATATTCAGCAATATATTTTACCCACTCATCCATAGGTATTCTATTTCCTGCTTTTAAGTAATCATATATTTTCTCAATTTCTGGTTGCTTTTTAATATTTGTTTTAAACTCTGCTGTATCTTCTATTAAATCTTGTAAATGATTAAAGTTAATGTTAGGACTTGCTTGTAATAATTGAACAAGTAATTTAGAAGAACTATTTATAAAATCTTGATTTTCATTTGCAGGATTTATATAAGCAATTTTTCTTAAAATATCAACAGAAGAATCTCCTTCTTTAAATGTTATTCCAAAATTATTAAAAAAAGTTATTAGTTTTTTATTAAAATCTTGGTCAGTAGGTATCTTACTTTCTATGAAAGATTGAATTTGTTCATTAGTATAATCAGCAAAAGCTGGTTCTATAAATTTTAAATCTTCTATGTTTTTATTTTGTTCTGGAGTTAATTGTTCACCAACAAACTTTTTAAATTCAGCGATTGTTTTTGGAGAGGTTAATATTGTTATTTGAGAAGGTTCAAATACTACTTTTTGAATTGTAATATAATCAACTATACCTGTTTTATTGTATAATTCTATATCAGAATTAACATATATAGAATCATATCCTAAATTTTTTAAATGTTTACCTATTTTTTCGTAGGCATCAACAGTCCATTTATAATCACTTGCCCAATTAGTATCTTTATCTTCTTTCGTAAGAATATTTAATTTATCAACCCAACTTTCGTTTTCCCATTCTTTAGCTTGTATTATAAAAGGGTTTTTAATATTTAGTAAATTAGGGGAAACACTTCCTTTTTTGTTAGGAGCAGATTTCATTATAAAAGAATCTGTTTCGTTATCTCCTGTTAATTTGCTTTTAATACTATCATAGTCTTTTTGAGCGTATTGACTTGCTACTGTGATATAACTATTGGAAAAGAAAAAACCTAAAATTGAATTAGGATTTCTATATTCATAATCTTCTTTATTTTTTAATTTTACAAAATCATCAGTATTTGTTTTTCCTCCATGATAATTTGGACTTTTAACTTTACTATCAGGTATCTTACTTTCTATAAAATCCTGTATTTGCTCATTAGTATAAGGAGCATAAGCTGGTTCTATTGATTTTAAATCATCTATGTTTTTATTTTGTTCTGATGTTAATACATTTTTATTTCCTAAATCTTGTCTAGTTAAAAAAGCATCAGTTAATATATTAGTAAGTTGCTGTTTATCTAATTTAGAAAGATTATTAAATTTATCTAATATCCATTTAACAAAATTATTCCACCAATTTAATGCTTCTCCTTTTTGTAAAACAACTTGTTCCCCTATACTTTGTACCAATGCTTCTTCACTACCCCATTTTTTAATAGCTTCTTGTACTATTGGAGAATTTCTATACCAAGATATATAATGATGTGCATATTCATGAGGTAAAGTATCAGCTTTTTGATTTACAGCATCTATTAAAACAGTCATTGCTTTAATATTAGCTTGACCTATAATTCTATTAGCTTCATTTCTTTGTAACAAAATATTAGACAATTCTCTTGTTTGATTAATACCTACTTCATACCAACCATTACCATATTCATCAGTAATTCTAATAGGACTATATCCTTGTTTCTTTAATACATTAAATACAGTTTCTTCATAGAATTTAGCAATACTTGATATTTTTAACTTACCTGATTTAGCATCTGCTATTTCTGTTTCTAGTTGATATATTTCTATTGTATTATCAACACCTTTAGTTACGTTAATTTCATAACTATTAAAATCTGCTTCTTTTCCTGCTAAATCAGCTTCTTCTTTTGTATTAAACTTTTTTGTTTCATTTCCACTTGGAGACCAATCATTTCCCATGTCAGTGGCAAAGTATTTTAATTGGTTTTTATTTAGTTCATTAATTCTTGCTTCTTTATTATCTATAAACCCTTGTACAGTTTGAAGTCCTTCTACTTTAGCTGCTGTATCTCCTACAGGAAATAATACTTTTTCATATCCTTTCTTAGCACTATCTTGTATGATAGATTTAACAAAGAATGTTACCCAATTATTGTCTTTGTTTAGTAATTGAAGGAATTGGTTTTCTTTACTAAAGGTTGAACCTTTATTTAGTTCTTTAGATAGTAATATAGCTTCTTCTTTTGTATTAAATTCTTTATATAATTTTCTATCTCCTATGCCAGGTTCATTAACTTGCCATTTATTATTTTTATTAGATAAAGTATAAATAAGACTAGAACCGTTTATTAAATTATCTTTATCTCTACCTTTCTGAAATAAATCACTTTGTATTTCTTGTATTTCTACAGCACCAGTTTTTTTATTATACCAGACTCTAGCCCAACCTATACCATTATGTGTAGCAAATTGAGCATGCCCTCTAATAGAAGGTGTAATAGCAGGAGTTTTAAATTCTAATTCATGGTATTCCCAATCAGGATTTCCCTCATATTTACTTTTACCTTCAGTACTTCCTGGAGCTGATAGGTTAGAGTAATGTTGAGTATTATTTATACCGCCTTCTATTTCTTCAATATCTTTTATACCTTGTTCTGTTAAAAAAGGATTACCTTCATCATCATAATCATAATCTGGTTCAAAAGGTTCAGGTTCAAAGTTACCATCACCTAAATCTACCATTTTATAATCTTTTCCTTTTTCTTTAGCAGTATTAATTTCTACTGTATAACTATAGTTAGATAATAAATTAGTTACTATCTGTTCTCTATTTCTAGTATTAAAGGACTTAATTAATTCTTGTTGTTGTTTTGGTACATTAAGTTCAGTTAATATCTTATCAATATTCCAATTATTCTTATCTCCTTTTCTAAATACTTCATCAGCTTTAGTAGATAATAATATTTCAGTAGCTTTTAATCTATATTGTACTTGATTATTAAATTCTTCTTGATTAAATACATTATCTCCTTGTTCCCATATAGGATTATTAGAATACTCTAATTTAATTTCAGGGTATAATTGTTGTAGTTTAGTTTTTATTTTTTCATTTAGTTCTATAAATTTTAAATCATCTATATTTTTAGATTGTTCTAGAGTTAAAGGTTCTTGTGATGACACATTCATTTTTTGTAACAACGCATCAGCTTCATCTTCAGAAATAGTATCTATGACTGGAGTTATAGGCAAAGGATTATTGTATTCTTGAGAAGAAACCACATAATTTTTAAAGTTTTTATTTTTAGTATCTGTAACTACATCAAATATATAATCTAAAGTATTATTATTTAATTGATTAGACATAAAAATTTCTGAAGCTGTCTGCATAACACCTATAAAGTTACTGTAAGGTAAAGCTTTATTAAATCCATATTTACTGTAACCTATCCCATTTTGATATATAGACATTAAAGGTAACATCTCAAAAGCTTTGCTTATTTTTTTATTCTCAACAGGATCAATAACTTTTTTTACAGTTTCATCTGCAAGATCTAATAAATTCTGATGATAAATCTCAGCTATTTGAGAATCTTTTAAAGCACTGACATCATTTAATGAAAGTACTTCTTGTCCTGTGGCAATATTAGGTTTAGTAAACTGACTAATAATATCATATTTAGTAGTGAGAATAGGATAGTCTTCAATTATATTTAATATTAAATCAGTAAAAGATTGACCTTTAAGATCCATAATAGCTTTTCTATTAAAAGAATTAATCAATGCTTTTTTATTTAAGTAAGCTTCATAAGCTTGTTTTTCATCTTTAATTAAATCATTTAATCTTTTAAAATCTTTACTATCTTTAATAGACACTAGAGAATACATGCTCCTCTGATGTTCTCTTTCAAAAACATATTTAAAATATGTAGACTCATTAGGAAATAACTCTTCAATATTCATAAAACCTCTTAATCCATCACTAGCATAATTTTCAGAAGTTGTATTAGATCTATCATATAGTTTTTTTGCATATTGTTTTTTAAGTTTAACTTCATCAACATACAGTTTACCATCAATGACTTCAGCTCCAGTTTTTATACCAGCTTTAATAACTACATCCATACCTTTATATTCTTTAGGCATGCTTATAAGATTACCTTTTTCATCTACAAAATTGGTCATGTAGTTTTGAAAAATATAATTTGGTATAGCATTTTTAAAAGCTGTTATAAAGTTTCTTGCACCATCCTGAGTTGATCCAAAAGATTTTGTAATTTTAACACTATTGTTTTTAAATTTTTTAACAATATAATTAGTAACAATATCATTGTTTCTTAAAGGAAATACAGGTATAATCAAATCACTTATTAGTTTATTATCAAAAAATGTTCCCAAGATTGAGTCTTGAAGCTTTTCAATAGTTCCTTCCTCTAACGTAGACAAAGCTTTACCTTCATCTATGGTTAAGTTTCTTCTGATTAACTCTTGTAATGTTTTAGAAGTTTTAGTATCAGGATTAGCCATAAACTTTAATGCAGTAAAACCTCTTGTTGATTTTTCTAATTCTAAAAAATGTAAAAACATTGCAATAGCATGTTTTTCATATGCTGGATTTTTAGGATCTTCAACTAATCGCGTCATTAAAGCAATATCAAAATTACCAGCATTATTTAATATACCAGATCGAGATGTAGCTTTTTGTACAGTATTATAATATTTTTTATTAGACGTTGGATAAAAACTTTCTTTTTCTCCAACATATTTAATAAGTGTATTTCTACCAGCTTGATATTTTACAAAACTGTTTTCAAAATCATCTTCTACAAAACCCGTAATTTTAGCATAAGTACTTTTAAGTGTTCTTTGTTGTTTAGTATATTCTCTAACTAAAGGATTAGATACAAAAAGAATAGCTTCTTTCTTAGGTACACCTGCTTTAAGTAAAAATAAAAGTATTGGTAAAGTTTCATAATTACCTTGAATAAAGAATATCCAAGCATCTTTTTCAACATCTACAGCACCATTTAACATTTGAGAAAATAATTCTCCAATGCTATCTAAACCATCAACACTATAAATATTAGATAAAGATATTCTACCATCTTTAGTTTTATTATGTCGTAGTAACAATCTTGTTAAAAATTCTTTTTTACCCTCTACATTTCTTCCTAAAGATGCATTATACTTTAAATTTTTATATTTAGCTGGTAATGAAACACCGATTGAATTCATCATAGGGTGTAAAGAATTTTCTATTGCAATCATACCTAACACTTTCTTACCAACCATGTTTACTTCATGTTTATGTAAGTTATAAGATACTTCTAAAGTTCTTGTAGGACTTATTATCTTTTTTCCATTTTTATCTAATCTAACTGCTTCATTATGCATATTACTAAATCTGTCATAATCAGTTACATATTCTGCAAGTTTATCAGCTATATCATTTTTTAATAAATAAGTATCATTAGGTTTTACCAAAGATGCATAGTTATCACTCAAAGCAAGTATTTCAGATATAGTAGTTATTAATTCATTTTCTAAGGCTGCTTTTTGATTTTTAATTATACTAGAAGCAACACTGGATTTATCAGCAGCTCTAACTTTATCTAAAACTTGATCATTAGTTAATGAACTTCTAACAAATCTACCATAAGCATCAATAGCAGGCATAAAAGTTGTTAATTTATCACCATCAAAATCTGTTCCTGATTTAGCTACTATTTCAGTAGGAGGAATAATTATAGGTCCTGCTGAAGGATCTAAAAAAGCATAAACTTCCATAAATTCCATAGAATTTATACCTTGTACAGGAATTCTTACAGCAGATAAAGTAACAGATTTTCTATTATTATTTAAATTTAACCAATCATCATTTTTTATCATTTCATTTAAACGGACTATTGTCTCTACAGGTTTACCATCCAAGTGTTTTGTTTTTAATAAGTTAACAAAATCTCCTTGTAAAGCAATAGCAACTTTCATTGCATTAGTTGTACCATCTGCGTTTCTACGATAAAAAGGTAAATTATTAGTTCCTAAAAATTGTTGTACTTCAGCCTCAGTTCCTTTTTTAAGATTTGAATCCCATATACCATTTGACATTGCACTAGATACTTGAACTAATGCTTCACCTTTAACTTTTTGTTTAATGAATCTTTTTTCAACTAAAGCTACTAGAATAGTTTCAATTTCATCAGCTAATAAATGAATAGATAAATCTGTTTTAAGTGAGTTGTCTCTATTAAGACCAACTAAATGTATTAAATGCTCAGGAATATCTTTTCTTTCTAATTCTTTTTGAACCACATCTAAAAAATCATGTAGATTACCTGTATATTTATTATTTGTTTTATCATAAGTATAGTGTATCTCGTGTAATAATTCTAATTTTAATAATTCACTATAATTTTCTACAGCTTCTTCATATCTTTTTACAGCTTTTTCATTATCAGAATTAATAATTTTACCCTCACTATACATATTACTTAAAATAAGTTTTCTTAACTGTGTTGAGAATACAGTTTTATTTTTATACTTACTTGGCACATTAGTAACATTTTTTAAATTTTCAAGATAAATTGTATTTTTTGTAAATGCTATATCTTTTTTTAATATTTTTTCATCAGATCCTTTTTCATAAACTATATCAGCTGAACCATTTGAAGTTACACTACCTACTTTAGATCCCGTTTGAAAAGTAATATACTGTATATTTCCTATCATCATTTGTTTATGTAAAGATTCAAGATCTGAACCTGCAATTACTGAAGGAATTAAAGGAGCTAATACAAATTTATGCATTGCATTTACAGGTAAACCCGTATTTGCTAAGTGACCAAAGTTTTGTAATTTATATACTGGAAACAGCTCTATAGTATCAGATATTGTAATCTCTTCTCCATTTTTAATTTTTTGAAATAAACTTTCTTGATCATTAGACCAAGCATCTTCAAGATATCTTAGATTTCTATAAGCATCAAAAGTTATAAAACCTTGACCATCAGCTTCTTCAATATTTTTATATTTACTTATTTCAATAGCAACTCTTCTGTCTATTTCAGCTTTTGCATTAGGTATTTTATATTTTTCGTATTGCTTAGTATATGCCTCTCTTAAGCCAGCTTCTATTTGTTCAAGATATACAGACGTTCTTTTAACATCTTGTACAACAGCTGTATTAAAAGTTCCATTATAAATTATAGGAGTTAAACCTTCTTTTTTAGCATATGAAGAACTTGCTAAGAAACTGTTTACAAATTTTCTAGCAGCAATGTCGGTTCTAAAAGCAGGGCCACCGGATGTAGCACCTGGGTTTCTTTTATGTAATTCTTCTACAGCATGATTATATTGAGAAATGTCTCCGTAAAACAAAATAGCCATTTCAAAATTATGTATCCAAGAATTATATGTATAAGCTTCAATTAATTTATTTTTCACATTATCCTCAGAAACACCAGCTTTCACCATTGCATTAGTAAGTTCTTTATCAACAAAAGTAACTTCATCTGAATCATTAATCTTTGTTTGTTGATCAAAATAAGATTTAACATTTCTTTTTACAATGTTGAGTAAACCTGTAGTATCAGCATTTAAAAATTCTTTTAAATTAAAAGTTTTATTGTCAGCTAAAGCTTTATCAATACCTTTATATATAGCATTTTTACTAGCCGTAGTTAATACATTATCAAATGCAGTAAACACTTCTCCTGCCATAAGCCCTCCACCAATATCTCTATTGTAACCTATATAATTTTTATATATATTTTTATTTTGTTTAAACATATATATTCTTTCAGCTTCAGCTTCCATATAAGGTAGCATGTGTGCTTTAAAAGCATAATCTGATGCCGTACCATCAGCAAACATATTTAAGTCAACCCATAGATTCTTATCACTACCTTCTTTTCCAGGTAATCCTATGACACCTCCTTCAATCCTTGCACCAAAAGAAGCTGATTTAGATGCGTGTCTCATAAATTCTTGAATGCCATCTTTTAACATGGTATTCATTTCTTGAAGCATTTTACTATTAACATCTAAATTAGTTGTATTTACACCAGTACCATTCATTATTTGAGTACCAGAATTCATAAACAAGAGCAAAGATTTATTATTTCTTCTAGTCTGTTTTGCAGAGTTTAAATCAAATAAAGATCTAATTGTAGCTAATCTTTTAGTATAAGGATTAGTTGTAGGATCCATATAGGACATGTATTGAAATTCATCTGTAGTCCATAGATCTGAAAGTACTTTAGCATTGTTTAAAGCAAATGTTATTTTACTAATTGTATTGTTTTCAATATGCTCAGAAACTAAATTTCTTTCTGCATTTAAAACCATTGTATTAGAACTGTCTAAACCATAACGGGCTTGCAATTCAGCAATAGCCTTAATTTGTTTTTTCTGATTAATGTTTTCTAAACCCTGTATTTTAGAAACTTTGCTAGACATTAAAGTTTCTAAAGGTTCTGTTTTAAACTTGACTATTAAAGCTTTAGCATTACTAGAAGCAAAAGGTTTATTTTCTAAATCACTTAATTTTTTTATAATTGTAAATATATAAGGAAGACCAAACTGTTCAATAGTATCTGTATTCTTTTTGAGTGTGTTTTTAATTATACTTAAATCATCTAAATGAATACCTATAGCTCTAGCAAAATTAAATGATTTTTCTATATCTAACTTTCCGTCAATACCAAAATCATTAACAATCTTTTGAATATTTAAAGTTGGTATGTTTTCTCTGCCAACTCTATCAACATAAGGATTTGTAATACTAGAACTAAATTTGTTTTTAAAATTATTAATAATATTAAGAGTTTCACTAGAAGCTTCCGTAACAGAAGATGTATAATCATACACACGTACATAACTATCATCTTCAAACATAGAAGATCTAGTAATAAATTTATCTACGGATTCTCCGTAAGTATTTATTTCTTTAGCCTGTGTTTTAAAAACACTAAGCTGAATATAAGGAACTCTTGACTTACTAAAAGCTTGCCAAAGCGATGTGATAGCTTGAAATTCATAATGATTATTAGTAGTAGTTTCCGGATTAGCTAATTTATTTTCTACTAATTGCTTAAATTGAACATTTGATAAACTTTCTTTTACTAAAGCATCATACATTTTTTGAGGATCTTGCATTCCTGCTATTGCTCTAACAGTACTATTCCAAGTTGTTCTAAAATCTGCAAGTTTCTTAAAACCTAAATTATTATAAACATAATCAATTTCTTTAGTTTTTTTATTAATTGATCCTTGATGTAAACTTTTAAGAATAAATAAAGTTTCTTTACCAGCAAGCTGTATTAAAGTTTTACTTCCCTCTTTTTTATCTCCATATCTTTCACTATTTTCTATATTCTGAGGATCAAACAAGTTACCTTCTTCATCTAATTCTAAAGCTGTATATTTTTGTTTTATTAAATCAAATGAGCTATTATCAACATGATATTTAATTAAACCAGTATCTGTATCACCATAATTATCTACACCAGCTTGAAGAATTCTGATTCTATTTTCTAATATTTCTTTTTTAAAAGCATTGATTTCAATATCTTCTGTATTATCTAAAGCTTCTTTATAACTAGTTAATTTTTCATCTAACTTTACTTTAATCAGTTTATATAAAGGCTCTCTATTTCTTGAATCAAGTAATAAACTTAAAGTTACTGATTTTGATTTTTTAATCTTAGTTTGTTCATCACTAATCTCAGAAATAATAGAATCCATACTATCTTTAAGTAAATTGGAATCTTGTCTATTTAAAACCTGCTCTGTTTTAGTTCCCGTTTTAACAATACCGCTGTTTCTATATAATAAATCAAACATGACATTATCAACAGAAGGTAGATAATTATTTAAATTAGTTCCTAGATATAAATTATCAAATAAATCTTTAACTTTTTTAATATCAGTCACATCAGTCACACTTCCTTTTCCAAAAAGCTCTCTTAAAAAATTAAGTATTTTTCTAAATAAGCTATTTCTTTTAGGTGATTCTTTTTGTGTTCTTCCAGTTCTAGCATATTCTCTAAAACTTTCCGCTAAATGTTCTTCAATTGTAAAAAAATCTGCTTTTGAACCTAATTTCTTTTGTACTTCTTTATATAAAGCTTTTTTATCAGCTCTACTTAAATACAATTGAGAAAAAGCATGCCAAGCTTCATGATACACATCCACCATAGATCCTTTAGCAGCTAAGTCAATCATACCTAAGTTGCCGTTTAAAGTAGCTCCTGAAACTATAAATCTAGCATAAGCATCAGAATTTACAATATTAGCAACTTCTCTAAAACCAACATGTTTATTTAATAATGAGTTAGCCCACCACTTTTTAGCATTTGAAACTTGTTCTTCTGTTACATCTGAAGGTAAGTCAGCATTTCTAAAAAAGAATACGTCAGCAGCTCCCTTATCTTCAGGTTTTGCTTCACCTTTAGCATCTATAACATTATTAATCTCAACTTCAATTTCTTCAACAGACTTTTGAATAACAGGTTGTTTTGCTATATCAGATGGTTTATTAAAATCTTCAATTTCGCTTTCTCTTACATAACCTAAAAGTTTGTTACCGCTTCTAACTTCAACTACATCTATGAATTTTTTACCTTTAACTTCAATTTCAGGAATTAAAATTAAAGTTACTCCTTTTACTATATCTGCATTAGTAACTATTCCCGCATCAATATTTCCACTTTTAACATCAACTCTGTTATAAAAATCAATAACCATACCATCAGATGTAGTTATATTCCATCTACTTACAGCACCAAAAGGTTTTGATATAGTTCCTATTATTTCAGTACCTGTTTTAAGAATTGAAACTACTTTTTCTTTAATTTGTTTAACTCCAAGAATTGGTTCTACATCTGCAGAATCTGTTAATGTATCAAATAAATCATCTTTGATATAAATGTCTGTATTTTCCTTAGCTTTTGCTAATTGTGCTGTAAACTCATTAGGTAAAGCAAACTCTATATTATTATTAAAAGTTCTCGTATTTTTAGTTAAATCAATACTTACTGTTGTGTTAGGTAAAGTTTTTAAAAATTCAGTATAACTAGAGTAATCTTCATTAAGTTTATTAGCACCTAAATCATAATCCAAAAATTGATTGTCATTTAATGCTTTTGCATTATATGTCATTTTAGCTCCAAAGTAATCACCTTTTACACCACTAGCTTCCATCAAAGAGTTATAGATAATTTCAGATGATGCATCAATATCTAAATTTACAACTATAAAAATTGACAATCTTTCTTTATAAGTAGTTGGTGAATAACTGTATATTAATTTATCAGTATTAGGTAAATATTTAAGTCTGTGTTTTCTTGTTGCTTGAGAAGCATTGTTAGCTAAAAATTGAGTAACAAAATTATATTTTTTTAAATTTGATAAATTTTTATTGGTAAGCGCAGCAGCAATTTTTCTTGCTACATCAGCCGTAAGATTAGGTCTATCAATAACATGTTCTTCACCTTTTATAGTAATAACTGCTTCTCCTTTTTTTCCACCTGTACGTTCCGATTTAACTGTAACAATAGAGCTAATAGCAGCATCATTATCTTCTAATACTGAAGTGATATTAGACAAATTTAATTTTTCAGGTTTAGTTTCACTTGCTCCTGTGCTTATACCTACAATATCAACTAAAGGTTGCTCTTGACTTTTTATAAGGTTTTGTCTAAATTCATAAAGTTCTTTAAACTCTTGTTGTTGTTGTTTTAAAGCTTTCTCAACGGGTATTCCTAAGTTTTTAGATATAAGGCTAGGAGTCATTATTTGATCTTGTTTACCATAAATATCAGTAACTCTATATATATTATTTTCTTTTCTAACATCTCTTAAGAATTGATATACAATACTCCCTCCTAATTCTTTAGTTGTTATATTTCCCGTTTCATTAAAAAATAAATAGTTACCTTTAGCATCAGTAATTATCATTAAAAATCTCTCAGAAGGAATAGTAACATTAGGTTGTGCTTGCCCTGTACTTGTAAGATGTAATGCACGCGTTACTGAGCTTGCTGTAGTTTTATCTAAATTTTCAATATTAATTTTATCAATACTAACAGGTTGTAATTTTAAACTAGTATTTTCATAAATAAGTTCTCTTAAAGAAGTATTATTGTTAGCAATACTACTGATAGCACTTAAGGTGTTATATATTGTTTTTTTACCAGCATCAAGAGTTTCAACATCTATAGTTTGATTAGGATTTAGTTGAATAAATTCTTGAAATGTAGTAGATAAAGCAGACAAAGGTTTATTATTAAAATTACTTGGAATAACAGAATCTCCATCTGCTTCAGTAATTGTATATGCTAGGTTAGCTGCTTCTATTACTAATTCTTTTTGTACTTCAGGATTAAGTGTAGGATTAAAATAATTAACAGTATTTATTAAACCATTCTCTTCTTTTTTAAATTGTTTAATTAAGGGTCTAAGAAGATCTGTTTTTATTTCAAAATCTTGAAGAGTTGGTCTAAAAGATGCTATGCCTATTAATGACGGGACTTGTTGCAAAAACTTAGATGCTGTATCCACATCTTTTGCTTTAGCAATTTTATTAAATAAATCTGTCATATATTGTTTAGCGTCAAAAGCTTCTTTTTGATTAAGCATGTGACCATAAACATTAGCATATAATTTCTCAATCTGAGAACTAGATAAAGCACAAGTTACTTTCATAATTTTAACATTCTATATCATCCAACAATTCATCATCTAAGTCCTTTAATGCTTTAGTAGATACAGCATTTTCAATTTTATCTAATTGAGCTGTATCTTTAATAAAGCTATCCGTTAAATCTATAGATGTTTCAATTTTTTGTTTATCTTCTGTACTTAATGATTCTTTAGTTTCTATCGCACTCATCACCACATTGTTTAATGTAAATATTTTATTTAAATCTTTAAAGCTAAACACTATTTCATTAGCTGTACCTAGTATTAAATCCATACCTTGTACTGCAACAGTTACTGTTTTATCTACAAGATTAATAGATTGCATAACTAAAGTATCATTTGCATCTGCAAAGACTTCACTTTTATTATTACCCTCTTCTGTAAAGATAATGTTTTTTGCAATAAGTTTTGTACCAACAGTTAATGTTTCAGGAACAATTTTTACTGTTTGAGGATTAGCTAATTCTTCTTTTTTCTGTTTAGCTAATATTGCCATTTCTTGTAAATCTTCTTGAGCAACATTTCCTTCAGGAATTTTAATTGATAATTCCGTAATAACAACTTGAAGTTCTTCTTGTGAATTAACTTTAGCAAGATCAGCTTTAAAATCACTTACTCTATATCTTAAAGAATCGTCAATAACTTCTACTTTTCTTTCTTCTTGTTCTGCTTTAATAGCAGGAGATTCTGTATCATCACTAGACTCGGCATCTACAGGAACTATGTTAGCCTTAGCTTCTGTATTCATCAATACTTCTTTTTCTACAACCGGTACAAAAGCATCGGCTTCAGCTTGAACACCTTTTTTGTCTAAGGATACTAAAAAGTCAGTAGCTAATATAGTTGGTGAACTCGGTTTATTAGCAGAAACTATTTTACTATCTGTACCAGTAACAATTATTTCAATTGGTAAAACAGCTGCGTTAACACTTACACCAAGCATGTTAGATAATAAATTTGCTTTAGTAAGTAATAATAAACTTGTTTTTTTAAGTTTAGACTTAGGGTTATCTTTTTTCTTAAAGACATCCCAATTAGTTTTTGAATCAGCAATTACATCTACTATGGTAAGATTACCTTTTGTATCAGCTATAACTAAACCTACTTTACTAGCTATTTTAGTTTTTTCATCAAAAATTATAAAATCTTCAGAAATAATAACTAACTCACCATTATCTACTCTTTGTTTTATGGCTGTGACATAACCTTTTGGACCAAATAAATTATCAAAAGCTTCTTGAGTTATCCTAGCAGGATTAAATTCAGGACCACTCTCAACACTAAATAAATTTTTAACTTGTTCATCAATATATTGCTTAAATATAGAATTTTCTTCTGCTACACCCGTTAATTCTTCTATTGTTTTATACAATTCATTATTTATAGTAATACCTTCGGAAGTTATTGTTATTTCTCCTTGAGTTTCTTTAAGAGTTTTTAGTTTATCAGAAGCAATTATTAGTTCTGGTGTTAAACCTTTTCTAGATCTTGTAGCAATAAGTTTTTCTAAATCAGTAATTATAATCTTATATTTACTCTTATCTGTCTTATCTTCCGGAGTAATATCTTCTTTTGCTTCAATACTTACAACTAAAGCTTTAATTCTTCTTTGGGCTGCTCTAAGGTCTTTTACTGTTTTTATACTCTCAGTATTAACTTTTTTACCTTGATACATATATTCAAATTCACCTTTTTCCCCAGTTTCTTGTGTAACAGTTTCTAATTTTTTAGCTTTATTAAAGTTATCTATCTCAATTCTTGCATCTTTGTTTGTCTTTAAAAAGTTATTGAACAAATTTGATACTTGTTCATCTGTTAAATTTTGATTTTCTTCATCAGAAAGTTTAGAAATAACTATTTCTTGAAAAGAAGTGAATAGTTTATTGTGTAAAGCAGGGTATTCTGAAAGACTCTCTTCATCTCCTATAATAGGAACAAAATCTTTAACAACGGTTGACTCTTCTTTTATTAATTTTTCTTTATAATTAGCATAGTCTTCACTTATTTTATTTTTAAAGTCTATATATTTTTGTTTAATAGCTTCTGCTAAGACCGGATCTGCTTGTTCACTTAATGTATAAACTTCAACACTATCAAAAATAATAGCTAGAGCTGACATATTTTCAATAACTTCTCCATTTATATTATCTAACTTTAATTGATTTTCAGCATCCTTAAATAAAACAAAAGGAGTATCACTACCATATTCACCATCAGCATATTGGTTAGACTCTAACTCACTATTAATCTTTGTTAATGTAATTTTGCCTGTAGCATTAGGAATAATTTTTTTAATAAGAGTTCTTACTTCTTTTTTAGGCAGATTTTCTAATTCAATTTGCATAGCTTTATCAGCATCTTCTAGATCTTTCTTAAGTTGTGCATCTAAAGATTCAGGTACAGTTGTTGTTTTTTGATCTTTAAGTTCTGCAGCTTTTTCAAATTCTTCATAATAAACATCATATTCAGGAGTACCTTCAGGTATAATCATTTTACCAGCATGATCAAAAAATTCTGAAGGAGGTGTGCCATTTTCTTGCCAAGCTTGAAAATCTTCCATGCTAATATAAATACTTTTATTAGCTAAAGAATTAAGTAAAGCATTATCAATGACAACACTTAAATGTTCAGTAATCATTTTTTCATATATACTTCCTCTTTTTGCATATAATTCTTGCATCCATTCACTATTTCTAACTGCGCTTTCTATAAAAGCATTTGGATCATGAATTAAGTTAACATAATTCATTAATTTTCTTGATTCAGAATCTAGTTTATAATGATCAGCTAATAATTCATATGAATCATCTACATCTTTATCAAATATATAATCACCATCTAAGCTAGCAAGAGCTTTTAAATATTCTTTATATGAAGCCTCATGTTCTGAATATTTTTTTATTTTATTTTCCTCAGTAAACTCTCCATGATTATCATTTAATAATTTTTCTATTTCCTCATCTGTTACAGGAACATCTCCTTTTTCTTTTTGTAAAATTTTTCTAAGTTCAGCAACTCTTTCATATCTATTAAAGAAATTATTTAAATCAGTTGTTTTAACACCAAATTGTGTTAAAGCTTCAAGCTTTCTTTTTTTAAACTTATACTGTTTTACCGATTCAGGATCAGTAAGCAATTCTAAAGATATAATTTCATCTTTAAGCATTGCTTCTTCATTTTTTAATTTAGTATAATCAAAAATAACCTCTGAATCTCTTTGAGACATGTTCTTTAATGGAGCTTGAGAAAGGTATTTTTCTATAATGGATTTTTTTCTTTCTACAGTATTTGTATATGCTTCATTAAAAAACACAGCATTTTTAATTCCATTATTCCAACCATAATATAAAGCAACTTTGCTTCTATACTCAGGACTATCTTTTTCAGGTAAATTACGTAAATCTACAGGATTGGGAAGTTTTTCTTGATAATAGTCATTTGTTTTCTCTATTTTTTTAATTTTCTCAATTGTTTTAGGAATTTTAGCAAGATATTTTTCACCTTCTCCTTTAGGGATGGTAGGTATAGCATCTTCTAATTCTTCCGGGGTTAATTGACCCATATCATTTAAATTTTTTCTAAAGACATCTAATGTACCGTTTTCTAAAAGAGTATTCATTTGATATACTAATCCTTCAAAAGTAGCATCAGTTGCTTCTTTTACACTACCTTCTTTTTTTATATTAGATACTTCATCTTGTACTCCATAATTAAAATAATTACTATTTAAAAAATCTTTAATGTCTATACTATTAAGATTATTAACCATATTTTTGGTAATATCTAATTTAGTTTTTTTAAAGTCTTCATAAACTTCTTTATTAAACATTCTGTTATATCCTATACCTAAATTTTTAAAAGCTGAATTTAAAGGCATTGCCAAAGCTCCCATTGCAAAACCTGAAGCAAACGTTTCAAAACCCGTAGCTGTAAATTGTTTACCCAACTCCTCACTAAAATATGCAGCTTGAGAAGCTTCATTATATAAAGCTGCTCCTTTACCGTAAAAATGTGCCTGTAAAGCTTTACTATTAAAAGTATCTGTATAATATCTTTTATTAGCACCTGCTATAACTTCTTGTAAATTTTCTTGAATACCTTCTGCAAAATTTGCTTTAAAATAACCTATAGTGCCTAAAGTAGATTTATAAATTGGTTGCTTCAACCAACTTTTAGCCATATTTTTAAAATTAGCAGCTCTAAAATCAAATGATTTTTTAGCATTATCATATATAATTTCACCAAAATCTCCAAACTTCCCCCCTTTAATTGTCTTAAGCTCTTTAATAGTATTCTTCATAGAATTTCTAATACCACCTTTAGCTCCCATTATATTAGGAAAAACAATTGCATTACTGCCATAAATTAAAGCTGTGTTCCAAAGTACTGTATTAAGGGAAGCTTTTTCAGATTGTTTAATCATTTCATATTGTTGTGCATCTGTAGGAGCTTCTCCAAACTCAGCATAATGTTCATTATATAATTGATCATAAATTTCATTCTTTACCATACCTCCTTCAAGCCGAGCTTCAGATAAAGCCATGTTTATTCTTTGAACATCTCTATAAAAACCACCAAAAGTTTTAAAACCTTTACCTAAATTAGTAAGATTATCTGCTTTTGCTGCTTTAAAAGAAGTTAATGTATTACTAATTGGATTAAAAGCTGATGTTCCTGTAGTATTAGCGTTTTTCCAAAAGTTTCTTGCCCCACTTACACTTTTAACACTATTTAAAGTTGCATTAACAGCTTTATAACCATCTACTGCTTTATCTAAACCTCTAATAGCTCTTCCTGTATTCTTTATAAGATTTGCTGTACTAACAACAAAACTAGCACCTCCTGTTTCTGGTGCTAATAATACACCTGCTACTTCTTCTAAAATAGCTTCTGTCATAATACCAGCTGAATAACCAAAATTCATAATGGTATTATTCATAAAAGAACCAAATCCTTTTTTGCTAGATTGTCCAATAGCAGCATATTCAGCGTATTCTGCAGCATCAACACTGTCGGAACTTGTAAAATCTCCTTGTAACATTTTAACTAAACTTTTAGGTCCTGCTACAAGACCTTTTCCAAACAACGGCCAAAATGAATTTAACATCATTTTTTTATGATCATCCCACCATGTAGTGTGTTCATTATACAAAGATTCATTATCTCTTAACGGTGAAAATCCTATTTTACTAAAAAGTTCTGGACCATAAGCTGCATATTTCTTATAAAAAGCATTACCGTCAGGCCCAGCATTATAGGAGTATATTTTAGCATATGAATTTTTATCATTAACTGTTAATTTTGCTTTACTATCATTTTTTAAAGCTTGTGCAAAAGACTTAAAATCAAAATTCTTTTTGTTTGGCCCAGGTTTATTTGGTGCATACTGTATAAGCTGATCTCTAACATTTTTTTGAGGAGATGTAAGATTTTCAACATTAGGTAATGCAGGAAAAAAACTTTGTTGAGATAGATCATTTAAAGGAGCTCTTAATCTTTCTCCTTCAAAAGCTGATAAACCTTTAGCATCTACTACAGGTTGATTAATTCTTCCATACTCAGGTCCTAAAGGATCTAAAGAACTAAATGTATTATTAGTATCTCCCATTACTTAACTCTTTATTAAATTCTTTATATGTAGACCATGTATCTATAATCATATCTCTATGACCTTCTAACTCTGAACCAAATGTAGATATATTATTAAAAGTATGTTCTGACTTATATTGATTTGTAAGAGGATCCCACAATCTATAATTATTTTTAATTGTATAATCACCAGTACCTATTTCATTTTTTTTAATAGTTATTGAAAAATTATCATCAATAGGATCAACATAAGTATAACCGTTTTTTTCATTATCTATATATGTTTGTAAAGGTGATTTAAAAGTTTGTTGATATATAGTAGTTTTATCTAAATTTTTAGAATTTGTAATTAAAGAAATACCATTAGTAATTATATCATTATATTGATTAGCATCTATAAAACCTGCATCAGTAGTGTCTTTAATATAATTTTTTAACCAAACAGGATCTGGATGAAAAGTAATAGCTGCTTTATCCATACTATTAGCAGCAATAGGTGCTACAGATACTTTAAAATTATCCATTTTTGTATTAGGGTCAGATAATTCTTTATTTATCAATGACAATAACTTTTCACCAATTATATTATTTTCACCTTTTATTTCATCATCATAAGCAACTTTACCAATACCTTTAAAACTTATACGATCACTTGTACTATCACCAAAATCTATAGTACTTATAACATTGTTAAGCTCTGTTAAATGTGTTCTACTTTCCGTCATTGGAGCTTTAGTATTTATAAAAATATCTGAAGTACCCATTGTAAATTTACCTGAACCATCTAAAGTACCTATTTTATCTAATCCAGCAAATTTATTCTTAACTTGATTAGGTTTATTTGTACTATATATTTTAGTAGCAGCCGCTAACATTTTTTTATAATTAACATTGTCGTCATAAACTCTATTAGTATCTCCAAAACCTTTATTAGAAATAGGACTATTTGTTGTAGAACTTGATGAGTAAGACGCTGTTCCCACTAAGCGTGAGAAACCTTTTATAGCGTCTTTACCGTGTTTATCACTTATAGCTTTATAAAATTGTTCTTCACTTCTTAATTGTCCAGAAGGAGCATATAAAAACTCAGTAAACTCAAAACCATCGTTTCTTAATTGGTCTTCTACTACTTCTGATGAGTCTTTTCTCCAAGCATTATCTTTTCTTAAATAATTAGAATAGTCTTTAAAATTAAGACTCTTTTTACTATAATCTGTATAAGTAGGATCATCTTGAAATGTGCTTAAATCACCATTATTACCAAGCCAAGAATTAAATTTATTTTGAATATTTTCTAAGTCCTTAGCACCAACTTCATTATTTATCCAAACGTTACCGTGTTTTTTTAATTTTTCATTAAAATTAGCAAAAGAAATATTTGGGTTTTTAGTATAACTTAATATTTTAGCAGCTTCTTCTTTAGGCATTGTACCTTCTTCTACTAAAGTTTCTATTAAAGCCAAAGTACTTTTTAAATAAGGTTGAGCAATATTATCAGCATATAGATTTCTTATTTTATTACTCGCTGCTCTATAGTCTAGCTTATCAGTTGATGTTCCATCAGACTTTACACCCAGAGTTACTTTATCATAAATATCAGTATATACAAGCTTACCATCTTTACCTACACTAGCAAGACCTGTTTTTAAAGCATGCTCTTTAAGTAATTTTGCATCCTCTCTATCAGATTTTGCATTTGCCGCATCAAGTAATCCTTTATTACCTAAAAGTCTTTCTTGAGTTCTATTAGCATGTCTATACCCTTCTAAAGCATAAGGATCAGCTGTTATGGTTTGTTT